>Ga0114962_10000284_pt1 | contig 43761 bp, 53 predicted proteins | sample C_130820_MF_Meta_FD_87017 | JGI IMG/M metagenome (GOLD analysis project Ga0114962, IMG submission 87017) | Freshwater microbial communities from Lake Croche, Canada to study carbon cycling - C_130820_MF_MetaG | ecosystem: Environmental > Aquatic > Freshwater > Lake | place: Lake Croche, Canada...
GCCTGATCGGTGGCAGTTTCGATGGCCAAGACGCTTGCTGGCTGCAGCCTGGGCTCGGTCATGACTGCCCCCAGGCCGCACGAATCTCCACCAGTCTCGAGGCAAAGCGATCGCCGTGCACATAAAGGCTCAGCGTCCGCTCCTCATCTCCAGGTCCTGAAGAGAAATGTACGGCGAGGCGATCACGGCCAAAAGCTTCTCCCGCACGTTCTCCCCACTCGATCAACGCAATGGCACGATCTTCTAGGAGTTCAGGAATGGAAAGATCGCCCAACTCAGAGCTTTCGTCAAGCCTCCAAAGGTCGGCATGGAGGAGTTCTTCGGCAGCCTGATCTTCGCCAAGGGGATATTGACGAACCAAGGTAAAAGTCGGGCTGGTCACTGGACCCTCTACGCCAAGGGCTCGTGCGAAGCCCTGAGCAAATCGTGTCTTTCCCGCACCAAGGCCACCCACCAGAACAATGAGGTCACCACGGCATGCGACGGCAGCAAGTTTCGCGGCCCAAGCTTGGGTCTCCGCAACGGAAGTCGAATGCACCGAGATTTCTGTCATGAGCTTGCTCCCAGTATCGCAGCAACTTGAGCAAGATCTTCACGCATCCAATCCACCTTGGCCTGGCCACCACGCAGGGCTGCGGCAGGGTGGATGGTGGGGATGAGGCTGAAACCAGGAAACGCAAACACGCGACCCCTCAGGCTGGTGATTCCCTCACGGGTTTGCAACAGACTTCTGGTCGCAAAATTCCCCAGCGTCAGCAGCACCTTTGGCGCAATCGCCTCGAGCTGGCCATCGAGAAAGACTTTGCACGCGGCGATCTCTTTGGGTAGCGGGTTCCGATTCTCCGGTGGGCGACATTTCACCAGGTTGGTGATGTAGACCTCTTCGCGCTTGAGCCCGAGTTCTTCGAGGAGCAGTTTCTCGAGGAGTTTGCCCGAACGGCCCACAAAGGGCAGGCCGGCAAGATCCTCGGCCGCCCCCGGTGCCTCACCCACGATGACCAGCTCGCTAGAGGAATCTCCTGAGGCAAAGACGACTTGGCTTCTCGTGGCCGCCAGTGCGCAAGCTGTACACGAGGCGGCTTCGCGAGTGAGTTGAAGCAATACGGGAGAAGCCACAGCCCTGATCGTAGCGAGGGCTGAAATGCAATCAGGTGGCGATGGGGCTTCGGGTCACCCGAGGGCCGATTCCACAGAGCACCTCATAGGAAATCGTCCCCAGTTGCTGTGCCCAATCTTCAGCCGAGATGCGTTCCCCGCTCTGTACACCTAGGAGGACCACTTCAGCCCCAACTTCAACCTCGGTGTCGCCGCAGTCCACCACGATCTGGTCCATGGTGATGGTCCCAGCCAGAGGGTGACGCTTCCCATGAATCAAGACTTCAAAGCCTGAGGCCAAGAGCGCACGTGGCACGCCATCGGCATAACCAATGGGAACCGTTGCTACATAGGAATCCTGAGGCAGCGGTCGCACGCGGCCATAGGACGGACGCGACCCAGCCTTGAGGCGACGAACAGCCGACACTCTGGCCTTCAAGGTCAAGACAGGCTCAAGAGAGGGCACGCCAAGATCACCAAAACGATCCGCAACTTCGGGTGATGGGCTGGCACCATAAAGCGCAATACCCACTCTCACCATGTCGAAACCTGCCTTCGGGCGAATGAGCGCTGCAGCCGAGTTCGCCACATGGCGAAGCGATGGGGTTAAGCCAAGCGTCGCGGCCATATCCGTTGCTTGTTCAAAGAGTTCGAGCTGCTCAGCAATAAAGGCTTCCGCATCTTCAGCGGTCGAATCAGCGACGGCGAGGTGGGTATAAAGACCTTCGAGTTCCACTGTCGGTGATGTCGCAATGGCAGTGAGTAAATCGGGAAGCTCATCAAGCGATGCACCAACACGGTGCATGCCCGTGTCAACTTTGAGATGAACAGGAACTCTCAGTTGGCGTCGCTCGCCAGCACTAGCCACGCGGCGAACGCCATCAGCAGTAGCCACGGTTGGCGTGAGCCCAGCTTCGACCGCTGCGTCAATGGCATCGGCCGGAGGTTCCGAAAGCATGAGGATGGGAGCAGTGATCCCGGCTTCACGCAGTTCAATGCCTTCATCAACCAAAGCCACGGCTAGCCAGGTTGCCCCGCCTCGCAAAAATGCTTCTGCTGATTGCACCGCACCATGGCCATAGGCGTCAGCCTTCACCACAGCACAGAGTTGACTCTTCCCTACAAATTCTGAGATCCGGCGGGCGTTTCGCTCCAGCGCCCCAAGATCGATCTCAGCCCATGCGGGTCTTGTCCTGCCTTCAGCCATCCTCTGATCCTTGCCGAAATTGGTCGATCATCTGGGCGATGGCCCGAGGAAGCTCACCCGCAACGAGGGAGGGAGGAGCCAGATCAAGGGCTTGGCCATGGACTTGGGCCGCCAAAGATGCCGCCAGCACTGGGCTCAAGCCGTAGGCCAAGAAGGCCCCGACCACGCCGGCCAACACATCACCCGTACCCGTGGTCGCGAGGCGCTCATCGCCGCTCACGATGAAGCGAGTGGGTTCGAGCAGCGGTTCTGGACTCGCCACGACGGTGCTTGGGCCCTTCAAGAGGACCGTGCAGCCACTGAGGGCGGCAAGCTCCTCTGCGGCCAGCCGGCGATTGGGGCCTGGATCGTGACCGAGGAGTTGTGCTGCTTCCCCATCGTGTGGGGTCAAGACCACTTGGGCACCTGAAGGACTCACCGCGGCGTGAATGCGCGCTGGCGTGAGGCCCCAGAGCCCATCAGCATCCAGCACGATGGCTTTTGTGGTGGCGGCTAGTAGTTGCAAAATCGCTTCGGTCTTGGCCACTGATCGGCCGAGGCCAGGCCCAAGCACGAGGGACTGACAGTTCTTGAATTGCTCGCCACCACCCTCATTCAGCTCTGAAAGCGAGAGTGCGCAACGAACTGCTTCAATCGCCAGGGGAGGAGTAGTAGGGAGGCTATCTATGGATGCGGCGCGAACTCCTGTTGCGCCGGCCTTCATGGCTGCCGAAACGGCAAGAGCGAGTGCGCCTTCCATGCCTGGCGAACCACCGACGATGCCGACAGCGTGACTCCACTTGTGGTCCGAACTGTCGCGCTCAGGAATGCCATCGAGATCAGCTTCCTCGAGGACATAGGAGATGGGCTCAGCGAATTCCATCTCTAGGTTGATCCCAAGATCAACCACTAACACTCGCCCAGCCAAGTAAGCGCCTTGGCCTTGAAGCAGCCCGGCCTTTAAGGCTTGAAAGGTGACGGTGAGGTCGGCGGGAAGTGCACGGCCGAGGACAGCCCCCGTATCGGCATCGACACCTGAAGGCAGATCAACAGCAAGGACCAAGATGCCGGCTGCGACCGTAGGAGCTTCAAAAGCCGAGCGCAGGCCAGTACCAAAGGCCGCATCAATAAACAGATCTACGCCCTCGATGTGGTCGGGAGCATGGTCAAGATCAAGCATGGTCACGACTGAACCCCAACGGCGTAGTTGCGCTGCCGCGACGCGGCCGTCCTTGCCGTTGTTACCTGAACCTGCCAGCACCGTGACCCGGCGGCCGTAGCAACCACCCATCAATTCCCTGGCGGCAAAGGCAACTGCAGTTCCCGCGCGCTGAATCAGCGTCTCTTGGCTCACGCTGAGGAAGGCCGCTTCATCGGCGGCCCTCATCTGACTCGCGCTCAGAACCGGGATCATGACTGTGTACTCACCACCACGGCAAAGGCCAGGTCATCACTATGAGTCAGGGAAAGACTGCTCGAGTCGATCCCTGCGGCTTGAGCGACTTCAGCCGCCCTCCCGTGAAGCTGCAGCGCTGGGCCTTGATTCTGCGTGGCGGCAATGACCTCAATATCCTTAAAGGCCAGACGACCAATACCTTGACCAATGACCTTCATGGTTGCTTCCTTGGCCGCAAAGCGAGCAGCGAGGCTAGGTATGCCATCTCGCTTCGCCGCAGCGTGTTCCAACTCAGCCTTGGTAAAGAGGCGCTTGGCCAGTAAAGGTCGCCTTGCAAGCACTCTACGAAACCTTGAGATGGCCACCGCATCTACCCCAACCAGGCTGCGGGAATTTGTCGTCACTCGACGGTCACCGTCTTGGCAAGGTTGCGAGGCCTGTCAACATTTAAGCCCCGTCCCTGTGCGAACCAATAGGCGAGCTGCTGGAGAGGGATGATGGCCAGGATGGCGGCAAGCATCGGCTCGACGGCGGGAACAGTAAAGATGAAATCTGCGGTCGCTGCGACTAATCCTTCCGGTTCATCGGTGACCGCAACGATGGTTGCACCGCGGCTCTTCACCTCAGCAATGTTGGAGGCGATCTTGTCGGCCAATACCGCACCCGTCGACACCACCACGACTACGGTTCCCGGTTCAATCATCGCAATGGGTCCGTGCTTGAGTTCGCCAGCAGGGTAGCCCTCGGCATGGAGATAGGAGATTTCTTTCAACTTGAGCGCACCTTCAAGGGCAACGGGGAAGCTCACGTGACGGCCCAGGAAGAAGAAGTCTCTGGCGTCCCCCAACTCGGCGGCCGCATTGCGTGGCCCAGAATCATCACTCACTAAGGCTGAGATAGCGGCGGGCAGGGTTTCAAAGGCCTTTGCAATTTCGCCACGTCGCTGAGGAGAAAGTCCGCCCCTGAGTTCAGCAAGACGCAGAGCCAAGAGTTCAAGGGCAACAATCTGCGCGAGCACCGTCTTGGTCGCCGCGACGCCCACCTCTAGACCCGCCCGAGTGAAGAGGGCAAAATCAGCTTCTCGAGCCATGGTGGAGCCGACGATATTGGTAACCGCCAAGGTCCTTGCTCCCCTACTTGCGGCCTCTCGCATGGCCTGAAGGCTGTCGAGGGTTTCGCCCGATTGGCTCACAACCACCACCAAGGTTGTGGGCCCAACGATGGGGGCGCGGTAGCGGAACTCGCTGGCGATATCAACTTCACAGGGCACCCTCGCCCAGTCTTCAATCGCATACTTGGCAACCATGGCTGCGTGGTAACTCGAACCACAGGCCACGATGAAGACGCGCTCAATCTCGGCCATGGCCTCGGCTTCACCGACAGCACCGAGGTCCACCGAAGCCAAAGGACTCAGCCTGCCCATCACCGTGTTGGCAACGGCCTCGGCCTGTTCGTGGATTTCCTTGGTCATAAAGTCTTCGTAACCACCCTTTTGGGCTGACTCAAGGTCCCAGTCCACGTCGAGCTCGTCGGCCTCCACGGGATTTCCCGCGAGGTCACTAATGACAATGGAGTCCGGCGTGAGGACTACCAACTGATCATCTTCGATCACCATGAAGTGCTCAGTCACGCCGAGCAAGGCAGGAATATCGGAAGCCAGGTAGCTCGCACCTTGGCCACTGCCCACGATGAGTGGGGATACTCTGCGGGCCGCGACAATCATTCCTGGCTCCTGGGCATCCATGACGCCAAGGGCAAAGGCTCCCTCGAGTTCCCCCAAGGCCATACGAACCGCATCGCGAAGGGAACTCGCTTCAGGAAGATGGCTCTCGATGAGATGGGCGATCACTTCAGTATCAGTGTCCGATGCCAAGACATGGCCAGCGGCGACGAGCTGCGTGGCGAGGGCGGCGTGATTTTCAATGATGCCGTTGTGTACCACGGCGATACGAGAGGAACAGTCAAGGTGAGGATGGGCGTTGGCTTCTGTCGGACCGCCATGGGTGGCCCAACGGGTATGGCCAATGCCCGTGCTGGCCTCGAGATTCATCTCCCCTGCAGCCTGACGAAGGGACTCGACCGACTCCGTGCCTTCGGCTCGCCTCAGACGGAGCAAGCCTTCTGGGCGAGTGATAACGATCCCTGCTGAGTCATATCCGCGATACTCAAGACGAGAGAGCCCATCAATGAGCAGACTGACGGTCTCAGGCGCTCCGGTGACGCCGATGATGCCGCACATGACCCCGAGGCTACCGAACTGTCGTGGTGGTCGAAGCCTCGGAGGCTGCAAGCCGGACAACTTCGGCCAAACGCTCGGCGATCTGCAGGGCTTCAGGCTCGGTCGAAGCCTCAACCATCACCCTCACGAGGGCCTCAGTGCCTGAAGGACGAAGGAGCACTCTGCCACTATCGGCGAGGGCTGAGCTGATCTCCTCGGCCGCAGCGAGCACCGATGGCAGTTCAGCGGCAGCTTGAGGATCCTCGACAGCCACATTCAATAAGACCTGAGGCAGCTTGGTCATCGCTGCGGCTGCAAGTTCAGCCAAGCTGCGTCCTGAGGTCGCCACAATTTCACTCAAGAGCAGACCGGTCAGCATCCCATCACCCGTGGTAGCAAGTTGGCGAAAGATGACGTGGCCGGACTGTTCTCCACCGAGGGCAAGTCCCTCGGCCTCAAGGACACGCAAGACATTGCGGTCACCAACATCAACCTGGCGAACGCTGATGTCCTCGCGCTCCATTGCATGATGGAAACCAAGGTTGGTCATCGTGGTGACCACTACGGACTTGCCCGCAAGTAAGCCGCGCTCTTTCATGATCTTGGCGAAAATGGCGATCATCACATCGCCATCAACCACTGCACCGGTGGCATCAACCGCAATGAGTCGATCTGCATCTCCATCTAAGGCCAGCCCGAGATCAGCACCGAGGGAAATAACCGTCTGTGCCAAGGTCGACACATCCGTTGATCCGCAGCGATCATTAATGTTGGTGCCATCAGGCTCGGCATGGATCACCGTGACAGTGGCTCCACAGTTGGCAAAGGCTTCAGCGCAGACCGCGCTCGCTGCTCCATGGGCGGCGTCGATAACGAGGCTGAGCCCGGCACAACTCCCCTCGGTAATGGATTCCCCAAGGCTCTCTACATAGCTCGCGAGCAACTCTTCATCGGCAGAGATCACGCCAACGGAATAGCCCAAGGGGCGCAAGGGTGGGCAGCTGGGATCGGCCAGAATCCGTTCGAGTTGCTCTTCGACTTCGGCCTCAAGTTGAGGGTCGGCCTTCACTCCGCCGACTCCAAGCAACTTGATCCCATTATCCGTGAAGGGATTATGCGAGGCCGAAACCACCAGGCCTGGCAAGGAGGTGCTCGCACAGGCGTAGGCCACTCCTGGAGTTGGCAGGATGCCGAGGTCAATGACGTCAGCACCTTCAGTGGCGAGGCCTGCCGCCAGGGCAGCCGAGAGCATGGAACCGGAACGACGGGTGTCGCGACCAATTACAAAAGCTGTCGCTGGCACGCAACGCGCAACCGCACGACCGAGTGCAGTCGCGAGTTCCGGAGTTAGTTCGGCGTTAGCGACGCCACGAAGACCGTCCGTGCCGAAACGAACCGGCATGCAGGCTCTATCGCTTGGAGTACTGCGGTGCCTTACGGGCCTTCTTGAGTCCGTACTTCTTGGACTCCTTCTCCCTGGCATCACGAGTGAGTAGTCCTGCACGCTTCAGCGCGGGACGAGTCTCAGCATCAAGCACGAGCAGCGAACGAGCAATGCCGAGGCGAAGTGCGCCGGCCTGACCCGAAGGGCCGCCACCGTCGATCGTTGCGTCAATGTCGTAGCTACCTTCAACACCGGCAACACGAAGAGGCTCGGTGATGGCCATGCGGTGAACACCAGAGGTGAAGTACTCCTCGATGCTGCGCTTGTTGACCGTGATGGTTCCTTGACCTGGGCGAAAACGAACACGAGCTACTGCGCGCTTGCGGCGTCCGGTGGTCTGAGTGAGGGGCGTTGCCATGGGTTCTCCCTACTTGGCAGCGCTGGCCGAAGCGGACAGCGCAAATGGCTCTGGGTTCTGAGCAGCGTGTGGGTGCTCAGGACCGGCGTAAACCTTCAACTTCATCATCTGTGCGCGACCGAGACGGTTCTTAGGAACCATGCCGCGAATTGCGCGAGTGACGAGAGCAGCGGGGTCCTTGGCAAGAAGGTCCGCGTAAGACTGGGCCTTCAGACCGCCGGGGTAACCGGTGTGATGGAAGGCGAACTTCTTTTCGGCCTTGTTTGAACTCATGACGATCTTGTCGGCGTTAATAACAATGACGTGGTCACCAGTGTCAACGTGAGGAGCAAAGTAGACGCGGTGCTTACCGCGCAGGAGGCGGGCAGCCTCGGTGGCGAGACGACCAAGGATTTGGCCCTCTGCATCGATCACGTGCCACGAGCGGACAATGTGCTCAGGCTTGGGGGTAAAGGTGGACAAGATGGTTCCTCTGGTTACTAGAAATTCGATACCTCGAAGCAAGACGCGCTCCTAGGTGGAGACACCACGATACGGCCTAGAGGCCTTGTTCGGCAACCCCAGAATCTGAGCCGTAGCCCACGGCCAAAAATAAGAGCCCGTGAGGAGGGGCTGGCTGGGCTGCCCCTTGCCGGCTGGAGCTCCTCAGAAGGCCTACGAGATCGGCAATTGTGGACCTTCCGAGGCCCACATCGACCACCTGAGCCACTAGGGAGCGGACCATCTGATGGCAAAAAGCATTGGCCTGGATCTCAAAGCGAAATAGCCTTCCCGCCCCGAGGTCTGCAATATGGTCGTCTTCAACCAATCTCAAGGAGGCCGAGCGCACTTCACGTGTGATGGGCTCTGAGGCGTCTGCACCCTGAGGCCGGCGGCAAAAAGCCCGGAAATCATGGCGACCAATGAGACTGCCCGCTGCTTGGGTCATAGAGCGCTCATCGAGCGCTCTATCCACGTGCCACGCAATCGGCGCGAGCAGAGGGTCGGCGCTGGGAGCATTCCAGATCAAGTAGCGATAACGCCTCCAGGTCGCTGAAAAACGAGCATTGAAGTCCTGGCTGACCGGCTCAGCATGCCTCAGCACGATGGCCGGGGCGAGATTGCGATTCAGTGCGTTCACTAAGGATTCGGCCGAGCGGGCCTCGCCACGGATCTCCGGTAAGGCCGCAGGGAGATCCACACTGATCACTTGGCCTATGGCATGAACGCCAGCATCCGTGCGGCCTGCGCAGGTGATCACGGGCGGGCTAGGGAGGCGAAGCAGGCGAACTAAAGCGTCACCAATGGCACCAGCCACGGTAGGAACTTGGGGCTGCAGCGCAAAACCATGAAACGGCGAACCGTCATAGGCGACGAGAAATTTCCAGCGCTGAATCGCCGGAGCACTATCCACGAGTTCTAGCTCTGTGCGCGCAACGCCTCCACGAGGGGAAGCGCTCACGGGACTCAGACCAGTTCGATGCGCGCCATTGGGGCATTGTCCCCTGGGCGCGGTCCTAGCTTCAGAATCCGGGTGTAACCACCAGGACGCTCGAGGTAGCGGGGACCAATCTCGGTGAAGAGCTTGTGAGCCATGTCCTTATCGCGAATCAGCGAAACAACTTGGCGGTGCTGGTGCAAGCCACCCTTTTTCGCAGCCGTGATGCACTTCTCGGCAACGGGACGCAGGGCCTTGGCCTTGGTCTCCGTGGTCACGAGTGACTCAGCGGCGATCAGCGAAGCAACAAGGTTGCCGAGCATCGCATGTTGGTGAGCGGCACTGCCGCCTAGACGACGTCCGCGCTTAGGGGTTCCCTTCATGCCTGACCATCCTCTTCAACGATCTCGTCCTCTTCGACAATCTCGGCGACAGAGCCGGGAACGTACTCAGAGCCATCGGAGCGAAGCGAAAGGCCTTCGACGCTCAGACGCTCAATGACTTCATCGAGGGACTTGTTACCGAAGTTGGTGAGACCCATGAGCTGCTCAGGGGTGCAGTCGATGAGCTGACCGACGGTGTTGATGCCGCCGCGCTTGAGACAATTGTAGGGACGCTCGGTGAGCAGTAGCTCTTCGATGCGACGCTCGTGCTGGGCTGAACCGGTGGCTGAAGCACCGGTGTCACCAAGCTCAAGACCCTCAGGCTCGTCCTCGAGGCTCGCCACGAGGGCGACGAGGTTCTTCAAGGTCTCTCCTGCTGATGCAAGAGCGTGCTGCGGGGTGATGCTGCCATCGGTCTCGATGTCGAGGACCAAACGGTCGTAGTTGGTGGACTGCTCAACACGTGCCGACTCCACCTCAAAGGTGACGCGACGAACGGGTGAGAAAATCGAGTCCAAGGGAATGACGCCGATGGAGGTGCTGGCCTTGTTGCGGTCAACCGTGACGTAGCCCTTGCCACGCTCAACGGTGATCTCAGCGCCGAGCTTGGCACCTGCGCCCAGGGTGGCGATGCGAAGCGTTGGGTTCAAGATCTCCACATCAGCGCTGGGGACGAGGTCGGCAGCGGTGACTTCCAAGGGACCGGTGACATCGAGGCGGATGGTGGCCGCTTCGTCTCCCTGCACGCGCACGAGCAGGTCCTTGAAGTTCAAGAGGACGTCGGTGACGTCTTCCTTCATGCCTTCGATGGTCTCAAACTCGTGAACGGCATCGTCGAAACGAACCTTGGTCACGGCTGCACCGGGGATGGAGGACAGGAGGGTGCGACGCAGGGAGTTGCCAAGCGTGTGGCCAAAGCCTGGGTCGAGTGGTCCAACGGCAAAGCGCTGACGGTTCTCGGACTCTTCGCCAATGGACTCGATAGTGGGGCGCTGGATGATGAGCATGTTGTTCCTTAGGTTTCGGTTCTTCGACTGTGCGGGTTACTTCGAGTAGAGCTCGACGATGAGCTGCTCTTGAATCGGCTCATCGATGTGCTCACGGAGTGGGAGGTTGAGGACTTCAACTTCAAATCCTGAATCACGAGCGGTGAGCCAACCTGGAACTTGACGCTCCAGGGTGTCCATGTTGCGGCGGACTCCAAAGATCTCTCGTGATGAAGCCTTGAGCGTTACGACCTCACCCTTACGGATGCGGTAGCTCGGGATGGTGACGCGCTTGCCGTTCACGAGCACGTGGCCGTGACGAACGAACTGACGAGCCTGCGAGCGACTTGCTCCCCAACCGGCGCGGAAGGCGACATTGTCGAGACGCTGTTCAAGCATGCGCAGCAAGTTCTCACCGGTGATGCCGTCTGAGCGGTTGGCCTCTTCGTAGAGGTTGCGGAACTGCTTCTCGAGCAGGCCATAGATACGACGAGCCTTCTGCTTCTCACGAAGCTGGCCGAGGTACTCAGAGCCTTGACGCATGCGGTCACGGCCGTGCTCACCCGGAGGGTAGGCGCGACTCGTGCGTTCGGTAACGGCTTCTGAGACTGGGCACTTCATCGAGTAGCAACGTTCTCCCTTAAGGAACAACTTGGTGCGCTCGCGGCGGCAAAGCCTGCATACGGGTCCGGTATAACGGGCCATCTAAATCAACTTCCTCTACTTAGACCCGGCGCCGCTTCTTGGGGCGGCAGCCGTTATGGGGGATGGGGGTTACGTCCTTGATGCCGGCAACTTCAATGCCAGCAGCAGCGATAGAACGGATCGCTGTTTCACGACCCGAACCTGGGCCACGAACCAAGACTTCAACACGACGCACACCGTGCTCCATGGCACGACGAGCACACTGCTCAGCGGCCATTTGCGCGGCGAAGGGAGTCGACTTCCTTGAACCCTTGAAGCCGACATTCCCAGCTGATGCCCATGCGAGGACATTGCCGTCGGGGTCAGCGATGGAAACGATGGTGTTGTTGAACGAACTCTTGATGTGTGCAACACCGTAAGGAACGTTCTTACGCTCCCGACGACGTGGCCTACGAGTTCCCTGAGGCTTAGCCATTACTTCTTCACCTTCTTCTTTCCTGCAACAGTCTTCTTCGGTCCCTTACGAGTCCGAGCGTTGGTGTGGGTGCGCTGACCGTGCACGGGAAGACCCTTGCGGTGGCGAATTCCTTGGTAGCAACCAATCTCCATCTTGCGCTTGATGTCCTGAGAGACATCACGGCGAAGGTCACCTTCAACGGTGAGGTTCTGGTCAATAAAAGTACGGAGCTTGTTGACGTCGGCGTCAGTGAGGTCGCGAACGCGTGCGCTGGGGTCGACGTCGGTTGCCTCGCAGATGGTCTGCGCGGTCGTCGGTCCAATGCCGAAGATATAGGTGAGCGAAATCACGAGGCGCTTCTCCCTCGGGATGTCAACTCCTGCAATACGGGCCATGCTCTATCTCTCCTAACCCTGCCGCTGCTTGTGGCGGGGGTTCTCGCAAATCACCTGGACGCGGCCGTGCCGGCGGATGATCTTGCACTTATCGCACATCGGCTTAACGCTCGGTCGGACCTTCACTGCTCTGCTCCTCGGTGACTAACTATGAATATTGATTAAAAGCGGTTGTCGTTATTTGTAGCGGTAGGTAATGCGCCCGCGTTGTAGGTCGTAGGGGGTGAGCTCAACTTGAACCTTGTCCCCTGGGAGAATTCGGATCCGGTGCATGCGCATCTTCCCCGAACTGTGGGCCAGCATCTTGTGACCGTTCTCCAACTCAACGCGGAACATCGCGTTGGGCAACGGCTCAATCACCGTTCCCTCCATCACGATGGCGTCTTCCTTTTGTTGCGACAGTTGACCGCTCCTTCTTCGTTCTCGACTCATTACGACAGGCAGGAACCACCCTGAAATGTTTCACGGGGGGACCGCCTAACGCCGACTCTCAGACAAGGTCCAAGAGGCGGATGGCTATTCTACCCATTTGGCCAGAATCCGCCAACCCGGGCCCTTGAGGGGCTATATCCATAGGCTCAAGGCAGGGTCAAAATCTCGGGGCCGTCGTCAGTGACCGCAATGGAGTGCTCAAAATGAGCCGAAAGACTGCCATCGACGGTCACCACGCCCCAGCCGTCATCCAAGGTGGCTGTTTCGATGGATCCGACGTTAATCATGGGCTCAATAGCAAAGACCATGCCGGTTTTTAGGCTTGGTCCAGGGCTCCCAGGCCAATAATTGGGTACTTGGGGCTGTTCATGCATGGCGGTGCCGATGGCGTGGCCCACATATTCGCGCACTACGGAGAATCCAGCCCCTTCGGCCAGATCTTGGACCGCTCGACCTACTTCATGAAGGCGATTGCCCTTCACGAGCTGGTCAATACCCGCAAAAAGACTGGCTTCGGTGACCTCAATCAACTTTTTGGCCACAGCGGAGATCTCCCCTACGCCCATGGTGAAGGCGGCATCTCCGTGGTAGCCCTCAATAATGGCCCCACAGTCAATGGAGATGATGTCTCCCTCTTCAAGGACGTAATCGCCAGGAATCCCGTGGACGATCATGTCGTTGGGGGAGGTACAGATCACGGCTGGAAAGCCGTGATAGCCAAGAAAATTCGACCTCGCTCCCCTGCGCTCGAGGACCTCACGGGCCAAAAGATCGAGTTGAGCGGTTGTCACCCCTGGCTTGGCGCCAGCTCGGGTGACCTCGTGCATCTCAGCAACGACGCGACCGGCTCGGCGCATCTTGGCGATTTCTTCAGCATTTCTGCGCATTCAGCCAGACCTCCGAGCGGCAACGGCCTTTAAGACGCGATTAAAGACTTCATCGGGGCTACCCGTCCCATCGATCAACTCAAGGAGTCCTTCTTCACGGTAGAAGTCGAGCAGCGGCGTGGTTTCCTCGTCATAGAGATCCAGCCTCTTAGCGATGGCTTCCGCGGTGTCATCATCGCGCTGAACCACATCGCCATGGCAGTTGTCACAAACCCACTGCAGCATGGGAGGGTTCTGCATGGAATAAATAGTCCCGCAGACCACGCAGGTGCGCCGAGATTCAAGACGCTCTAAGACCATAGAACGAGGGACATCGAGGTCCACGACGAGTTCGAGTGGGCGCTCTAGCAAGCTTGCCCGCAGGTGCTCAGCTTGACCGATCGTTCTCGGGCAACCATCAAGAATAAAGCCTCGGCTCATGACGTCGCGCTGGCTGAGCCGCTCGTCGACCATCTCCATCACCATCTCGTCAGGGATGAGCCGGCCATCATCGATGATGCCCTTTGCGCGTTCGCCGAGATCAGTTTTGCCCCGGACTGCGGCGCGCAACATGTCTCCTGTGGAGACGTGCGGAACCGCAAAATGGTGCGAAAGCCGCACACATTGGGTTCCCTTTCCGGCTCCCTGCCTTCCAAGAACCACGAGCCTTACCCCGGGTCTCACCAGACCTACTTCAGGAATCCCTCGTAGTTACGCATCATCAGCTGGCTGTCGATCTGGCGCATCGTTTCAAGTGCCACACCAACGCTGATTAGAAGCGTCGTGCCGTAGAACGGGTAGTTATTGATGTGCCACACGGCCATCAGCAGCGAAGGAATAACGGCTACTCCACCAAGGAAGAGGGCTCCGACAACGGTGATGCGACTCACCAACTTTGAGAGGTACTGCTCTGTGGGGGGCCCTGGACGAATACCGGGGATGAAACCACCCTGCTTACGAATGATGTCGGCCTGCTGATGTGGCTCGAAGGCTACGTAAACGTAGAAGAAGGTAAAGGCCACGATGAGCAAGAAGTAGATGGAGATGTAGACCATGGAGGTGGGACTCAGGTTGCTACGCACGAAGTTCTGGAAGCCAGCCCAAGGAACCACGTTGCTCAAGAGCACGGGAATGTAGAGGACCGAGGAAGCAAAGATGATGGGGATAACACCCGACTGGTTGACCTTCAAAGGAATGTAGGTCGAGTTGCCGCCATACATGCGACGCCCCACGACACGCTTGGCGAAGGTAACGGGAATCCTGCGCTGACCCTGGTCCATGAAGACAATGGCCACGAGGAGGCCAAGCGAAACAGCGAGAATGACCGCGAACTTTACCCAGCCACCCTCTTTCAGGATGGAGTTTCCACCCGAAGGAATGGAGGCCACGACGTTGGCGAAGATCAAGATCGACATGCCCTGACCAACGCCTCGCTGAGTGACGAGCTCGGCCAGCCACATCACGAAAGCAGTACCCGCGGTGAGGCAGAGCACCATGAAGAGGCCAAGTGGAACAGAGAACTTCGGAATCAGATCGATGTTGGAACCAATAAGCGCTGCATCGTGACCATGGAAGGCGTAGATAAGGCCGGTTGCCTGCAGAAGCGCTAAGGCGACCGTGAGGTAACGCGTGGTCTGCGTGATCTTCTTTTGACCAACAGCTCCCTGGTCACGCCATTCGGTGAGCTTAGGAATAACCGTCGTCAACAACTGGATGATGATCGAGCTGGTGATGTAGGGCATAACCCCAAGACCGAAGATGGCCAAACGCGTCAAGGCGCCACCACTGAAGAGGTTCAGGAATCCGAGAACGCCGCCAGCTCCTGCGCGCTCTTGCAGGAGCGTGACCTGATGAAAGGACACGCCAGGAACGGTGATGTTCGCACCAAACTGGTAGAGGGCAATAATGGCGAGCGTGAACAACACCTTGTTCCGAAGATCCGGAACTCTGAAGATGTTTCCAAGGCGTGCAAGCATTGTGGTCCTTGAGCGTCGAGGTTGACCGAAGTCGACCTAGCGGTTGGTGTGCTGGTTACCCTTGGCCGCTGGGCGACCGTTTCCGAATGGCATGGGGAGCTTGGTGATGCTTCCGCCAGCTGCAGTGATCGCAGCTTCGGCTGAAGCCGAGAAACCATGGGCCGAAACTTCGAACTTCTGAGAAAGTTCGCCACGACCAAGGATCTTCACGAGCTCGCCCTTGCCAACGAGGCCAGCTGCAAGCAGCGTCTCGGGGCTAATTACCGTTCCCTCGACACGCTCGAGCATGTCGACGTTTACGGGGGTGTAGGAAACGCGGAAGGGGTTATTGAAGCCTCGCAGCTTTGGAATGCGCTGGAGAAGGGGGATCTGGCCACCTTCGAACTGCGATGGGATGGTTCCACGAGCCTTTTGACCCTTGGTACCACGACCCGCAGTCTTGCCACCCTTACCACCGATACCACGACCGACTCGCTGAGGAGCCTTGCGTGAACCTTCTGCTGGCTTGAGATCGTGCAACTTCATTAGCTGAGCTCCTCGACGGTAATGAGGTGAGGGACGCGAGCAATCATGCCGCGAATCTCGGGACGGTCAGGAAGGTCGTTGGTCCGGCCAACGCCGCGCAAACCGAGGGCACGAAGGGTGCCACGGTGCTTGGGCTTGGTACCAATGGACGAGCGAACCTGGGTAACTCTCAAAATTGCAGCTGCCATGATTAGTTCACCTCCGTCGCAAAGAGTTCCTTGTTGCGCTTGCGGTCCATGTAGGAACGAAGCACGCCACCAGGAATGATCTCGTCGGCGGGAAGGCCACGCAGAGCGGCAATCTCGTCAGGACGCTTTAGACCCTTGAGGCCAGCAATCGTCGCGTGAGCAACATTGATGCCATTCGAAGATCCGAGGGACTTGGCCAAGATGTCGCGGATGCCGGCCATCTCGAGAATGGCACGAGCCGCACCACCGGCAATAACTCCAGTACCAGGAGCAGCAGGCTTAAGCATGACTCGCCCGGCTCCGGCTTCACCGAGAATGGGGTGCGTGATCGTGCTGCCGGCCAAGGGAACATCGAACATGTTCTTGCGAGCCTCTTCGATTCCCTTTTGGACTGCGAGACCAGCTTCTTTAGCCTTGCCGTAACCAAGACCAACGCGGCCATTGGTGTCGCCGACCACCATAAGGGCAGTGAAGGAGAACCTACGTCCACCCTTTACGACCTTGGAAACGCGGTTGACCTTGATCGTCCGCTCTTCATACTGTTGCATGTCATTGGCGTTGTTCATTAGAACTCCAATCCACCCGCGCGGAGTGCGTCCGCGAGCGCGGCCACCCGGCCGTGGTACTGAAATCCACCGCGGTCAAAGACCACCGTGTTGATGCCTGCATCCTTGGCCCGACGAGCGAGCAACTCGCCGACAGCCTTGGCTGCTGCGATGTTGCCACCTGAGCTCTTCCGCAGGTCGGCCTCGACCGTCGAAGCGGCCGTGATCGTGCGGCCCGCGATGTCGTCGATGATCTGCGCAGTGATGTGCTTGTTGGTGCGAGAGACGGCGACGCGAGGACGCGTGGCCGTACCTTCCACCTTGTTGCGCACCCGGCGATGGCGGCGGATACGGAGGGAACGCTTTGCGTCTGTCGTCACTTGGCTGCCTTTCCGGCCTTGCGCATGACGCGCTCGTTGAGGTAACGCACACCCTTGCCCTTATAGGGCTCGGGCTTGCGAAGCTTGCGAATGTCAGCAGCGACCTGGCCAACCTTGGCCTTGTCGATGCCCTTAACAATAATGCGCGTGGGCTGAGGAACCTCAAAGGTGATTCCATCAGGCGCAGTAACACTGACCGGGTGAGAGAAACCGAGCGCGAGCTCAATGGCCGCTGGGCCCTTGGCCTGGGCGCGGTAACCAACACCAACGATGTCGAGCTCCTTGACGAAGCCTTCAGAGACACCGACGACCATGTTCCAGATCAACGAACGCGTGAGGCCGTGCAGGGCACGGGACTGGCGCTCGTCGTTTGGTCGCTCGACGACGATTTCATTTTCTTCTTGACGAAGGGTGATGGGCTCGGGCAGTTCATGGCTCAATTCGCCTTGACTTCCCTTTACGGTCACGGTTGAACCGTTGAGCTTCACTTCAACGCCAGAGGGAACGGTGATTGGAGAACGTCCTACGCGAGACATCAGCGCTCACCCCTCTTCATGCTCAGGCGGCTACCACACATAGCAGAGCACCTCCCCGCCCAAGTGATTACGTCGGGCTTCACGGTCAGTCATCAATCCCTTAGAGGTTGAGACCACGGCTACACCAATCCCGCCAAGAACACGGGGAATCTGGTCAGCCTGTGCATAGATACGCAGGCCAGGCTTTGAGACGCGCTTGATTCCCGAGATAGTCCGGGTCCGGTCAGGCGCATACTTCATGGTGATTTCCAAGGTGTTGCCAGGACGGGTCTCGTCCTTGCTTACCTCGAAGCCAGCGATGTAGCCCTCACGCTCGAGGACTTCAGCCAAGGCAGTCTTCACCTTGGACGATGGCATCTTGACTTTTTCGAACTGGACCTGATTCGCATTACGAATCCGGGTCAGCATGTCGGCGATGGGGTCAGTCATGGTCATAGCAAGCCTCCTCTCACCAGCTCGCCTTCGTCACGCCAGGGATTTCCCCAGCGTGAACCATCTGCCTGAGGCAGATACGGCAGAGTCCGAACTTACGGTAGACAGCCTTGGGACGACCACAACGCTGGCAGCGGGTGTAGCCACGCACCTTGAACTTCGGGGTGCGCTGCTGCTTAATAATCAGTGCCTTCTTAGCCATTGTTAATGGTCTCCTTGCGGAACGGGAAGCCAAATGCTGCAAGCAGCGCTCGACCTTCGTCGTCGGTACGTGCGGTGGTGACGATGGTGATGTCCATCCCGCGGGTTGCGTCGACCTTGTCGTAGTCGATTTCAGGGAAAATCAGTTGCTCGGTGATGCCGAAGGTGTAGTTGCCGTTGCCGTCGAAGGCACGGCCTGAAAGACCTCGGAAGTCACGGATACGAGGAATGGCCAGGCTGACCAGACGGTCGAAGAACTCCCAGGCACGGTCGCCACGAAGGGTGACCTTGGCGCCAATGGCCTGACCCTCACGAAGCTTGAAGTTCGCGATGGACTTCTTGGCCTTCGTGACAATGGCCTTTTGACCAGTGATGGCCTCGAGGTCACGCTGCGCACCTTCGAGCAGGGAAGCAGTCTGCGTGGCCTTACCCACACCACAGTTCACGACAATCTTGACGATCCTGGGGACCTCCATGATGTTGCCGAGACCGAGCTCTTCCTTGAGCTGTGCACGAATTTCATCGTTGTAGCGGTTCTTGAGCCGCGGAAAACTAGCGGTAGCCATTACAGATTCGCTCCACACTTCCGGCACACCCTCTGCTTGGTGTCGCCCTCAATCTTGAACCCTGCCTTGGCGGGACCGTCGTGCTTTGAGCACCACAGAGCCACCGTCGAAGCGGGGATCGGCATGTACTTGTCGATAATGCCGGCCTGCATCGTTGAGCCGGTCTGCTTGGTGTGGCGCTTGGCAATGTTGACGCCATCAACCACAACCTTGTCCTCGGCAGGATGTGCCGAAACAACAGCTGCCTTATGTCCTCGGTACTTACCCGAGAGCACTACGACTTCATCTCCCTTACGGATCTTCATCAAAGCACCTCCGGTGCAAGGCTCACGATGCGCATGAACTTCTTGTCGCGCAACTCACGGCCCACGGGGCCAAAGATGCGGGTTCCGCGAGGCTGCAGCTGATCGTTGATCAGGACTGCGGCATTCTCATCGAAACGGATGTAACTGCCATCTGGACGACGCTTCTCCTTTTTGGTGCGAACGACGACGCAGCGAACTACGTCACCCTTCTTCACTGCACCGCCAGGGATGGCGTCCTTTACCGTGGCGATGAATACATCGCCAATGGAGGCGTAACGGCGGCGAGATCCACCGAGCACGCGGATGCAAAGCACCTCGCGGGCGCCGGAGTTGTCGGCCACCTTGAGTCGTGATTCCTGCTGGATCATCGGGCACGCTCCAAGATTTCCTGTAGACGCCAGTGCTTGAGCTTGGACAGCGGGCGGGTCTCAACAACCTGCACGCGGTCACCGAGCTTCGCCGCGTTCTCTGCGTCATGGACGTAGAGACGCTTGGTGCGCTGAACAGTCTTGCGGTAACGGGGGTGACGAACGCGGTCCTGGACGGCTACCACGATGGTTGCTTCCATCTTGTCTGAAACCACAATGCCCTCACGGACCTTGCGGCCATTGGCACGGCTCTCGTCGGCAGGCGCGCTTGCGGCCTTAGGAGCAGCAGCGACTGGCGCTGGGCTTGCCTCAACGGCAGCCTCAACGCTCTCTTCGCTCTGGACTTCTTCGTTGACAGTCTCGTCGCTCATGCGTTCTCCACTTCTGCTTCGTAGGCCGCGATCTCACGCTGGCGCTGGATAGTAAGCAGCCTTGCGACCTCACGACGGATTTGGCCCATGCGAGCCGAATTGTCCAGCTGGCCGGTGGCCAGTTGGAAACGGAGGTTGAAGAGTTCGCGACGGCCTTCGTCGATCTTGGCGATCAACTCTTCGTCGGCGAGCCCTTGCAGTTCAGTTGCCTTGGTCATGAGATCTGGACCTCCGGGGTTCCGTGGGTTCCGGGACGAACAACAAACTTGGCCTGCATAGGAAGCTTTTGAATTGCACGTTCCATGGCTGAACGAGCCAAGTCGATGTCAACACCAGAAAGCTCGAAGATGACGCGGCCTGGCTTAACCGGTGCAACCCAGAACTCAGGGTTGCCCTTACCCGAGCCCATGCGAGTTTCCGCAGGCTTCTGGGTCACTGGCTTGTCAGGAAAAACGCGAATCCAAACTTTTCCACCACGCTTGACGTGACGGGTCATGGCAATACGAGCAGCCTCAATCTGGCGTGCCGTGAGCCAAGCAGGCTCAAGGGCCTGGATGCCAAAGTCACCGAAGGTGATGACGTTGCCAGCCTTGGACTGGCCAGACATGCGACCGCGCTGCTGCTTGCGGTGACGAACTCTACGGGGCATCAACATGTCAGTCAGCCTCCTTGCGGAAGTGAGGAGTCTCGTGGTGCTCGTGGGTCGTGCGACGAACAATTTCGTCTTCGGCCTCGAGGCGACGATCGAGATCATCGGGCTCTGTCGGAGTTGGGATCAAATCAGGAGCTGCAACTTCGACATCGTCAGCTGCTGGGGCGCCGGGAGCTGGCTGGTCAGCCATGCGACGACCACCGCCGGCAGTGATGAGGCGCTTAGGAGCGGCATCAGGAGTGACAACGGCTGCGCCAGTCGTTCCCGAGGTTTCACCAACGGCCATAGCGGCCTCGCGGTTGATCTTTTCTTCAACGGAAACCTTGTAGGGAAGAATGTCACCCTTGTAGATCCAGACCTTTACGCCGACACGGCCAGCAGTGGTCTTAGCCTCGCGGAAGCCGTAGTCAATGTCAGCGCGGAGCGTGTGCAGAGGAACGCGACCCTCGCGGTACTGCTCCTTACGAGACATTTCGGCGCCACCGAGACGACCTGAGCACTGAACCTTGACGCCAAGTGCGCCAGCCTTAGTGACGGTCTGCATGGCACGCTTCATGGCACGACGGAAAGCAACACGGCGAACGAGCTGGTCGCAGATGCCCTGGGCAATCAGCGCAGCGTCAAGCTCAGGCTGCTTGATCTCTTGGATGTTGAGCTGGATACGGTTCTTGAGACCGGTGAGCTCTTCGAGATGCTTCTTGAGACGCTCGGCCTCGGAACCACGACGACCAATCACGATGCCGGGACGGGCGGTGTGGATGTCGACGCGAAGGCGGTCACGGGTGCGCTCTACTTCGATGCGGCTCACTGCTGCGGTCTCGAGCTGGCGCATCAGGTAGTCCCTGATCTTCCAGTCCTCAATCACAAACTCTTTGTACTGGCGCTCTTCGAACCAGCGGGACTTCCAGTCGGTGGTAATACCGAGGCGGAAGCCGTAGGGGTTGACCTTCTGGCCCATTAGTTGCCCTTCTCCTCGTTCGTGGCATCCTCGTCCGGCGCATCGCTGCTGGCTTCGGCGGCCTCGTCGGAGCCCTGGGCATTTGCCTCGGTCTCGACAGTGGCTTCAGTAGTTACAGAATCGTCAGTGCTGGCCTGCTCGGGAGCAACTTCTTCGCCAGCGTTAATCGCAGCAGCAGATTCAGCCTCTTCGGCTTCTTCGGCGGCGGCAGCTGCAGCGGCGTCTTCAGCCTTTTGGGTCTGGCGCTTGGTGGCCCGGCCCTGAAGGTCGGCACGGCGGCGAGACTCTGACACGCGACGCGAGCGACCTGCGCCCGAGGCGGCAATGGCGGCACGACGACGCTCAAGACGCTCATCGTCCATGCGCGAAACGATCACGGTGATGTGACAGCTGCGCTTACGAATTCTCGATGCGCGACCACGTGCACGGGGACGCCAGCGCTTCATCGTGGTGCCCTCATCTGCGTAGCAGGCGGAGATAAAGAGTTCTTCAGCAGGAATTCCGTCATTGTGCTGGGCGTTAGCAACAGCTGATGCGAGCACCTTGCCAATCACATCCGCAGCCTCACGCTGCGTGGACGCGAGGATTTCTGAAGCAAAGCCAACCTCTTCGCCACGGACCAGGTTCAGAACCTGGCGGGCCTTAGAGGCGGACATGTGGAAGTTGCGCAGGACAGCCTTGGTGCCCTCGCGCTCGTTGGTCTTAAGGCCTGGCATTAGCGACGACCCGTCTTTTCTTGTCCAGCGTGGAAGCGGAAGGTACGCGTGGGAGCGAACTCGCCAAGCTTGTGACCGACCATCGACTCGTTGATGTAGACGGGGATGTGACGACGGCCATCGTGAACGGCAATGTTGTGCCCAACCATGTCAGGGATGATCGTTGAACGACGAGACCAAGTCTTGATGACCTTCTTCTCGCCGGCTGCGTTTTGGGCATCGACCTTTTTGAGCAAGTGCTCGTCGACAAACGGGCCCTTCTTAAGACTGCGTGGCATCGGTACCTCCTACCGCCGCGAGCCGCGGGTCCGGCGGCGTCGGATAATCATGTCGTTTGACTTCTTGTTCTTCTTACGGGTACGGCCTTCTGGCTTACCCCAAGGGCTAACCGGGTGACGTCCACCTGAAGACTTACCTTCACCACCACCGAGGGGGTGGTCGACAGGGTTCATGGCCACACCACGGGTCTGGGGGCGAATGCCCTTCCAGCGGTTACGACCAGCCTTACCAATCTTGATGAGCTCAGCCTCGGCGTTACCTACAACACCAAGGGTTGCGCGGCAGTCAATTTCCACACGACGCATTTCGGTTGAGGGAAGACGCAGCGTGGCAAAGCCACCGTCCTTAGCAACGAGCTGAACGCTCATGCCAGCGCCACGGGCGAACTTGCCACCACCACCGGGACGAAGTTCAACGTTGTGAACCACTGAACCGGTTGGGATGTAGCGCATGGGAAGAGCATTTCCGGTGCGAATTTCTGCACCGCGACCACTCTCGACGAGGTCGCCAACCTTGAGGCCAGCGGGCGCCAAGATGTAGCGCTTCTCACCATCGAGGTAGTGAAGCAGAGCAATGCGAGCGTTACGGTTCGGGTCGTACTCGATGTGAGCAACCTTGGCCGGCACGCCGTCCTTGTTCCGCTTGAAGTCAATGATGCGGTACTGCTGCTTGTGACCACCACCGCGGTGACGAGAAGTCTTGCGACCGTGGGCGTTACGTCCACCGGTACGTGGCTTGGGAGCCAGCAGTGACTTCTCGGGCGTTGACCGAGTGATCTCAGAAAAGTCCGAAACCGTCTGGAAACGACGGCCTGGGCTGGTGGGCTTGCGTGAGCGAAGTGCCATGGTCTTCCTAGCTCTCGTAGAGGTCGATCGAGTAACCCTCTTAGGGTCACGATGGCTCGCTTGACATCGGGACGACGGCCCACAACGCCAGTACGGCGGTTGCGAGTCGACTTGCCCTTGCGCACGAGGGTGTTGACATTAGAAACCTTCACGTTGAACGCCTGCTCAACAGCATGGCGCACATCAATCTTGGTGGCCTGACGGTCAACCTCGAAGATGTAAACGTTCTTGTCCATCATCGCGTAGGACTTCTCCGACACGACGGGACGAATCAGGACGGTCATCGCGTTACGCACGGCTGGCCTCCTTAGGGGCTGCAGGCAGTGAAACATCGGTGAAGAGCACAAAGTCGCTCGCCACGATGTCATGAGCGTTGAGCTCTGAAGGACCGAGCAACTTGACGTTGGTCAGGTTGCGCAGTGACTTCCAAGCATTGACGTTCTCGGTCTCGAGCACAATCAACACCTGGCCTTCGAGGCCAAGGGCGGTCAAGGCAGCGACTGCTTCAACGGTGCGAGGCTCGGAGAAACTCAAGGAGTCAACGAGAGCAATCTGGTCGTTGGCGGCACGGTCTGACAGTGCTGAGGCCAAGGCCAAACGAATCATTTTCTTAGGGGTGCGCTGGGCGTAGGAGCGAGGCTTCGGTCCGAGGGCAACGCCACCACCAACCATGGAAGGTGAGCGCGATGAACCCTGACGAGCACGGCCAGTGCCCTTCTGGTTGAAAGGCTTAGCGCCACCTCCGCGAGTTTCCGCACGGGTGCGCGTCGACTGCGTGCCCGAACGTGCTGCTGCGAGCTGGGCGGTGATTACCTGGTGAAGCACGTCTTCGTTTGGCACAATGCCAAAGAGCGTTGGCTCAAGGTCAACACTTCCGAGCACCTTGCCAGCCATGTCGCGACGGCTGACCGAACGCTTGGCTGGAGCGGGACGCTCGGCCTTAACAGGACCACGAAGGGTCGTAGCGGGAGCAGGCATCAACGACCACCCTTCGGCGTTGCGATCTTGACGGAGTTACGGATCACCACGACGCCTCCACGGGGGCCGGGAACCGCACCCTTGACGAGGATGACCTCGCGCTCAGGGTCCGACTTTACGATCTCGAGATTGAGGGCAGTCACTTGGCTGCCACCCATGCGGCCGGCCATCTTTGTGCCCTTGAAGACACGACCGGGGGTAGCGCAACCACCAATGGAACCAGGAGCACGGTGGTGCTTGTGGTTACCGTGGCTAGCACCTTGGCCCTTGAAGTTGTGTCGCTTCATGCCACCAGCGAAGCCCTTGCCCTTAGAAACGGCAATGGCGTCGACCTTGGTGCCGACTTCAAAAAGGTCTGCGGTCAGCTCTTGGCCAACCTGGTAGTCACTTGCGGAGTCCAAGCGCAGCTCTACGAGCTTGCGGCCCGGAGCCACATTGGCCTTGTCATAGTGTCCGAGTTCGGGCTGGGTCATGGTCGAAGGACGACGCTGACCCCAAGTGACCTGAAGGGCTTCATAGCCCTCCTTTTCGGTGGTCTTCACCTGGACGACCCGAACGGGGGCGACCTTGATGACGGTCACGGGCACGGCACGATTCTGGTCATCCCAGATCTGGGTCATGCCGACCTTTTCTCCAACGATCGCTTTCACTGCCACTGCAGGCTCTTTCCTCTCCACGCAAACGCTCCGTGCGGGCTATCCCGCGCGGAGCGCTCGACTTGGCTGGCTCAACGTCCCTGTTCTTCCAGGCAATCGAGCACATCTGCTATTTACTTCCCGAAGGAAGGTCCCAGCCGAAACTGGGGGGACTCCTACCCTACCCCATGACGACCAAAGCCGCCAAATGGCTAGTTGGCTTGGAGCTTGATCTCAATATCCACACCAGCAGGAAGGTCGAGACGCTGAAGCGAGTCAACCGTCTTGGGGGTGTGGTCCACGATGTCGACGAGACGCTTGTGAATACGCATTTCGAAGTGCTCCCGGCTGTCTTTGTACTTATGTGGGGAGCGAATCACCGTGTAACGGTGCTTCTCTGTAGGAAGCGGAACAGGACCCTGGACCTTGGCCTGAGTGCGGAGGACCGTTTGCACGATCTTTTCCGTGGACTGGTCAAGAATCTCGTGGTCGTAGGCCTTGAGCCGAATCCTGATCTTCTGGCGAGGGGCATCGGCCATTTGGGGGTACCTGTTCCGTTCCTAGTTGAGAAGTTAGTTAAGAATCTTGACGACGCGGCCGGCGCCAACGGTACGACCACCCTCACGGATGGCGAAGCGAAGGCCCTCATCCATGGCGATTGGCTTGCCGAGCTCCACCGTCATCTCGGTGTTGTCACCAGGCATAACCATCTCCGTGCCAGCAGGCAGGGTGATGGTGCCGGTTACGTCCGTGGTGCGGAAGTAGAACTGCGGGCGGTAGTTGTTGAAGAAAGGCTTGTGACGGCCACCCTCTTCCTTGTTCAAGATGTAGACCGAAGCCTCGAACTGGGAGTGAGGAGTGATGGATCCAGGCTTGCAAAGCACCTGGCCACGCTCAACTTCTTCCTTCTTGGTTCCACGAAGCAGCACACCGACGTTGTCGCCAGCCTGGCCCTCGTCGAGGAGCTTGCGGAACATCTCGATACCGGTAACGGTCGTCTTCTGGGTGTCGGTGAGACCAACGATCTCAATTTCGTCACCTACGTGAACGATCCCCTGCTCAACCTTGCCGGTCACCACGGTGCCACGGCCGGTGATGGACATGACGTCCTCAACAGGCATCAGGAAGGGCTTTTCCGTGTCACGCTCGGGCTCAGGGATGTAGCTGTCTACAGCCTCCATGAGCTCGAGGACCTTGGCGCCCCACTCAGCGTCGCCCTCAAGGGCCTTCAGTGCGGAAACGCGCACCACGGGGGTGTCGTCACCGGGGAACTCGTACTCGTTCAGGAGGTCACGGACCTCCATCTCGACGAGGTCGAGGAGTTCTTCGTCGTCTACAACGTCGGCCTTGTTCAGGGCAACAACGATGAAGGGCACGCCGACCTGGCGGGCGAGCAGCACGTGCTCACGCGTCTGGGGCATGGGACCATCAGCTGCTGAGACCACGAGGATGGCGCCGTCAATCTGGGCAGCACCGGTGATCATGTTCTTGATGTAGTCAGCGTGACCAGGCATGTCGACGTGGGCATAGTGACGGTTGCCCGTCTCGTACTCCACGTGGGCGATCGAAATGGTAATTCCGCGCTGCTTCTCTTCGGGGGCCTTGTCGATCTGGTCGAAAGGCGTGAAGTCCGTAGTCGGGTTCGCGTCGTGAAGAACCTTGGTGATAGCCGCGGTCAGGGTCGTCTTACCGTGGTCGATGTGACCCATCGTTCCAACGTTGACGTGGGGCTTATTGCGCTCAAACTTCTGCTTAGCCATGGTTTCGGCCTCTCCTGGTTTCCTGGGCCCTCCCTGGGCCCTTGCTCTCGGCGGTTATCGCCACTAATGGGTACTGCTTTCACCCTTCGGATATCTCACCCTCCGGGGTATTGCTTAACCAGCTAAATGCTGGTCACACTCATGCTCCCTGAACCCTCGCGACGATCTCTTTCGCGACCGCATCGGGGACTTCCTGGTATGAGTGAAACTGCATCGTGTAAGTAGCACGACCCTGCGTACGAGAACGCAGGTCGGTAGCGTAGCCGAACATATCGGCTAGCGGTACTTGGGCCCTAATGACCTGGGCATTACCCCTTTGGTCCATGCCCTCTACACGTCCTCGACGTGAGGAGAGGTCACCAATGACATCTCCCATGTAATCGTCGGGGGTTACGACTTCTACGGCCATTACTGGCTCCAAAAGGACGGGTCGGGCCTCACGGGCAGCCTTCTTAATAGCCAGCGAACCGGCGATTTTGAAGGCCATTTCCGAGGAGTCCACGTCGTGGTAGGAGCCAAAGGTCAGGGTCACCCGAAGGTCAACCACGGGGTAGCCAGCGAGCACACCTGAAGTCAGGGCCTCCTGGATACCGGTGTCAATACTGGAGATGTACTCCTTGGGAATGACACCACCGGTGATCTTGTCGACGAATTCGTAGCCGCCGCCGGGGCCCGTGGGCTCCACGGTGATGACGACGTGACCGTACTGACCACGGCCACCAGACTGGCGAATGTAGCGCTCTTCGACCTTTTCAACCGTCTTGCGGATGGTCTCGCGGTAGGCCACCTGGGGCTTACCAACGTTGGCATCCACCGAGAATTCACGGAGCATGCGGTCCACGAGGACTTCGAGGTGGAGCTCGCCCATACCCGAAATCACGGTCTGGCCGGTCTCTTCGTCGGTGCGCACGCGGAAGGTGGGGTCTTCTTCGGAAAGGGCATAGAGCGCCTTGCCGAGCTTGTCCTGGTCCACCTTGGTCTTGGGCTCCACGGCCACGTGAATAACGGGCTCGGGGAAGTCCATGACTTCAAGCACAATGGGGTTTGCGGGGTCTGAGAGGGTGTCACCGGTGGTGGTCTGCTTGAGCCCCACCGCGGCCACAATGTCTCCAGCACGGACCACATCGAGGTCCTCACGGGTGTTTGCGTGCATCTGCAGGAGGCGACCGATGCGCTCCTTCTTGCCCTTTGAGGTGTTCTCTACCGTTCCGCCCTTTTCCAAGGTGCCCGAGTACACGCGCAGGTAGGTGAGCTTTCCGACGAAGGGGTCAGTCATGATCTTGAAGGCGAGGGCCGAGAAGGGTGCATCATCGGTGGTCTCGCGGGTGACCTCGGTGTCCTTGTTTGGCAGAAGGCCAACCGTTGGTGGAATGTCGAGGGGGCTAGGCAGGTAGTCCACGACCGCGTCGAGCATAGGCTGAACACCCTTGTTCTTAAAGGCGGTTCCACAGAGAATCGGCACAGCCTGCTGGGAAAGCGTCCCCGTACGCAGGGCCTTACGAAGGTCCGCGGGGGTGATTTCCTCTTCGCCAAGGTACTTCTCCATGACGGTGTCATCGAAGTTCGACAGTACGTCAATGAGCTTCTGGCGATATTCCTGAGCCTGAACGGCCATGTCGTCTGGAATCTCACGGGTTTCCCACTCTTCACCCATGCCGTCTTCCCAGACGAGTGCCTTCATCTCGACGAGGTCAATAACCCCGAGGAAATCAGATTCAGCGCCGATGGGTAACTGCACAATGGCGGGCAGGCACTCGAGGCGGTCGATGATCATCTCGACACAGCGGTAAAAGTCAGCACCAACGCGGTCCATCTTGTTGATGAAGCACATGCGAGGTACGGCGTACTTGTTGGCCTGGCGCCAGACCGTCTCGGTCTGAGGCTCTACGCCGGCAACGGCGTCAAAGACTGCAACGGCACCGTCGAGCACGCGAAGGCTGCGCTCAACTTCAACGGTGAAGTCAACGTGGCCAGGGGTGTCAATGATGTTGATGAGGCAGTCGCGCCAATGACAGGTGGTCGCAGCGGAGGTGATGGTGATACCACGCTCTTGCTCTTGGACCATCCAGTCCATGGTGGCTGCGCCTTCGTGGACCTCACCGATCTTGTAGCTCTTCCCCGTGTAATAGAGGATGCGCTCTGTGGTCGTGGTCTTACCGGCGTCAATGTGAGCCATGATCCCGATGTTGCGGGTCTTGGCGAGGGGAAAGGAACGGGGGGTGCTCATGCTGCTCTTCTACTTAGTTGCCACTACCACTTGTAGTGGGCAAAGGCCTTATTGGATTCCGCCATCTTGTGGAGGTCTTCGCGGCGCTTCACCGAAGCACCAACCCCATTGGAGGCGTCAAGAATTTCATTTGCGAGTCGGTCAGCCATGGTCTTCTCACGGCGGGCCGAGGAGTAGCTCACGAGCCAACGGATAGCCAAAGTCGTTGCACGACGGGGCTTTACGTCAACAGGGACCTGGTAGGTGGCTCCACCAACACGGCGGGAGCGAACCTCAAGCTCGGGGCGGGTGTTCTCTACCGCACGCTTCAAGACCGTTACTGGGTCCTGCTCAGTACGCTCGCGCACCTGGTCAAGGGCGGTGTAAACGATGCGCTCGGCAATGGTGCGCTTTCCGCAGGAAAGCACACGGTTGACGACCTGAGTAACGAGGGCTGACTTGTAAACGGGGTCTGGGACCAGTTCACGACGTGGTGGTGCTGCGCGACGAGGCATGGACTAGGACTCCTTCTTGGCGCCGTAACGACTACGGGCCTGTGCTCGGTCACGAACGCCAGAGGTGTCCAGTGCTCCACGGATGATCTTGTAACGCACACCAGGAAGGTCCTTCACACGACCACCACGTACGAGCACAATGGAGTGCTCTTGGAGGTTGTGGCCAACGCCGGGAATGTAGGCGGTGATCTCCACACCACTGGTGAGGCGCACACGGGCGACCTTTCGCAGGGCGGAGTTCGGCTTCTTAGGAGTAGTCGTGTAGACGCGGGTGCAAACACCCCTACGCTGCGGCGCACCCTTTAGGGCGGGCGTCTTCGTCTTGGAGCTCTTAGCCTGCCGTCCCTTACGGACTAACTGGGCAATCGTGGGCACGCGTGTCCTCTCTAGTTACTGCTTCGATGTACTGTTCGCGATTGGCAAGCCAAACGCGCGGAATGTAGATGCTAGGGCATTGAAGCCCCATAGGGCAATTGGCGATTAAGCCGTGCCCTCCTCAGCGATGACCGCCTCGGCTCCAATGACCTCGTCACCCGCAGGAATTTCCGGGTAACTGGCGTCGACGAAGGGGTTGAAGTCCTCGTCATCGGCCCGGGTGGTGTCCCGGAGCCATTCGGCCAAGCCATCGTCACTTGAGGAGTCAAAAGGCATCATTTCAGCATCTGGCAGGTCAATACGGAGGTTCCGGTAGTGACTAGCCCCTGATCCCGCTGGGATCAGCTTGCCAATGATGATGTTTTCCTTGAGGCCGTGGAGGAAGTCGCCCTTACCTTCAATGGCTGCCTCGGTGAGCACTCGGGTGGTCTCCTGGAAGGAGGCCGCTGAGAGCCACGAGTCAGTAGCCAGTGAGGCCTTGGTGATACCCATGAGCTCAGGACGGCCTTCGGAGGGGCGCTTGCCCGCCTCAGCCAGCTCGCGGTTAACGCGCTGGTAGTCCTGAGCATCGACGCGCTCTCCTGGCAGGAAGGGGCTTTCCCCCGACTCGGCCACGAGGACACGGCGCAGCATCTGGCGCACGATCAGTTCGATGTGCTTGTCGTGAATCGACACACCCTGGTCGCGGTAGACGTTCTGGACCTCTTCGACCAAATATTGCTGGGTTTCGCGGGTTCCCTTGACGTCCAAGAGTTCCTTGGGGTCCTTGGGGCCTTCGGTGAGGGCATCTCCGGCGCCAACTTCCTGGCCGTCGTTAACCCGACGGGTCAGACGTGAGGGGACCTGAACGGTCTGCTCTTCGCCATCATCAGCAAGCACCGAGATAGTCCTAAATCCCTGCTCGTCGTCACCTACGCGCACAACGCCACTGTGGCGAGCAAGAGGAGCTGCACCCTTAGGGGTGCGAGCCTCAAAGAGCTCAACAACGCGGGGAAGACCGTGAGTGATGTCTTCACCAGCCACACCACCAGCGTGGAAGGTACGCATCGTCAACTGCGTTCCAGGCTCACCAATGGACTGAGCGGCAATAACGCCGACAGCCTCGCCAAGCTCAATGCGCTTGCCGGTGGCCAAGGACTTGCCGTAGCACTCAATGCAAATACCCTGAACGGCTTCGCAGGTCAAGGTTGAGCGAACGCGGATCTTGTCCACGCTGGCATCATCACGAAGGATCACGAGGTGCTCATCTTCAAGCATGGTGCCGACAGGAATGCCGGATGCAGGCTCGAGCAGGACGCGGCCACGGGCACGAGTATCGAGGTAGCTCTTCTTTGCAGAAGTGTCAGCCTCGATGTCCTCTAGCCAGATACCACGGCTGGTTCCACAATCCTCTTCGCGGACAATGAGTTCCTGAGCGACGTCAACAAGACGGCGGGTCAGGTAGCCAGAGTCAGCAGTACGAAGGGCGGTGTCAGCAAGTCCCTTACGAGCACCGTGAGTCGAGATGAAGTACTCGAGCACCGAAAGGCCCTCACGGAAGTTCGACTTGATAGGACGTGGGATGAGCTCACCACGAGGGTTTGAAACCAAACCCTTCATGGCTGCAATCTGACCAATCTGCTGGGTGTTACCACGCGCACCAGAGTCCACCATCATGAACAGTGGGTTGAAGGTCAACTTGGAAAGCTCGGCATCCATTGCCTTACGCACTTCGAAGTTTGCTGCTTGCCAGATCTCAATTTCCTTAAGCTTGCGCTCTTCGTCAGTCAAGATGCCGCGCTCGAACTGCTTTTCGGCCTTGTCGGCTTCAGCTTCGTAACGCTCGAGAATCTCGGGCTTAGCCGCTGGGGTCTGCACGTCATCGATGGAGATGGTGAGACCAGACTTCGCGGCGAAGCGGAAGCCGAGGCTCTTGATCTTGTCGAGACTCTCAGCAACAGCTGCCTTGTGGTACTGGCTGGAAAGGTCATCAACGATGGCAGCCATAGGAGTTCCGGTCTTACCAACCAGCGTGTTCACGAAGGCAAAGCCTGCGGGAAGCGACTCGTTGAAGAACAGGCGTCCAGGGGTCGTGGTGATCTCGCGAACACCGAGCTCGTTGGCTGGGTAGACCTCGGCGCCTTCGGCGTTGAGCTTGGCAGCCAAACGTGCGGCGAGTGGCGAAGCATCCGCTGCGCGCATCGTGACCTTGGCGTGCAGTCCAATGTCACCAGCTTCGTAGGCCTGCTCGACCTCGAAGAGCTGACGGAAGACGCGACCTTCACCCTTGACGCCTTCGGCCTCAAGGGTGAGGTAGTAGGCACCAAAGACCATGTCCTGGGTAGGAACGGTGATCGGACGACCGGTTGCTGGCGACAGGATGTTGTTCGCACTGAGCATCAGCACTCTGGCTTCAGCCTGAGCCTCTGCGGACAGAGGAAGGTGGACGGCCATCTGGTCACCATCGAAGTCGGCGTTGAAGGCCGTGCACACGAGGGGGTGAACCTGAATTGCCTTACCTTCAACGAGCACAGGCTCGAAGGCCTGGATACCCAAGCGGTGAAGTGTTGGGGCACGGTTCAACAAGACAGGGTGCTCTTGAATGACCTCTTCGAGGACGTTCCACACCTGTGGCTTGCGACGCTCAACCATGCGCTTTGCAGACTTGATGTTCTGCGCAGCTTCGGTCTCGACAAGGCGCTTCATGACGAAGGGCTTGAAGAGTTCTAGGGCCATCAACTTAGGCAGACCACATTGGTGGAGCTTGAGGTTGGGACCGATGACGATGACCGAACGACCCGAGTAGTCAACACGCTTACCCAGAAGGTTCTGGCGGAAACGACCCTGCTTACCCTTCAACATGTCCGAAAGGGACTTGAGGGGACGGTTGCCGGGACCACTGACGGGACGGCCACGACGACCGTTGTCAAAGAGGGCGTCCACCGCTTCTTGAAGCATGCGCTTTTCGTTGTTGACAATGATGTCGGGAGCACCGAGCTCGAGCAAACGCTTGAGGCGGTTATTGCGGTTGATCACGCGACGGTAAAGGTCATTCAAGTCAGAGGTCGCGAAGCGGCCACCATCGAGCTGCACCATGGGGCGCAGGTCTGGCGGGATGACAGGAACAGCACCGAGGATCATGGCGCTGGGGTCATTGACCCGCTTGCCATAGTCATTGCGACGGTTGAAGGAGGTCACGATCTTGAGACGCTTGATGGCCTTCTGACGACGCTGGGCCGACAGGGGCTTGCGACCATCGGCGGCCTCGATCTGCTCACGCAACTTGATCTCTTCAGAGTCAAAGTCGATGCGAGCAATCAGGTCCTGAATGGTTTCGGCACCCATGCCACCGGCGAAGTACTCACCGAAGCGAGCACGCAGCTCACGCCAGAGCAATTCGTCTTCGATGATCTTGCGCGAGAAGAGGGTCTTGAGTTCATCAAGGGCACGCTGGGCGAGGTCAATGTCCTCTTGTGCGCGCTCGCGGACGGAAGCAAGTTCCTTTTCGAAGAGACGCTGACGCGCCTTGATCTCCGCGTCCTTGGCTTTGTCAGTCTCCATGGCAGCAAGTTCTGCTTCCAGGGCGACGCCGCGACGGTCGAGGTCTTCATCGCGCTTGCGCTCGATGATGGAAATCTCGTCACGAATCTCAGCCTCGATCTCCGGCATCTCCGTGTGGAGCTTGTCCTCGTCAACCCAGGTGACCAGGTTGGCGGCGAAGTAGATGACCTTTTCGAGTTGCTTGGCCTTGAGCTCTTCACGAGGCTCAGTGCCCATGAGGAGATAGGCCAACCAGCTACGGGTACCACGCAGGTACCAGATGTGAACTACGGGAGCAGCAAGCTCGATGTGACCCATGCGGTCACGACGAACCTTGGAGCGAGTTACCTCAACACCACAACGCTCGCAGATGATGCCCTTAAATCGCACCCGCTTGTACTTTCCGCAGTAGCACTCCCAGTCCTTGGTGGGACCGAAGATCTTCTCGCAGAACAGGCCGTCCTTTTCGGGACGCAAGGTGCGGTAGTTAATGGTCTCAGGCTTCTTGACTTCGCCATTGGACCATCCACGAATGGAGTCCGCCGTAGCGAGCCCAATCCGAAGTTGGTCGAAGGTATTTACGTCGAGCTTGGTCATGACCTAGCCGCCCCTCTCATCAAGTCTTCTTCGTCTGAACCGCGCTCGGGACGACTGATGTCGATACCCAACTCTTCAGCGGTACGGAATACGTCTTCGTCAATCTCGCCCATCTCAATGGCGCCACCCTCATCGTTGAGGACCTCAACGTCGAGGCAGAGCGACTGCATTTCCTTGATGAGCACCTTGAAGGACTCAGGAATGCCGGGCTCGGGAATGTTCTCGCCCTTGACGATCGCCTCGTAAACCTTTACGCGGCCAAGAACGTCATCGGACTTGATGGTGAGCAGTTCCTGCAGTGCGTAGGCAGAGCCGTAAGCCTCAAGAGCCCACACTTCCATTTCACCGAAACGCTGTCCACCGAACTGAGCCTTACCACCGAGTGGCTGCTGAGTAATCATGGAGTAAGGACCGGTTGAACGTGCGTGGATCTTGTCATCAACAAGGTGAGCAAGCTTCAAGATGTAGACGAAGCCAACCGAGATTGGGTTGTCGTAGGCAAGGCCAGTGCGACCGTCGTAGAGGGTCACCTTTCCATCATTTTGAATCTGCACGTTGCCGTTAGCGGAGTCAGCGTTCAAGTCACCAAAGATCTGCTTGATCGTTGGGTGCTTGCCAGCCTGGTCCTCTTCGTCCCAGTGAGCGCCGTCGAAGGAAGGCGTTGAAACCCAAACAGCAGGCTCGGTACGAGGACGGGTCTTGCGTGAAGCATGGTCGCCCACACCAGATGTACCAACCTCGGCTGAGGCGTCGACGCCCTTCCAACCGTAACGAGCGGCATAGCCGAGGTGACTTTCGAGCACCTGACCAACGTTCATTCGCGATGGCACACCCAAGGGGTTCAAGATGATGTCAACGGGCGTACCGTCGGCAAGGAAGGGCATGTCCTCAACGGGAAGGATCTTGGAGATAACACCCTTGTTACCGTGACGACCGGCGAGCTTGTCACCTTCGGAGATCTTGCGGCGCTGGGCCACGTAGACCCGAACCATCTCGATGACGCCAGCTGGCAACTCATCTTCGTTCTTGCGTGCGTACTGGCGAATACCAATGACCTTGCCGGACTCACCGTGAGGAACCTTGAGCGACGTGTCACGCACTTCGCGGGCCTTCTCACCGAAGATGGCACGAAGCAGACGCTCTTCAGGAGTCTGCTCGGTCTCACCCTTAGGCGTTACCTTTCCGACGAGCACATCGCCAGGGCCAACCTCAGCACCGACGCGGATGATTCCACGGTCGTCAAGGTCAGCGAGGATGTCCTCGGAGAGGTTCGGGATGTCACGGGTGATTTCTTCTTCACCAAGCTTGGTGTCACGCGCATCGATCTCGTGCTCTTCGATGTGAATCGAGGTGAGCACGTCATCGCGCACGAGACGCTCGGAGAGGATGATGGCATCTTCGTAGTTGTAGCCCTCCCATGGCATGAAAGCCACGAGCAGGTTCTTACCCAGTGCGAGCTCACCGTTGTGCGTTGCAGGACCGTCAGCGAGGACGTCGCCGTGCACAACTTGCTCCCCTACCGAAACCAGCGGACGCTGGTTGATGCAGGTGTTCTGGTTGGAGCGCTCGAACTTGAGCAGTTCGTAAACCTTCTTGCCGAGAGTCCTACCCAAGCGGTCTTTTTGACCTGGCTTGTAGTCAACCTCGATGACGCTCAACAGCTCTTCTTTATCGTTGACCATGACCTTGCGACCACCAACGAAGGTGACCGTTCCATCGCCTTCGGCGAGGACTACGTCACCGGCGTCACGTGCAGCACGGGCTTCGACGCCAGTACCCACGTAAGGAGCCTCAGGAACAACCAGCGGAACTGCTTGCTTCTGCATGTTCGCGCCCATAAGTGCGCGGTTGGCGTCGTCATGCTCGACGAAGGGAATCAGTGCCGTGGAGATCGAGATGATCTGCTTAGGACTGACGTCCATGAGGTCAACCTCAGATGGTGGAACCAAGACTGGTGCGAGGCCTCGTGCCCCGACGTTACGAGTGTTGCCACCCTTTTCTGCACGACGGGCAAGCACGCGATCTTCGGTGATCTTGCCATTGGCATCGACGGCCACGTTGGCCTGGGCGATGACGTGCTCTTCTTCGTCATCAGCCTCCAGGTACATGATTTCGCTGGTGATCTTGCCGTTCACCACGCGACGGTAAGGAGTCTCAATGAAACCATGGTCGTTGACGCGGGCATAGGTAGCCAGCGAACCGATCAGACCAATGTTTGGACCTTCAGGAGTCTCAATAGGACACATACGGCCGTAGTGAGAAGGGTGAACGTCTCGGACTTCAAAACCTGCGCGCTCACGAGAAAGACCACCGGGTCCTAGTGCTGAGAGGCGACGCTTGTGAGCCAGACCCGAGAGTGGGTTGTTCTGGTCCATGAACTGACTGAGCTGGCTGGTTCCGAAGAACTCCTTGACTGCTGCAGAAACGGGACGGTTGTTCACCAAGGAACCTGGGGTGATTGCTTCTTCGTCCTGGGTGCTCATGCGCTCACGCACGACACGCTCCATACGAGAAAGACCAACACGGACCTGGTTTTGAATCAGTTCACCGACCGAGCGAATACGACGGTTAGAGAAGTGGTCCTGGTCGTCAGTGCGCCAGGTCGTCTGCTCTTCCTTCATGTGCTTGGTGAGGTGCAACAGGTAGGTGGAAGCCGCAAGAATTTCGGCGGGAGCCAAGGTGCCCTGGTGCTCTTCGGGGTGCTCAAGCTTGAGGCCGAGGATCTCGGACATGCGATCAATTTCCGGTCCGAGCTTACGGTTCAACTTGTAGCGACCAACACGGGTGAGGTCATACTTCTTGGGGTTGAAGAAGGCACCCTCAAAGTACTGACGAGCCTGCTCAACGTTGAGGGGCTCACCGGGACGGGCGCGCTTGTAGATCTCAAGCAGAGCCTCATCTTGTGAAGGAGCGATGTGCTGCTCCTTCAACCACTGGGCCTCAAGGAAGTCGAAGTGACGCACGAACTTCTCGATGTGCTGCTCTTCCAAGATGCCAAGGGCACGAAGGAGGATGAAGAGGGAGAGGCGACGCTTACGAGCAACACGCGTGCCGGCAGTGACGTCCTTGCCAGGCTTGTTCTCAACATCGAACTCGATCCACTCACCGCGGTAGGGGTGAATGGTTCCGGTGAACTCGGTCTTGGCTTCCTTGCCTCGTGCGAAAATCACACCAGGGGAACGCACCAGCTGGGAAACAACCACTCGCTCGGTGCCGTTGATGATGAAGGTGCCCTTCTCCGTCATCATGGGGAAGTCGCCCAGGAAAATCATCTGTTCCTTGATTTCACCGGTGTTGGCGTTTTGGAATTCAGCGCTCACGAAAATAGGAGCAGAGAAGGTCAGGTTCTCTTCACGGCAGCTCTTCTCGGTGAACTTAGGAGTTCCCAGGTGGTCTGGGTTGTTCATCGGGTCGAAGATCAGCTCAAGGCGAAGTGCGCCGCTGAAGTCCGTGATGGGGCTCAGGTCGCGGAAGGTCTCAGAGAGGCCCTCTTCGAGGAACCACTTAAAGGAGTCACGCTGGACTGCAATCAGATCGGGAAGCTCTAAGGCCTCCTCGATGTTGGAAAAGGAAACGCGCTGATGACTACGGGACCGAGACGACAACGGTCAACTCCTTATTGGTTGCTGGGCGGGCTAGCGGCAATACAAATACAAAAATGACGTACGGGTTCTAGGGCCCAAGGCTGCTTCACCTAAATCAGGGGTCGGCGAAGCAAGGGGAGAGAAGGCACGGCAAGACCGAGCCTACCCGTATTGAGCCAACAGGGCAACCCCGGGGCGACAGGTACTAAGCCCTGCACCTTTTCCGAGGCGCCGGCCAACGGCCGGAACCCTAGGGGCGAGACTCGGGTAGGTCAAGGACCCACCCGAGTCGCCCCAGGAATTACTTGAGCTCGACGGTGGCCCCGGCGCCCTCGAGGGCCTCCTTGGCCTTCTCCGCGTCGTCCTTTGAGGCACCCTCAAGAACTGCCTTAGGGGCAGCCTCGACGAGGTCCTTGGCCTCCTTGAGACCCAGGCTGGTAAGGGCCCGGACCTGCTTGATGACCTCAATCTTCTTGTCACCAGCGGCAGCCAGGATGACGTCAAACTTCGACTTCTCCTCGCCTCCACCGGCTGCGTCGCCACCGCCAGCTGCTGGTGCAGCTGCAACGGCCACTGGGGCCGCGGCGGTTACGCCGAACTTCTCTTCGAAGTCCTTGACGAGCTCGCTGAGCTCAATCACGGACAACTCGGCGATCCCCTCGAGGATCTGCTCCTTGGTCAGAGTTCCTGCCATGGTTTGGTTTCCTTTCCTTGCCTAGATTGCTCGGTCTTTTACTGGGTAAACGTGGTATTGCGAACTATGCCTCGTCAGCAGGAGCCTCGGCCTCTGCTGGCGCCTCTGCCTCGACCTCAGGGGTCTCTTCAGCGGATTCTTCGGCGGGAGCCTCAGCCACAGCCTCGGCTGCAGGGGCTTCCTCGGCCTCGATGAGGGCATCCTCGGCGGGTGCTGCCTCAGCGGCGGCTTCCTCGGCGGGTGCTTCTTCAGCCACAGGAGCTGCTTCAGCGACTGCTGGTGCTGGTGCGTCGGCTGCGCGAAGGTCAGAAAGTGCCTTCAGGCCGTAGGCAAGGTCGCGAGGAAGGGCCTGAAGCAGGCCAGCCAGCTTGGCCACAGGGGCCTGGAGGGCGCCAGCCAGCATGGAGAGCAGGACTTCCTTGGAAGGCAGGTCTGCCAGAGTCGAAAGGGCTGCTGCGTCGAGGGGCTTACCCTCGAAAATTCCACCCTTGATGACCAAAAGGGGGTTTTCCTTGGCAAAAGTCTTCAGCGCCTTGGCGACGGCGGAGACATCGCCGGTTACAAAGGCAATAGCGGTTGGGCCCACGAGGAGGTCAGAAATGGCCTCGTTCTCACTGCCTTCTACGGCCAATTTGGCCAAGGTGTTCTTGACAACCTTGAATTCGCCGCCAACTTCGCGAAGTTTACGGCGGATTCCGGCCATTTCGGCCACGCTGAGGCCGCGGTACTCGGTGACGAGGGTTGCTGATGAGCGCTCAAGGCGCTCCTTGACGTCAGCTACCTCAGTTGGCTTCGTAGAACGTGACTTCGCCATCGCTGCTTCTCCTCTTCGGAGTCCCCCGCGGGGCGACGGCAAGGCCTGAAGGCCCTTACCGGTCACCTCGTCGGGCGGACTCGCTTGAATCCCTTAGGTACAAGGCTTTCGCCCCATACACCTGATGTCTTTGGTGTCGATCTTGCTGGTGGCGAAGCGACTGCTCCGCCAAGGTTTGGAGACCCTAGTCCACAGCTCCGGCGCTTGCCAATTCGGCGACAGGCGCTGAGGCAGCTGAAGCGGCGATAGCCGCAATCTCCTCTTCGGTCTCACGGGTGCGGGTGGGGTCAATCTTGACTCCAGGTCCCATCGTGGGTGAGATCGTTGCGGAGAGCACGTAGCGACCCTTGGCCGATGCTGGCTTGGCCCGGAAGATTTCATCCAGGACGGCCCGGACGTTCAGGACCAACTGCTCGATGGTGAACGAAGCCTTGCCAACGCGGATGTGCACGTTGCCAATCTTGTCGGTGCGGTATTCCACACGGCCACCCTTGAACTCCATGACGGCCTTGGCGACATCGTTCGTCACCGTTCCAGTCTTGGGGTTAGGCATGAGACCACGAGGTCCAAGCACGCGACCCAGGGTTCCTACCTGAGCCATGAGTTCTGGCGTAGCGATCACGACGTCAAAGTCGAGGAAGCCATCGGAAACCTTGGCCACGAGGTCCTCGGCACCGACAACATCGGCGCCAGCACTGCGAGCTTCGTTGGCCTCTTCACCAGCGGCGAAGACTGCCACGCGGGCGGTGCGACCAGTACCCGAAGGCAGCGAGAGTGTCCCACGGACGATCTGGTCAGCCTTGCGAGGGTCGACGCCAAGGCGAACAGCCAACTCAATGGTCTCGTCGAAGTTGGCCGTGGCCACTTCCTTGACCCGCGTCACCGCTTCGGTGATGGACAGCAGGTCCTCAGGGTTTACCTTTTCGCTGCTGTTGCGGTACTTCTTGCCATGCGTAGCCATGGGATGTGCTCCTCTACCCTCGAACTCGAACTAGCCAACCACCGCGATGCCCATCGAGCGGGCCGTGCCGGCCACCTGGCGCGAAGCCATCTCGAGGTCATCGGTGTTGAGGTCAGGCAACTTGATCTTTGCAATTTCTTCAACCTGTGCCGCACTGATGGTGGCAACTTGCTCACGGCCAGCCGTGGCGGCGCCCTTGGCAATGCCAGCAGCCTTGCGAATCAGTACAGGAGCCGGAGGCGTCTTGAGGATGAAGGAGAAGGTCCTGTCCTCGTAGATGGAGATTTCGACCGGAACGGTCTGACCGCGCATCTGCTCCGTTGCTGCGTTGTACTGCTTGCAGAACTCCATGGTCTGGATGCCATGGGGTCCAAGTGCGGTACCCACAGGCGGTGCCGGGGTTGCTCCCCCAGCTTCCAGCTGAATCTTGACCAGTGCTACGACCGTGCCTGCCATCTTCTCTACCTCTCCTTAACCAAAGCCCAAACTCGTTAGAGCTTGGAAACCTGACTGACGTCCAATTCGACCGGCGTTTCGCGGCCAAAGATATTTACGAGCACCTTGAGCTTGATGCCATCGTCGCTCATCTCCGAAATCTGTCCGGTGAAGTCGGCGAATGGACCCTCCTTGACGCGCACCGTTTCTTCGATGGCGTAAAGGTGCTGTGGGCGCGTGCGCTTCGGACGCTCTTCGGCGCCGGGAACTTCAACGTGGAGGATGCCTTCAACTTCGTGACGTGGCAAAGGCGTGGGGCTGTGACCAGCGCCGACAAATCCGGTGACACCGGGAGTGGAACGAATGGCCGCCCACGTTTCATCGTCAAGGTCACTGCGCACGAGGAGGTAACCGGGAAAGACCTTCTTCTCAACCTCGACCTTGCGGCCGGCCTTGAAGTCAAAAACCTTCTCCATCGGAATAACTACTTCGTAAATCTTTTCTTCGAGCTCACGGTTTTGAATCAGGCGAAGGATGTTGTCGCGCACTTTGTTTTCATATCCCGAGTAGGTGTGCACGACATACCAACGACCTGGTCGGTCGTAAGGGCTCTCGACGTAAGCGGGCTCATCGTCGTCTTCGAACTCGAACTCGTAACGCTCGGAGTTCACTTCGATCGTTCCCACCAAGGGCTCAACGACGGCCTCAGTGGCCTCGTCTTCAATGGCTTCAGTGCTGTCAGTGCTGATATCGGTCATGGTGACTCCGTAGCTACTTCTTGAAGAGGAAAAGAACGACCTTGCCGAACACAAAGTTCAGGCCAAAGATCAGGGCGGTCATGATCACCAGCACCGTGACGACGATGGTGGTGTAGTTAATAAGTTCAGAACGCGTTGGCCAAGCGACCTGACGCATCTCTTCGCGAACCTCGCGGAAGAACTGTCGGATGCCAGTGCGAGCCTTGGGAGTGCGACGTTGAGCGGCTACCGTTTGGGCGCGACGAGTCGATGGAGATCCATCTGCCTCAACTTGGCCTTGGCGCTGCATCATGCGCTTGGTCTCGCGGTTCACGCTTTACTCTTTTCCGTTCTCTCGTCGTATTTCTCTCATCGCAGGGCAGCGCTGAGCATTGCAGGGCAGGAGGGACTCGAACCCCCAACCGCCGGTTTTGGAGACCGGAGCTCTACCAGTTGAGCCACTGCCCTCTGACCCCACCCCTCGCGGGCGGGCTCTTCGAGCAGACCATCAAGGAAGTAGGAAGTCTAAGGATAGCACTGCCCCCAAGGGGTTCGTCTAGCGAGTCTCCTTATGGACGGTGTGCTTGCGCTCGAAACGGCAGTACTTGCTCATTTCTATGCGCTCACGGTCATTGACCTTGTTCTTGGTCGTGATGTAGTTACGACGCTTGCAGTCTTGACACTCAAGGGTGACCTGGATCCGCTTTTCGTTCTTAGCCATCTTTTCCTTCTCTTCTCTCGTCTTCTCCGGGGTGGTAGCGGCGGCGGGATTCGAACCCGCGACAACACGATTATGAGCCGTGTGCTCTAACCAACTGAGCTACGCCGCCACGGCGAGCCCTCGGTGGGGATTGAACCCACGACCCCCTCCTTACCATGGAGGTGCTCTGCCACTGAGCTACAAGGGCGTACCTCACCATCCACCGAGGTGGTGAGGCAAGGAACGATCATGTTAGCCCTACCGGAGAGGGGTCGTCCCTCGAGGGTCCCCGACGGCCTTCTACGATGAGTAGGTGACTACTCGACTGGCGCAAACGAGCGATGCTGAAGCCATCGCTGCCATCTACAACCTTGAGGTGGAAACCACCACGCTCACCTTCGACCTTGAGCCACGCAGCATCGACGAGCAGCTCGCATGGCAAGAACGTCACACCGGTGCCCACCCCGCCATCGTGGCAATTTCGGAAGAAAGTGGAGCATTACTGGGGTTTGGGGTACTTTCTCCCTATAGAAGCCGCCCGGCTTATGCCACCACGGTTGAAAATTCTGTCTACGTAGCCCGTGAGTCCCGCGGCCTTGGCGTGGGTCGCGAAATTCTTGAAGAGCTCATTCGCTTAGCCCAAGAACATGGCTTCCACGCCATGATTGCCAGAGTTGTGGGGGTGAATGAAGCCTCCATTGCCCTTCACCTCGCCTGCGGATTTTCCCTGGTGGGCACCGAACACGAAGTTGGCCGCAAGCACGGCAAGTGGCTCGACGTTGTCGAGCTGCAAAAGATGCTCTAAATCGGCGAGGCCGACAGCAATTCGTTGCGATTGAGTCGCGACCACTCGCCTAGCGGCGCCAGAAATACTCCTAGAAGCACCATGAGCGAGAGGGCGATGGCCAAGGGGTCGGCGTGAATGATCTCGTTTAGGAGGCTGCTTGCCCCAGGAAGCCCAATAAATGGGGAAATTACTGATATTCCCACGATAAAATAGAGCAGTCGACCAGTGGCCACAGCGGTCAAAATCACCACTCCCCAGGTCAAATACCAGGGCTGAACTACGGGTCCCAGGATCACAAAAGCTAACAAGGTGATGCCAATGGCCCTCGTGGATCCAATCTCGTCACTGTGGCGAAGACACCAAACACCAGTAATTACCGCCCCCAAGAGGCCTATGAGACGGGTTACGGAGAGTACAGAGGTCATCGAAACCCCTATGCCAAGGCTGTGCAAGAGGCCAGAAAGGGCCATGCCGATACCCGTAGCCGGTGCCACCCAGCTACGCACCGTTCCCGGAGTGGCCAGGTTGCCTATCCAGCCCCAACCGAGGCCGGAAAGCGCAGAAAGTGCCGCAAAAACCAGGACAGTAATCCCAGCAGCCTTGATGAGGGGCCGAATGCGATGGCGCAGGGGAATGCCGATGCCCAGCCATTCCCAAGCCACATAGAGCACTCCTAAGCCGGCAGGCGCCTTAATGGCCGCCGCAAGAGCGCAAAGGACGACGCCCAAAATAGGTCTTCGCAGTTTTCCGGCTGTCAGTCCCGCGACCAAGAGGCCAACCATGATGGCGTCGTTATGCGCGCCTGCTACCAAGGTCAACACCACGAGGGGGTTGAGGACCCCGAGGACAAAGACCAGACCGGGGTCTCGACCGTGGACCTTGGCCAACTTCGGCAGGGCGTAGGCGATGAGGGCGACACCCGCCACAGCCAAGACCCTCAAGAGGATCAAGGAGGCCATCTGATTATGGAAGGTCACCCTCGCAAAGAAGCCGTCCACGAGTAAGAAAAGTGGGCCATAGGGTGCTGGAGTATTACCCCAGAGGGGATCAACAGGATTCACATACTTCACCGAGCCCAGTGAAAATGGGCCAAAGTGATAGGGATTCATGTGCCGGCTCATCATCTCGCCTTGGGCGGCATAGCTAAAGATGTCGCGGCTAAATAGCGGGGCCACCACCAACATGGGGACGGTCCACAGCGCCAAAATCCAGGCCAGGTGCTTGATGGAGACTCCCGGGCGCACGGCCAAGGCGTGGGCCAGTTGGATCCAGACGCGCATGAGCAGCAAGAGGCCGCCGTAGACGGCCACGAGGCCAAAGAGTAAGTGGGAGCTATCGGGGCC
>Ga0114962_10000287_pt1 | contig 43640 bp, 39 predicted proteins | sample C_130820_MF_Meta_FD_87017 | JGI IMG/M metagenome (GOLD analysis project Ga0114962, IMG submission 87017) | Freshwater microbial communities from Lake Croche, Canada to study carbon cycling - C_130820_MF_MetaG | ecosystem: Environmental > Aquatic > Freshwater > Lake | place: Lake Croche, Canada...
CATAGCGCATCGCCCCAAAGCTGTCACGTATTGGTAACCTTGAGATAAGTTAAGAAGTTTAAGCGGCGAATAAGTCAAGCAGTGTGTTAAGCATTGATTAGATCCGGCTCGCCATCGACGCCATCACCCAGAAAACCATCTGACTGCATTTGCCAAAGGCGAGCATAAAGCCCGCCAAGCTCAAGTAACTCAGCGTGAGAGCCATCTTCCACGATGCGACCATCGGAAAAAACGAGTAGCCGATCCAGATGAGCTACGGTGGATAAACGGTGTGCGATGACAATGACGGTTTTGCCAATCATTCGCTCACTCAAGGTTTCTTGAATCGTGCGCTCCGTGATGGAGTCAAGGCTCGATGTAGCTTCATCTAAAAGCAAAATGGGGGCATCTTTGAGAAGGGCTCTGGCAATGGCTATACGTTGACGTTGGCCGCCAGAGAGTTTTACCCCTCGTTCACCCACTAAAGCGGTATAGCCCTCTTTGATTTGTGAAATGAATCCATCAGCATGAGCGAGAGAGGCCGCATGCTTTACTTCTTCGTCAGTGGCTTCAAGTCGACCATAACGAATGTTATCCATCAAACTACGATGAAACAGGCTGGGGTCTTGAGGGATGAGGCCTACTTGCTCATGCAAACTGTCCTGTGTAACAAGGGCAATATTCTGATCATCAATGCATATCTCACCAGATTGAATATCGTACATTCTTAATAAAAGGCTGACGAAAGTACTTTTTCCTGAGCCTGAGAATCCGACCAAGCCAACGCGCTGGCCGGCTGGAATAACGAGATTGAGGTCTTTAAAAACAGATCTGTCTTCTTGATATGAAAAATTCACAGACTTAAATTCAATCAGGCCAGCCGAAACTTTCAATTCAGAACAGTCAGGAGCATCCACAACTTCGTGGGGAGCAAGAAGGGTACGAACTCCGTTGTTAAGATTACCGAAGTGTTCATATAAATCTAAAAAGCGGCGGCCAAGGTTGCCAGATTGACTTAGAATTAAAAGACCTAGGCTGATCACTAAAACAAAATCTGCTAGTCCAATGATTCCCTCGCGCCAAAGAATAATCGAGTAGACAAGTATTCCAAGTTTCAAAACTCCAAAGGCAATAGCTTGAGTCCAACGAATCAATTCGGTGAAGTCGTTAGCTGCACGCATCGCTTTGAACTCGATATTCAATGCTTCGTTCAAAACATCGCGTTCATGTTTGAGGCGAGCAAATAAATGTGCACTTGATAGATGGCTAACAGAGTCCACCAAAACACCCGTAGTACTTGCGCGGGATGCAGCTGCATGAAGAGCGTAAGGTTGACTTTTAAGCGCCATCCACCAAGAAATGATTAAAAAAACAGAAGCCCATAAACCTACGGCGATCCCCAAGCCTAAATGCAGCCGAAGAAGAAAAATAGTTGAAATAATCAAGGTCATCATGACAGGCATGAGATCAAATATTAAAGACCAAAGTATGAGATTAAGGGCCAGGGAGGTTTCAGCAACACGGTGGGCCAGGGCCCCGGCAAAGTTATTGAACAGATAACGTTGAGAATGTAACTGAAGCCAAGCATATAAAGCGCGAACAGCAGCATGGCGTTGAATAGGCGCTAATCGTAATTGAAGTGCACCTGCGCCTCGCCCAAATAAGGTCTCCGCAATAGCAAGTGATGCAAAGAGAATAATGGCGTTTTGCAAGGTATCAAATGGAGTGCCTTCTCGCATGCTACGAATAATTTCTGATAAGGCAAAAGGAGCAAGAATCCCCATTGAAGAATGCAAAAGCTCACACAGCGCCATAGGTACAAATAAACGCCAATGACGGCGAACAAAGTACAAAACGAATTCTGTGGGGTGATTAGGCAAAGACGGTTTATCTGCAATCTTTAAGGTCAAACGAATTCTCCATCACGCGCATAGGGTTGCGTCAGCTAAAATACAGAGTTTACATCTTGCGCAGAGTCTTCAATGGTTCGTACTCGATTTGCCCCTAGTCCCACCGGGTTTCTTCACATTGGTGGTGCACGCACGGCTCTCTTTAATTGGGCTTATGCCCGCCATCATGGCGGGAAATTTATTCTGCGCGTGGAAGATACAGATGTTGAACGCTCTACAGAAGCTTCAGTGCAGGCTATTTTAGAGGGGATGACATGGCTTGGCTTGGATTGGGATGAAGGGCCTTTCTATCAGATGCAGCGCCTTGCGCGCTACGAAGAGATTGCGCAGCAACTGCTCAGAGATGGCCATGCCTATTGGTGTTATGCCTCTAAGGAAGAGCTTGAAGAGATGCGCGTAGCCCAGCGTGCTAAAGGTGAGAAACCGCGTTATGACGGACGTTGGCGCAATAGTAAGGAGTCGCCTCCTGCAGGAATCAAACCTATTTTACGTTTTAAGAATCCTTTAGATGGCGAAGTGATTTGGAATGACTTAGTGAAGGGTGAAATCCGCATCGCCAACCAAGAGCTCGATGATTTGGTGTTGATGCGTGCAGATGGGGTTCCCACCTATAACTTTGGTGTCGTGATTGATGATCTTGATATGAACATTACCCATGTGATTCGGGGTGATGATCACGTCAACAACACGCCAAGACAAATTAATCTGTACCAAGCTATGGGTGCCGCCCTTCCTCAATTTGGACACCTTCCCATGATTCTCGGTCACGATGGAGAGCGCTTGTCTAAACGTCATGGTGCAGTTTCTGTGACCCAGTATCGTGAGGATGGATTTCTGCCTGAAGCGATGATCAACTATCTTTCTCGCTTAGGTTGGTCCCACGGGAATGAAGAAATATTTTCGTCTGAACAAATGATCGAGTGGTTTGAGTTGGATCATATCAGCCGATCACCCGCTCGCTTTGATGGAGACAAGTTACTGTGGCTCAATCAGCATTATCTTAAGGAGGCAGATTCAGAGCGCATGGCGGAGCTCTTAATGCCTATTCTCAACCAGCGCGATTGTCACCCTGATCAAGGTGGTCCTGACCTCAGAGAAGTGATTGAGTTGTTGCGATCTCGCACCCATCTTCTCCCTGAGTTGGCCGACTCGGCAGTATATTTTTATAGGCATGTTCACGCGCATCAGGAACATATTGATCAGCATCTCACGCAAGAAGCCAAGGGGGTCTTGAAAGATCTCCTCGGTACTTTTGAATCTTGTGAATGGAATGCTGCGAGTCTCGCACATTTACTCAAAGAGACTGCTGCAAAGCACGGTGTGAAGATGGGCCAAGTAGGAATTCCGCTGCGGGTTGCAGTATGTGGCGAACCTCAAACCCCAGCGATTGATCGTGTATTGGAACTGATCGGGCGGGAAGAGATAGTTAAGCGTTTGGCGTTTTCCTTGCAGTGAAGAATACAGCAATAAACTTTAGGTCAGGCCATCGGTGATTTCTATGAGCTTGATGGTGCGGCCTGACGTTTCAATTAAGCCTCTGGCACGTAATTCAAATAATACTCGGCCAACCATTTCTCGCGAGGCCCCAACCATATCAGCAATGTCTTGGCGCGTGATGTTCTTGGGAACGATATGCTCGTTGTCCTTGATTTCGGCAAGATCATGCAGAGCGCTAGCCACCCTACCGTAAACATCTAGCAAGGCAAGATTACCAATCTTTTTGTTTGCTTCTCGGAGTCTTTGTACTAAGCAACTCATAATTGCCGTTCCTAATTTGGGATTAGAAAACAGGCAAGAATGAAAATCTTCTTTGCCGAGAAGCAGTAATTCACTCGCTTCTGCGGTGATGACACACGCTGATCGGGTCCCGCTATCAAGCAAGGCCATTTCTCCAAAATAATCACCCTGTTCAAGAATAGCGAGCACTACTTCTTTGCCGGTTTTGTTGCTAATCATCACCTTGAGACGTCCAGAGATCACGATATACAAAGAAGAGCCGGGATCACCTTCATTAACGATTCTGATGCCTTTCTTGAAACCAGCACGTTGAATGACATTGGCAAGTTGGGCTAATTCGTTATCAGGTAAATCAGCAAACAGCGGAACGTTGCGCAGAAGTGTCGTTGAAACTTTTAAGTGTGATGACATGCCAATCACCTCTGGATGTAAGTGCTTAATTGATAATACGCATTCATTAAAATGCAGAACGATGAGTCGTTTCTGAGCGTTTCTAGGTTGTTCTCTTGTCAGTGAATCTTACTTCTGCCTATAATCGATGTTCCTTGTGGGGGTATAGCTCAGCTGGGAGAGCGCTTGCATGGCATGCAAGAGGTCAGCGGTTCGATCCCGCTTATCTCCACCACCTAATTAGAGCATTAAGTGAAAGGCCGGGAATTCTTATTTTACAAGCTTCCCCGGCCTTTTTTTAGTCTGCGTTTCCCATTCCAAAAGCAAATTAATGGCAGCTTAATGCGGCCCTTAACGCCATCATTCCTAGTACATGATCGATATTAGACTGCTGTAGTCATCTGTCCAGGGTCTAAAATGTTGAGGGGTTTCAAGCGTTTCTGCCTTTACTAAATGCGCTCCCTCAAAAAAAGTTTTGTCGCGCGTCAATAAGGCCCAATGGGATCGGAAGCTGACTTTCCCATCGATCTCAGCATACTTTACCAATCTGATCTCTGCGCCATACTCATCTGCTGCAGTTTTTACGACGGGGCGCAAATCGAGAAATCTATTTGTGATGTGCAGCGCCAGAATGCCATTGGGTTTGAGATGGCGAAAATATTGTGCAAAAGCCTCGTGTGTCAGCAGGTGAATGGGAACGGAGTCCCCGGAGAATGCATCCACCACTAAAACGTCATAGTCCTGATTCGGTTCATGCTCCAATTTAAGGCGGGCATCACCTAAGACCATTTCGGTGTGAGCAGGAGTTTTAGTTAAAAAAGAAAAGTTGGCGTTGGCAATCTCAATGACTTGAGGATTAATCTCATAAAATCTAAACGTATCGTTAGCACGCCCATAGGCTGCAAGGGTACCCACACCAAGACCTACAATGCCAACCTTAATGGATGGAGAGGTAGACTGTTTATTGAGTAGCGCCTGCCCCACACCACTATCGTGAATGTAGTACGTAGTAGGTTCGAGCAATTGATCAGGTGCAGTGAATTGACGGCCATGAATAATTTGGCCATGGCGCATGGTTCTATAACCATTTTGTTCATTCAATGACACGCGCAGAGTCCCGTAGAAATTACGAACACTCAGTTCAGCCCCATTAATTTCTGCCCAGTGATCATTGACTCGAATGGTGCCGAGAGTAGCTAAGTAAGAAACAATACATAAGGCACAAATGACTTGAACTACAGCGCTATGAAACTTGGTTTTTCTGAATACCGAGATTGAAACTGCGATGCCTGCAAGCAGGATGCCAATCGATAATTCGTAGTTGCCGTTAAAGCTGTAGGGAGCAATCACGCCAACAAATAAACCTCCAAAAAAACCGCCTAGTGCGAGCATTAAATAGTAGATCGTGAGATATCGCGAGTTGGGTTGTTGAAGGGCTATCTCTCCGTGGCAGACCATGCATACGACAAAGAAGGCGAGTAAGTTAATTCCCATTGAAACAAAGGTTGGGAATTCATTCATCCCCAGTGTAGGTAGGTAGGCGAGAACAAAGAGACTGATGACCAAGAGGGGTAAAAAGGTTTTACGTTGGTACCAGCCACTGCCCTCGAAGCAGAAAATAAAAGAAAGCAAATAAAGTGCGAGTGGTGCTACCCATATCAAGGGAATGGGGGCAATGTTCTCGGTTAAGAAACTAGTGTCTGCCACCATCAATATAGATGGGCAAGCGGCAAGTACTACCCAAGTGATTAAGTCAGAGCGTTTAGGAGGCATAGTGCTGACCTCCTCGTTTTTAGTCTCGATCGTGCTGTGGCGATTGCGCCAAGCCAAATAGGCACAGCTTGCAATAAACACCAAGAATAAACTCGACCAAGCATAGGACTGAGTTCTTGCGGGGAGGGTAGGCTCGAATACGGTTGGGTAGGCAAGTAGCGCAATCATGGAACCAAAATTAGAGAGCGCAAATAAACGATAGGGTACCCCACCTACTTTTTCGCGGGCAAACCAGGCTTGTATCAATGGACCAGTGGTGGACAACACAAAGTAGGGCAAACCAATCGACACGAACAACAAGCCCAATATTTGATAGGTGGGATTTTCTGCGCCAGTAGGCTTCCATAGCTCGCTCGGGCTCACAGGCAGAAAAAAGAGACTGACAGCAAGAAGTAATAAGTGAAGCAGACTTTGTTGATATGGCTTAAGGGCTTTAACTATCCAATGCGAATACACATAGCCCAATAATAAAATGGCCTGAAAAAATAACATACAAGTGGTCCAGACTGAGGCGGACCCACCAAACCACGGAAGGATGAGTTTTCCAATTAAGGGTTGAACTTGAAACAGAAGGAAGGCGCTGAGGAAGATGGTCAGGCCATAAACAAAGGACAAACGAAGATTAACGTTCACAGAGAGACTTAAAAGAAAGGTTGATAAATCGAAACTACTTTCTGCAGTTTACGTATTTTGCAGAAAATAGTCTGGTTCTATTTGAGCTTATGCGCTGTGAGGGTGATGAAGATGCGAAGTTTCGTGCCTCACGTCATGGACTGTAATTCCAGTTCCTTTTGGAGGCATATTCAGCAGTTCAGGTTTTTGAAAAATCTTTCGAGTATTTTCGTAACCCGTAGTCCAGTGTTCACGCATGGATATGCTTGAGAAGTCGTAGTCTTTCGAGTGTCCTTCATGTGATTGTTGTTGGTAGATAAGTTGAAGCAGCGTGATGTCGGGCAGCGTAGAGAGATCTTCAAATAATTTCTTCTCATGGGCGTCCAGCTTGCTTGCCGGAACTTTGCTCAGCGCTTCAAGTGCAATGTTTTTCCAATGTCTCAATTTACGATAGGAGTCGGTATTTGCCCTTGTGCGGGAGGAATACATGATGTCCTTATGTCTAGCAAGCACCTCTGGCATGTCATGGGGTACTTTTCCTTTGGCGCTAAAAAGGTCTACCTGAATCACTAAGGTATTGAGTTTGTCTTCACGATCTAATAAGTGGGCAAGAGGCGTATTCGATACAATGCCTCCGTCCCAATAGGGAGAATTGTTAATTTCTACCATGGGAAGTGCAGGGGGAAGCGCACCACTTGCCATAATGTGTTCGGGCTCAATCACGGTGAAGCGGTTATCAAAGTAAACGAAATTTCCGCTCGTGACATTTACAGCACCTACAGCAAATTGCAAGGGGCCATTATTTAACAGATCAAAATCGACCAACCTGAGCAGCGTTTCTTTAAGCGGAGCGGTATCGTAAAAACTAGTCGAGGCATCTCCTCCCGCATGGGACAGCCAAGGATTAACATGCCGAGGACTAAAAAAACCAGGTTGCCCATGTAGCATAGCCATTAATGAGCTACTGGCATTGCGCACTTTTCTGAATACGTCTCCGTCCGGCGTGAAAGCCCAGGATTTCCGACCTGAAATGGTTTCCCAAAAATCGCGCAATTTAGGCAAGCGATTTTCGGGTTTGTTGCCAGCAATAATCGCAGAGTTGATTCCGCCAATGGATACTCCACTTACCCAGTCAGGCTCCATACCGTTTTCATGTAGCGCTTGGTATACACCGGCTTGATAAGCACCGAGTGCCCCACCACCTTGGAGCACCATCGCAACACGTTCGCAGCCATCTGGGCGCCACCCCCTATTTGAAGATAAAGCGCTTGTTGGGGCAGGTGATGCTTTTTTGCGAGCAACCATTGTGCTTTCTCCTGAATGGATAAGAAGTAGCTTGCCAATTCAAGATGACAAAAAAGCGAGGCTCTTAAAAATTAAATAAGAGTCTCGCTTCTGGATTTTCTGCCAAAAACCCGACGCTCAGCCTTTTTTCTTGGTTGCTTTACCTTTAGTTGCAGGCTTGGCCGAACTTTCTTTCGCTTCAATTCTGCGAATAACAGCTTCAGTGAACTGGGTGGTACTGGCTTTGCCACCTAGATCGCCAGTTCGTACCCCATCTTCATTGACTGTTGCGTGAATAGCGTCGCGAAGTCGTTTTGCCAAATCTTGACGTTCAACGTGATCCAACATCATTGCAGCAGCGTTCATGACAGCGATGGGGTTGGCGATTCCTTTGCCGGCGATATCTGGAGCAGAACCATGGACTGCTTCAAAAATTGCGGCGTGCTCTCCTATGTTTGCACCAGGCGTCATCCCTAATCCACCGACCAGTCCAGCGATTTCATCTGAAAGAATATCGCCAAATAAGTTAGTGGTGAGTAGAACGTCGAACTGCCAAGGATTCATCACCAGTTGCATTGCGCACGCATCTACAATGCGGTCGTCTACTTGAACGCGTCCTTCATATTCCTTAGCGACCTCGAGAGCGGTCTCTAAGAAAATACCAGTTAAGGCTTTCAAAATATTGGCTTTATGAATGATAGTGATTTTCTTGCGGCCATTCTTGACCGCGTAATCAAAAGCGAAACGCGCGATACGACGGCAACCAGCACGTGTATTCACACCGGAAGATATCGCAGCACCGTGGGGATCATTATCAATAGGAATGTAGTGATCAAAACCCACATAAAGACCTTCAAGGTTTTCGCGAATTAAAACGATATCGATATCGTCAAAGCGTCCGCCTGGAATGGTGGTTTTACCGGGGCGAACGTTACCGAATAATTTGAACTCTTCACGTAAGCGCACATTGATGGAGCGAAAGCCTCCACCCACTGGGGTGGTCAGAGGGCCCTTCAAGGCTAAGCCGGTGCGACGAATGCTGGCTAAGGTTGCCTCAGGAAGAGGGTCGAGATGTTCCGTGACGGCCGCCATCCCTGCAATTTGAACATCCCATTCAAAGGGTGCTTCAAGTACATCCAAAACTGCCACGGTGGCTTTGATGATTTCGGGGCCGATTCCGTCGCCAGGGATTAGGGTCGCGGGGATGAGTGCTTTACGCTTGCTTTTAGCCATGAATTCCTCTTTTCAGGGTGCCTCCTGATGTGGGGGCGTGGTTACTATAAGGTCGCGCGATCAGCGCGCCCGAAGGCGAGAATACATGAGGCTGGGCATGCTGTGCTGACGTTCGCACATTAAACAGGCGATAATTCCAGAATATGATTTCAACACAACCCTCTCATGCAGCTGATTTCCGTCCTTGGTGGCAGATCAGACTGCTGATGATATTCCTCTCCTTATGCGTTTTTATTACTTTGGGACGTGTCCCTCTAATAGATGAAGATGAAGGCGAGTACAGCGAGGTTGCGGCTGAAATGGCTGCATCGGGTAATTTCCTGGCGCCTACTCTAAATGGCCAACCGTTCTACGAAAAACCAGCGCTTTTATTCTGGCTTCAGGCGCCTTTGGTAGAGGTGGCGGGGCCCCAAGAATGGATATTTCGTTTGCCGCCCGTTTTGGCATCTCTCGCATGGGTCTTTGCAATCCTCCTTTGGTGGCGCCCTAAGGTTGGGGAGCAAGAAGCCTTAGTAGCAGTATGGATTGGATTATTGACCCTGGGTATGACGATCGCGGGTCGGGCCGCAACGATGGATAGCCTGATTATTTTATGGCTAACGGCTACACTTTTTGATCTTTGGAGCTTCATTGAGTCAGGTCATCGCCAGTTTTTGAGGCGCGCGGCACTTTGGGCTGCCCTGGGTTTTTTGACGAAGGGGCCAATAGCCTTAGCGATCCCTCTGCTGGTATTGGCTGGGTTTCTGATTTGTTCTCCGGGCTATCGCTTTAGATGGCGAGGTTTGCTGGATGGATGGTCTTGGTTGATTGTTCTTGTGATCGCTGCACCTTGGTTCATCTGGTATGGAAGTCATTCAAATGGAGCGTTTTTTCAGTATTTCTTATTGAGAGAAAATCTTGGGCGGGTAGGGGGCTCCTTGCAAGGTCACTCAGGAAGCCCAGCCTATTACCTCATTGTTCTCCCTCTGCTTTTGTTGCCCTACTCTGCGATACTGATTCGCCTTGGTAGAGCGATCCCGGCAAATTGGCATTCGCCTTTAAATCGTTATTTGATGATTTGGTTTTTAGTGGTTTTAGTGTTGTTCTCTCTCGCCGGAACCAAACTTCCGCATTATCTTTTGTATGGATGCACGCCCCTCTTTTTGCTTGCTGCAACTGAACTATTAAGGCCGGGTAAGCTAGGCTGGAGATGCACGCTTGTGATACCTGGGTTATTGCTTCCTGTTACTGCGCTTTCTCTTCCTGCTGTGGTCGATCATTTCGCCAGAGTGGATTCAAACCCTTATATCCGTGAGATGTTGATGCGAGGGAATGAAGTTTTTGGGAATGGATATTTTCGAGATGTATTTATTTGGCTAGGGTTGGCTTGTTTGATTGCTCTGAGATTGGTGATGATGAATCAACATTCAAAGAGGTATCAATACTGGGTGTTGTTGCCTGGCTTGGTTTCAGCGATAGGCGTATCGTGGGTTCTGATTCCTGCTGTGACTCAAATACAGCAAGATCCTGTTCGGGCAGCAGCACGATTTGCGCAATCGCTGCATGAACCCGTTGTAAGCGATAATCGCATGCCTAGTTTTTCAGTTTATCTTGGATATCCTACCGAGCGTCGCTTAGTCAAAGCCGGAGACATTGCTTTTGGTCGGTTGGATCATATAGACCAACTGGGAAGCCAATACCAAATTCTATTTGCGCAAGGTGGTCTGCGCCTTGTTAGAGTGCTTCAGCCTTAAATTTTTATATGAATCAAAACTTCCCGCTGTCTCAAGCCCAATCTGTGAACCCCTTCCGGAAAGAGCATTGTATTGTTCCTGCGATGGGTGTCATTTTGGCAATGATTGTGTTTTTGACCGATACCAATATTCTTATTTTTCAGATGATTCGTGAGGCCTTGTCCCCGTTAGATGAGCCTTTTTGGACAGGTATTACACTATTGGGGGATGCATTGGTTGGCCCTTTATTTTTGATTCCCTTTCTTAAAGAGCGGCCACGCCTGATCTGGGAAGGTACATTGGCTGCCGTGATTGCCACACTTTTCACGCATATCATTAAGCCTCTGGCGCATGTTTCTAGACCTCCGGCAATTTTAGATTTGGCCGTCATGGGGCCAAGGTTTTTGCAAGGTTCTTTCCCAAGTGGCCATACTACTACTGCATTTACTGTGTTGGGTTTGCTCGTGATGGTGGGAGTGATAAGAGGGTTTGGCCCCGTTTTTTTAGCCTTTTTGCTTGCTACATTAGTTGGAATCTCACGCATTGTGGCGGGTGTTCATTGGCCAGAAGATGTCTTAATTGGGATGGCTGGAGGCTGGCTTTCGGCGATGAGTGCAATTTATCTGGCACAACGCTGGCCCCGACCTGGACAGGGTTGGGCGAAGCGTTTGCAGATTGGTTTGTTGGTATTGATTGCATTGTTTGATCTGCTGAGCCATGACACCGGCTATGGAGCGGGAATTGCGCTTCAACGCTTGATGGCTTTCCTTGGATTGGTTTGGTTGGCATGGGATGCGATTGAGGCGTATTATTTAAAGGATTACAGAACCTAATGTTTAGGTTGTTGTTTCTAGAGGTCCTATTCAATGGGCTTGGGCGTTTTAACTAACCTCTCATCATTCGCTGCGCAAAACGCGTTTTCTCAGACGCAGAGTGCGCTTGCGACCTCAATTCAGCGACTTTCCTCGGGTTTACGTATCAACTCCGGTGCTGATGATGCCGCGGGGTTGGCAATATCCGACCGTCTGAGCTCACAAATTACGGGGCTTAATCAAGCCGGCCGAAATGTGAATGATGGTATTTCTTTAGTTCAAACTGCGGACGGAGTATTGACCTCGGTTTCATCTCAGTTGCAAGAACTGCGCACACTCGCCGTGCAAGCTTCAAGCTCCACTTACAGTTCTTCTGATCGCACTACCTTTGATCGAGAAGCGAAGAATTTACTCAACACTATTCAGGCTTCCATATCAGGTGCTAGTTTTAATGGCATTGCTTTATTAAATGGTTCATTTAATACCCACCAGTTGCAAGTGGGTGCGGGATCACATCAGACGGTTTCGATCACTATTCCAGATAGAACGGTTGGGGCTCTAGGTAGTTATCAGATTACGACTGGCACAGTGTCAGATAATCCATTTACATCCACAGATTCACTCACGATTAATAACACTACGACCATTGGCGCATCAGAGGCCGATAGTAGCAACTCGGGCTTATCCAATGGCAGTGCTTATGCGCTTGCCGTGGCGATTAATGCGCAAACGAGCGTTACGGGTGTTACGGCTTCAGCATCGACCACCTTGTCTGGGGTCTCAGCGCCCACTGCAGGCACTGCCCTATCGAGTGGCGACATAACAATCAATGGAACGAGCGTAGGGTCAATTATTGGGGGGAGTTCCTCCTATGAGCAGGGAGTTCAGGTTCAGACGGCAATTAACGCGATATCAGCAACAACGGGTGTCACTGCTTCGGTGAATAGCTCTGACGGAACGCTCACACTCAATGCAAGTGATGGACGCGATATTATTCTTACCCTGAGTAATTCTGCGAATACAGCTTCAGGTCTTTTTTCTGACAACGGAACCACCACCACTTCCGGGCAGATTTTATTGAGCTCCGCGCAGCCTTTTTCTTTATCTCAATATGGGTCATCTGATATTGCTAACCTGACCGATGCTTCTACTCCATCATTGTCAGCATTAAATTCGATTGATCTCACCTCAGCTTCGAATGCCTCAAGTGCAATTAATGTAATTGACTCAGCGATTAATCAAGTCGGTATTACACGTTCAGATTTGGGTGGGTATCAAAATCGTTTTCAGGGCATTGTGGATCAGTTATATCAATCCACAAATGATGCGTCGAATGCGCGCAGTCGCATTCGCGATACAAACTTTGCCTCTGAAACAGCCACGCTCGCGAGTAATCAGCTAAAACAATCTATTGATGTAGCCATGATTACGCAGGCTAATACCTTACCCTCATCCATTGCCGCTCTCCTTAAGGGATTGCCGATCCAGTCGCCGATGAACGTTTCTTCCACATCTGGAATTTAGCCAGTCGGATAAAACATGAATACGCTACTTACCTAGAATAGATTTTCCCTAAATCACAATTGTGTCTTAGGGGGTGACAACACGGCTGACCTCTGGTTATAATCTGGGGCTTAGCTATTTAATGATATTAAAATTTTCTTCTAATAGCTTATCTGGCCTGCTGTCCCTATCGTCTAGAGGCCTAGGACACCGCCCTTTCACGGCGATAACCCGGGTTCGAATCCCGGTGGGGACGCCACTTTGATGGCCATACTGTGACTGATTCGCTCTCACACCTTCACTTTTCTTCTTTTCAGGCGGCCAGACGGCTGACATTGGCTCCTGCTCGCGAGCCTGAAGCGCGATTGCATGGCCATGGCTTTCAATTGGCGCTGAGTCTTCCTGATAAGCAGAACATTGATCAGGGTGAAAATAGCCAAGATTCTGAAAAAATGGGTTTAAAAACGCAGTTAGATCTGTGGCACACTCAAGTGGCGGAGTGGGATCACCAGCCACTGAATGATTTCGTTGCGCATCCCAGCGATGCCCGTCTCCTACAGGCTTTAGCAAAACCACTAGAAGGGTCTCACTGCGAATTGGCTTTATTAAGCATGCCGAATCGGGGTGTTCGCATCGATAGGGACGGCAATGTCTTTGTGTGGCGCTCGTATCGATTCGAGTCTGCCCATCATTTACCCAATGTTCCACCGGGTCACAAATGTGGCCGATTGCATGGACATGGCTTTCAGGCGGTGATTCATATTCCTTTAAGCAACACCCATCAAGAATGGAATAGCGATTATCAAATACTCGATCAAGCGTGGGCGCCACTTCATGCGCAGTTACATCAACACACTCTGAACGAGATTCCCGGGCTTGCTAATCCCACTAGTGAATGGCTGGCGGTTTGGATTTGGGATCGATTGAGAGAGGTATTGCCTACGCTGAGTTGGATTACGGTGTTTGAGACTGCCAGTTGTGGGGGGCATTACGATGGTAAAACACACCGTATCTGGAAAGATTTCAGCATGGATAGTGCTACCGAAGAACAAGGAATGACCTTAGGTCATACCTGGACGCTTCGCTTAAATCTAGAGGGATCGCTGCATCCTACTTTTGGTTGGGCAATGGATTTTGCAGAGGTGAAGCGAGAGTTTGAACCCCTATTTCGTAGCCTCGATCATCAGCCCTTAAAGGAGGTTGTTGGTTTAGACACTCCAAACAGTGCAGGCTTGGCCAAATGGATTCGCGAACATGCACAAAAGGTTTTACCCCAATTAAGCCGGGTTGATGTCTTGGATGGATGCGGAGGGGGAGCATCGCTTGACTGGGGTGCCGGGGGTATTCAGGTTTTAGTGCCATGACTTATCACGTCAAAGAAATGTTTTACACCCTGCAAGGTGAGGGATGTAGGGCAGGGCGTGCGTCCGTTTTTCTCCGTTTTGCAGGATGCAACTTGTGGTCTGGGTTGGAGCGTGATCGTGAGAATGCATTATGCAATTTTTGTGATACGGATTTTGTGGGGACAGATGGAGTGGCTGGGGGACGCTTTGAATCACCGCAATCTTTAGCGCTCGCAGTTCGCAAGATATGGCAAGACGCGCAGATCGGTTCGCAAGAATTAGGAAGCGTTTTACCCTATGTGGTCTGTACTGGGGGTGAGCCTTTGTTGCAGTTAGATAGTGCGCTCATCACTGCTTTGCATGACGAAAAATTTGAAATTGCAGTCGAAACCAATGGCTCGATTGAAGCGCCCGATGGGATCGATTGGGTCTGTGTGAGTCCCAAAGGCGAAGTGCCCATTGTTCAGCTGACAGGGCATGAATTGAAATTAGTCTACCCTCAGAAGAATGCCTTGCCCGAAAGCTTTGATCACCTGAAGTTTGAACATTTTCTGCTTCAGCCCATGGATGGCGTGGATGTGAAAAACAATACGAGTAGGGCTGTGCAATATTGCCTCTCCCATCCCAAGTGGCGATTAAGTTTGCAAACCCATAAGCTATTGGGGATACCTTAATTGATGCAGAATGCCCGCGCTTTAGGAGGGATGCTGGGGATTTTAGTGTGTTTGGCAGTTCAAGCAGAACAGACTGATTTACCAATCGTCTCAACGCTAGCTGGAGAAAGCGCCATCACAAGCGAAAGCGCACTGCCGATCAAAAAGGTTCAATCGGCCAGTCAACACGTGATGAACCTTCCTCGCGCTTTTGTTACCAATCAAGGTAGTCATGACTTGTCGGTGATGGATATTGATTCTGGAAAAGAAATTGGGCGTATTCCCCTTCCTGAGTCTCCTGCGGGCGTAGCCGTTGATCAAAAACTGGGGATGGTTTTTGTAACGAGTCCAGATGGGCGTGCGGTGACAAAGATGGATGCCCAATCGCTAAAAGTGATCACCACACAGGAAGTGGGGGGTGGGCCAGTGGGGATTGCTGTGGATTCGGCCGGTCAACGCGTATACGTATCAGATTGGTATAACAATCAGTTAATCGTATTAGATGCAAAAAACGTAGAGGTGTTGAAGCGTGTGGCAGTAGGCCATGTCCCTGCTGGAATTGTGATCTCGCCTGATGGGGAGCGCCTATATCTTGCTGAGCGTGATGACAATCAAGTAGCGGTAATCAATACACGATCACTAGAACGTATCGCCTCGATACCCGTGGGACAACATCCATTTGGGCTAGCGATCAATGCTTCAGGTGAGATGCTGGTTGCCGTGAATGTACAAACAAATGATGTGAGCTTGATTGACACGATTTCGCTTCATGAAAAAGCAAAAGTATCGGTAGGAATTTCACCCTATTGCGCAGTCTTCTCTGATGATGGGCGGGTATTTGTAACGAACCAACATAGTGACAGTGTGAGTGTGATCGATATTGCTTCAAGCAAGGTGATCAAAACGTTCATGGTGGGGGCTTTTCCTGAAGGAATCGATATTGATCACGGTAAGTTGTTTGTGGTCAGTTGGATGGAAGAGGAACTGGATGTGATCGATCTGCAAACACTCAAGATCATTCGTAGAATACCGGCTGGAAAAAATAGCCGTGGCTTTGGGCGGTTTATGTGGTCGGCGATGCCCCACTCAAATTGACCCAGAACATGCAATTTGCAATAAGATTCAGCATCTGATTTTTTTGTTTTACTGTTTATAACCTTAGGAGCTCGCGCAATGCGTCTTACCCAAGCTATCGTAGGCATGACTACGCTTACTCTGTTTTCGTTTCTTTCGCCTTTGGCAGAAGCCCATGGTCCCACTCGCCAAAAAGTCACTGAAGAAATCACCATTAATGCCTCGCCCGATGCAGTCTGGAAAGTAGTGGGCGACTTTGCTGGTATCGCTAACTGGCATCCCGCAGTTGAAAAAAGTGAAGCAACTAAAGGGAATGAAGTGGGATCCGTTCGCACCCTTGCAATCAAAGGTGGCGGCAAGATGGTAGAAGAAATTGAAGGTTACGATGCTGAGAATAAGGTAATCAAGATTCGTGCCCTAGATGGCGGAGCGGTGCCTGCTACCAATTTCAGTATGATGATGGCCGTAACCGCAGAGGGAAGCGGCAGTAAAATAACGTGGCGTGGCGCTTTCTACCGTGCCTATACCAATAATGATCCTCCCCCAGATCAAAATGATGAAGCAGCAGTGAAGGCAGTAACTGGGGTATTTAAGACAGGGCTTGAGAACCTAAAAGCCAAACTTGAGAAAAAATAAGATTCACTAAAAGGAGTTCGGTCATGCCCTGGTTTGCGACTTCGTTCATACGTGGCTCCAAACATGACCGGACTCTGCTTTTAACTCTATTTGTTATTGGTTGTTTTGTTTCTGGCATTTGTTGCGCCGATGCCGAAACAAGTACAAGACGTTTTTCCGCCGTAGTCAGCGTTTCGCAGCCACAGGCTGCTGAAGCAGGCGCAGAGATCCTGCGTCGAGGCGGGGATGCCGTAGATGCGGCAATGGCCATCCAATATGCCCTTGGGGTGACTGAGCCTCAGTCATCCGGAATCGGTGGGGGTTCCTTTATTCTGGTGTGGCGTGCCAAAGATCATAGTGCTTGGTTCATCGATGGTCGCGAAGCGGCACCGATGGCAGCCAGCCCGAATCAATTCGAATCCTTCACATTTGATGAAGCCTCCATGACAGGGCTTTCTGTAGGGGTACCCGGCACCGTAGCCGCTTTTCAAGTTGCGCATACGCGGTGGGGTAATTTAGGTTTTGGTGAGAATGTGCAGCCTGCTATTGATCTCGCAGAAAACGGATTTCCTCTCGGTAAATATGTCGCCAAAATATTGGCAGACAAAAAATTCCAACCCCGATTGAATGAGGCAGCGCGGGCAGTTTTGATGCCAAATGGTCGCCCTATTGAAGCGGGAGAATTGCTTGTTCAAAAAGATTTGGCACGCACTTTACGATTACTCGCCGATAATCCTGCACAGTTCTACCGCGGTGAAATCGCACAAGCAATCATTGAAGCACAGCGTACTTCTCGAGCAGGCCCTGGCGGAGAAGGGCGGATGCAAATACAAGATTTACTGCGCTATGAAGTTCGAGTGCGTAAGCCGCTAGAAGGCCATTACCGAGGGTATAAAATATTGACCGCCCCTTCGCCATCAGCAGGCGGAACCACTTTGTTGGAAACGCTAGGAATGCTGGAGCAGTTTCCTATTGGTGATCAGAAAACGGGTTATGGTGAGGTGAGTCCTAGAACATGGCATACCCTCATCGAAGCGTTGCGCTTAGCTTCGGCAGATCGATTACGGTACTTGGGGGATGATAAGCAGACTCCACTGCCTACCGATCAATTGCTCTCCAAAAACTATTTAAAGACACGCGCAGCAAAGATCTCTGATCAAGTCTTAAAAGAGGTGAGCTACGATGTGATGGAACAAGAAAAGGGGCGCAACACGACGCACTTTAGTGTAGTGGATCAAGAGGGGAATATTGTACTTGTGACAAGCACGATCGATTACATTTGGGGCACCGGTATGATGGTTCCGGGTTGGGGCTTCTTTCTGAATAATGAGTTGACTGACTTTAATCTAAAGCCTGAGGGACCCAAATTAGGAATGGAGCTGGCTCCCAATGATGCAGCCCCTGGTCGCCGTCCTCGTTCTAGCATGGCCCCTACTTTATTGCTGAAAAACGATCAGCCCTTTGAAGGTTTAGGTTCACCAGGAAGTGCTAGCATCATTAGTACCGTCTTACAGACCATTGTCCGTACGGTGGATTTTGCTCAGCCATTGAAGAGTGCGGTGGAAGCACCTCGCTTTGCGCAAACCTCTCCGCGGGATGAACCCAGTTTTGAATCGGGATGGCATTCTGATGTGCTAGATGGCTTAAGTAAGGTAGGTCACGTGCTTAAATACGAAGGGCGGGGAATGGGCTCCGTGCAGGCTTTAGAGTGGTCAGCAAATGGCCACCCACATGGTGTGGCAGATTCTCGTAGAGATGGAACCGTGATTGAGGTTCCGGTTCAATGATGTGTTGGGGGGGCTATCAAGAAACGTTGATGAATAGCCCATTGAAGAACGTGCGGCTCAATGAGCGATCCTGTCATTAGGGGCAAGCATGGAGGGCGCTGGCAACGAGCGCGCCCGATATGCCTAATTGGGCAAGCTGCAGAGCATGATGTTGGGCAACACCTCCTGCTGCAAAAATCTGCGGGGGCCGATCTAATTGATTAGCCTTATCCAAGGCGGATTGAAGGTGCTCAATATCAGGCCCTGCGCCTACCCCGACCTTCGCTAAGCTCATCACAATCACGCGATCAGGCCAATGCTCAGGGTGGCTTAACCATCTAGGATCACCACGAAATCCCTCCGGACCAAAATCTAATGACAACACACTGTGTTGAGCTTGATGAGAGAGGTTCTCAAGTCCTAATAGTGACTCCGTACCTAATACCGGAAGCAAGGTTGGAAATTGCATGGACTTTTTTAAAACTGAACCCTGCACATCCGATTCTGATGCGCTGGACATGCATTCTTTTTGATTTTGTATTTGGATTGCAGAGTGTGCATCCTCGAAACTGGTGAACCCTGCATCCAACCAAAAAGTGATATCTGAAAAACAAGCAGCCAGTTGATTGATCAGGGACCATTGCATATGCCCATGCATGATGCCATCTAGATCCGCGATATAGGCTGTCTTAGCCTTGCTTCGACTCAGTAAGGCTTGAAGAACTGGTTCTGGATCAGATCCTTGCACCAAAGGAGTTTGAATAGGTGCGTACGAATCCCGTTGTCCCGCGCGCGCATGCACCACCTGCCCGGATAAAAGATCGATCACGGGAATCACAGCTATAGGCCATTCATGCTCTTCGGCGGTAGGATGTGCAACCATGAAACTCCTGATACTTGAATATGTAACGGCTGGCGGATTGGGGAATCCGATTGAATCCCCCCTTCTTGAAGAAGCCGATGCGATGGCACTCGCTTTAGCTCGCGATTTTAGCGAGTTATCAGAGTATGCGGTCTCATTACTTCGCCACGCACATCTGATGCGGCCTCCTTCTCACTCCATTCACCTCCTTCCCTCAATGGGTCTGGTCAGCGAATGGGAGCAGGCCTTCTCAGCGCATGACCAAGTCATCATCGTAGCTCCCGAAACAGACTCCGTTCTTTTGGATTGGTGCGCGCGCGCAGACAAGACAGGCATGAGAAGATTGGGCGCCAGCCTCGCAGCACTGACTATCGCAAGTGATAAATCGCAGACTGCGCAGCGCTTGCAATATCACGCTATTGCACATGTCCCAACGTATCGACTCGATACTTCTGTGCCATGGCATGACCATATTGGCGAATGGGTACTCAAGCCCCGCGACGGATGTGGTTGTGACGGCGTTCAACGTTTTCAATCTTCAGAACAAGCCCAACAAGCCATCACAGCATTACCCTCTATGCATTTGAGCAATTGGATCGCACAACCGTGGTTAGCAGGCCAAGCAGCCAGTCTCACCCTTCTAGGAAGTTCTAAGGGTGCTCAATTGCTGAGCATGAATGAGCAAGTGTTGAATATTTCTGTAGAGGGTTATGTTCAGTTGGAGAAAGTAACGACCGGGTCGATCCGCCAAGATACTGCACGTTTTGAAAAGCTTGCGCAATCCGTGCATGAAGCGATTCCTGGATTAGAGGGGGTATACGGCATCGATCTCCTCATTCAGGATCAACAGCTCACCGTGGTTGAAATCAATCCTCGTGTTACCAGCGCTTATCCTGGGCTAAGAGCCGCATTAGGTATAAACCCCGCTACACTATGGATGCAGAGTCTTGGCCTTTCTGAACACCCCCCCTCTCCCTCTTTTTAATGACGCGCATTCTTCTTTTTCCTTTTTTCATACTATCACTACCACAATTTTCACTATGCAACGCTCATCCCCTCAACCAGACTTTTCATCACCTTTTACTGTGGGATGGGATATTGGCGGGGCACATTTAAAAATTGCTGTGCTGGATCAAAACGGAAAACTCATCGTTGTAGAGCAATATCCCTGTGCGCTCTGGAAGGGCTTAGATCAACTCACTCCTCTCCTCAAACACCTATTCAACAAATGGACTCCCATCGCGCAACATGCCGTTACGATGAGTGGCGAGATGGTGGATCTTTTTACGGATCGTATCGCAGGCGTGCAAGCATTACTGCACACCTTTGCACCATTAGCGGGGGAGGTTCCTGTTCAAGTGTTCTGCGCGAATCACGGATTCCTTTCTTTAAATGCACTGGAAGGGCATGAAGCAGAAATTGCTTCAGCCAACTGGCTCGCGTCAGCAGCTTGGGCGGCACAACAGTTTGAACACGGAATCCTCCTGGATATTGGGAGCACTACGACGGATGTATTGTGTTTTGATAGCAGCAGTCCCATTCCCATTGCCATAGGCGATGCCGATCGACTCATCAGTGAGGAACTGGTGTATACCGGTGTCACACGTACCCCTTTGATGGCCTTGGCTCAGCGCATAACTTGGCGTGGCGCAACGCGAGGGGTGATGGCTGAACTTTTTGCCACCACGGCAGATGTCTATCGTGTTCTGGGAATATTGCCCGAAGATGCAGACCAACATGATGCTGCCGATGGGGGGAAGAAAACGCGCGCCGCGAGCATTGCCCGCATGGCAAGAATGATAGGCCTTGATGGCCACGAGTATGATGATGCTGCGTGGGTAGACTTGGCAGAAGTATGGCAAGCACTGCAGCAAGCACAAATTCAAGCAGCTTTACATCGTGTTCAGCAAAGGCTACTGACCGCCCCCCCCGCCTTTGACAATGACTCTTCGGCTTACCCTTTACATTCTCTTTTTCCCTCTAAACAGGCAAGTGCATCTGCACCTCCTTCAAAAAAGAGCCAGCCCATTCCACTTGTCATTGCAGGTGTGGGGCGTTTCCTGGCCAGGGGATTGATGCATCATGGAAGTGCCCCAACAGATTTCATTACAGTTGAATTTGGCGTATTGGGAAACCTGATCCACCCGGATAATCAAAATCCTGTTCTTGCAGACTATGCTAGTCGATGCGCCCCGGCCGTTGCAGTTGCTGCGCTTTTATTCAGAGCCCAATAAAAAACCCCGCCGAGGCGGGGTTTTTTATTGAACCCGAAGAAAACTCGGAGATCAATGTGCTGCGAAAGGATGAGCAGTGGTGCCTTTCTTCGCAACAACATCAGCTGCAGTGGGCAGACCAGCAACAGCGCGCTGGATTGACTCACGGGTAGCTTTGTAGTTGTAGTCTTGAATCTTAGCGTCGTCAGCTGCTTCCCAGTGAATGAACACACCTACGCAGATGAAGATATCGTTAGCTTCAGCTAACGGAATGGTGCCATCTTCAACGCTGTCAGCAACTGCCAATGCAACGCCGCGCTGTGCGGGGCCAAACATTTGAACAGCTTGCTTAGCGCCTTTGATCGTGACTTTGTTGAACATCACGGTGTTGGGCTTAACAGGCAGGTTAGGTGCAACAACTGCTAGCAAGGAAGTGAAACCATCCTTGTTGTTGACCAATGCGTTGCAAAATGCTGACTCAGCGGCAGAACCGCGTGGGCCTAAGATCAAGTCAATGTGAGCAACTTCGTTGCCATCACCGACTAAGGACTCACCAACCATTACATGATTAATCTTTGCCATGTTTCCATCTCCTTAACAGACATCTTTATTTAAACTTGTGGGGAGAGCCCACTTCTCTTTTTCAACTGACCCCTTTCGGGTTCCGCCAAAAATCTGAACTGATCCCAATTGAGGACAGCCAAAAATAGGAGGCTCGACGGCTAATGCCGCGCGCCATTATAACTGTTTGCATCCACTAATCGCATCATCAAAATGCTTGCTACCACTAAATCTGCGCTTGTTCCTGGATTAATGTTGTTCTGACGCCACCGTTGATGCATTTCAAGTAATAAGGGCCAGAACTCTGCTGCGTTGCAGCAACTATCCCATTGCTCCAATAAGGTGCTTGCTTCTTGCTGAATCTTCTGTGCGATATCCAGACCATATTTTCGCGAAATGTGAGTATCAGGTTGATTTGCGACGAAATTGAGGTAACAACGGGTAATTGCCCATAATTCTGCCTCGCCCCTTTTTTTTGATTGCATCAGCGTCTCAACGCCTGTTCCTATAACACCGGCGAAGTTCTGAGCATATTCCTGACTAATCTGGTCCCAACTGGCCGCTAATTGCATCACTTCAAGTAGGGTAAGACTGGGTTCTGCCTGCACGTCTTGATCTGTGCTTTCTCCCAATCCGCTTGGTGCCGCTAAACGAATGGCGCGATAGCAGGCGCGCGCGTCTTCTAAGGACAGTTCCGCTAACTCTATACGTAAAGCTTCTTGCAAATGATCCAAACCAAACCCATCTGAAATGCGTTCAAGTGCACTTAAAATGGGTGCGAACAACAATACAATACCCAGATTAGTATTACAGGACACTACACTTCGGGTGGCTTCGATTGAAAATTCTATGCGTTGGCCTACCGAATATCCCGTTTTTGTCATCGGAAGCGCGATGGCCTGTGCGCTGCGAATAAAATCCTCTGCATCCATGTCATGCATGGGAAAACCGATACTGACATTGCCAGGCTTAAAAGCACGAATATCTTGAACACAGGCATCGATTACAGCAGCTTGTAAATAAGCACGATCCATCAGTGCAGCGTCTCCTCGGAAGAGCGATTTGCAGAGGGATAGAGTTGTGAAGCCAGTGGATGACGCAAAGTTGCGGCGGGCATCACGCGGCGATTCAAGAAATCAGCAATCAATCGATCCGCAATACGATGCGGGGTAACAGACTGTAATCCATACCAAGCGGGCACACTATTCACCTCAAGGATTTGAAGATGTCCGTCTTGGCCGCGAATCAAATCTACACCGGCATAATCCATTTCAAGAACTTCAACAGCGCGTTCAGCTAAGAGTTCAAGATCCTCGCTAGGCGTAATCGCTTCGCAGCGCGCACCTTGGGCAACGTTATTGATCCAGTCTTTACCATAGCGCGCCATGGCGCAATCCACCTTACCGCCAATCACAAACACTCTGAAATCACAGCTGATTCCATTCCAACTCGGAATAAAACGCTGGAGGTAAGCAACACCCTTAAACACATCAAGATCAGGTAAAGCATCATGAGGGTTGAGTTTAATGATGCCTTCACCTTGAGAACCGAAAAGAGGTTTGCACACCATGGTGTGACCTGCAGCCCATTCGCGTTGCAAGATGACTTGTATCTCCTCTGGGGTTTCACATACCCAAGTAGGAGGGGTGGGTAAGCCTGCGCGGTGCAAGAGCAGGCTCGTCATACCCTTATCTACCGTGCGTTCAATTGCCTTGGCATCGTTGTAAACAGGGACACCACTTTCGCGGAGGGCATGCAAGATATCGAGTCGTAAGATGACTTGCTCTAAGGATCCTCCCGGCACACCTCTAACGAATACGCCATCAGGGAGCTCCGCCCCGAATTCGCCTAGATACAGCCCTTCAGGATGGTCCAGATCAATGCGGCAATCTTGCAAACGCAGATAGCGGGCATCCACCCCATAAGCCAGCATGGACTTCAACAACTGACGTCCGTGCCAACCTGGGTCATCTGTGACCACAGCAATGCGAAGGGGGGCCGCACTCAAATTCAATTAACTTCCAGTCCCAAAAGATTGGTAAAGCAAGACCTCATTGATTTGCCCACCATGAAAGCTGTTGCCGGTATCTAGGTTGCTCACGGTCACTGCAGCGGGGGCAAATAGCATGGGATCAATTTGGTAGAAATCATATTTGTAGTCTTTGAAGATTTGTCCAAAGGGTTTGCCATAGTCGCTGGAATGAGAGCTAGGCAAACGCGTTGCCAAATCTGAGGCTGCTTCATCGCTCCCCTTCACATACAACTGAATGACCCCGCCATACAGAATGGCATCGTTGGTTCTGCCCATACCTGTTAAGAAATCTACGCCGGGTGGGGGAAGGGGGGCGGTACCACGTCCATCGACAATATGGCTTAGATCAAAGCCAAGAGCATGGGCTTTGTGCATCGCGACTTCTAATACACGCGCCACGACTTGTAAATTGCCAGCAAGACTGCGGGTGGGGGTCAGGATAAAGACCAACTGGTCGGGATTAAGTTGGGTATCATGCGCGACTTTTTCGATCACTTCAGCGGGGGGATGGCGATCTACCTCAAGTACTAGTGTGGTTCTGTCGAGGGCCGTATCGGTATAACCCAACTCTGCGAAGAGAGGTTCTTTAAGCGCGATGCTGCGCGCGGGGCCAGATCCCAATGCACGAAAAGCCGCTTTACCTTCCCCTGCGGATAAGCTCCAGCCTGCATATTGGCTGCCCAAGCAGGCAAGTATCGGCTCGAAGCTTCCTACTGAAAGACTCAGGCGGCTGGGGCCTGAAGTCGGTTCGATATCCACTGTTCCTAGCCCACCCATGCAAATTTCGGCGATTAATCTGCCTGCCTCAAGACCACCGGGGACTTCGATCCCCGCGTCAACAATGACGGAACCTTCTGGCGAATGGCTGACTTTCACACGCAGCAAATGGGCTTCTTCGATCAAACTATCTACGAGTGAAGCAACGTGCTCTTGAATACTGATAGGGTGATTGGCGTAATGACCCGCGTGTGGGGGTGGGGTCGTGCTGTGTTCTTGGCTCATTCTCATTTTCCCTTTGTATCTAGTGACCAAATTGTATTCAGACCCATCATGCTTCAATGGCATCTAAGTCATTATTTGGACCCTAGTTTTATCAAAATCCTGGCCACTCAATATTCACGGTGAATATCTCGTTCAGGCCTTTTTCCGGGCTCAAAGGGAAGAGAGCAGATCCACTCCAGCCACGGGGTTCAGGCATTCCCGCAGAGCCTTAATATGCGCTCTGAGCTTTCCTAGGCCCCCATCTTCAACAACGACACTGCATACGGGTTCCCCCGGTTCAAACGTGCGGGGCAATACAGGCAGGTCGTGACAGCTTGAAGGGAATCGGAAATCGGCTGGAATCGACAACAGGTCAGTAGCATAAACGATTGCCATCCCTCTGTTCAAGAGATTGTGATGATTCCACATAGATCTACTGATGTCCTCAACACCATGAAGGGGCGGTTCGGTCACCCCAGAGACCGTTGAATGAAGATGGGGCAAGAAACGATGCGTTGGCGTGTTGCTTGAACAATAAGACAGGTGTGCTTCGAACAATTGCGCTAGAAGCGCACTGGGGTACAGGCTAAGACTGGCGGGGGGGCGAGGGTTAATTTCTAGAAGCCACAAGTCATTACCATCCCAAATGGCATCGAGGCCATTCAGTCCTACCAAGCCAAAATCTTGTGAAAGTTGAGTACAAGCTCGGGTAAGCAAAGCGATCGCGCGCTCGGGGATATCTGCTGCAACTACCAGGCCTCCAAAGCGATAGGGGCAATCAGATCCGGGTGCAAGATACTGGCGATGGCAAGAAAGGACTTGTGTGATCTCTGGGCCACTTAAAAACAATAGGGAGAGCGCCTCGCCTTCAATGTGCTCTTGAGCATAAAACGGTGCGCGCAGTGTTGAGGCTTCTTCAAAAGTGACTGCATGAATATGGGTTCCTCCCGAACCCCCTATCGTTTTTTTTAGCCATTGTTGAGAGGGGTTTTGATTCAGTGGGAGTAAGGGCAAGATCTTGGGGGTAGCGAAATCGTGTCCTTGGCAGACGCGGTAAAACTCCCATGGGTCTTTTGTGCGCATGACGCTTTGGGCGCGATTGCCAAGATAAGTGTCGATTGAATCAAGATACTCCAGCATATCTGGCGATGCCTCAAATCCTGCTGTGCTGAATATCCAACCCGAAGGATTGAATCCTTTCCACTCTTGAATAAGCGGGATCAGAGTAGCGTGTGCTGGAAGGAAGGGCGCATCAGGAGTAGGTGTTACAACCGTGAGATTCCGAGCGGCCTGACGGGTATCTGCATCACCAAAGCAATCGAACACATCTATCGTGTATCCCGCGCGGCTCAGAGCCTGCGCGGCGATTCGGCCACTGCTTCCGATCACTAAGATCGGAGCAGCAGCGCCTATCCAGGATGTGATGGCTTTAGAGCCCAGCTACACGATCCCGCGCAAACTGGAAGGCATCTCGGAAATCAAGATAAACAGGCTTCTCTGTACTTAACATGCGCTCAAACATGCCATGCATAACTTGATACTTAATGTTTCCTACTGCAAGAGGGCCTATCCCTACAGCATGGCCGGAGCCCGATGGCAGAGGCGCGCCTTGATCGGTTAACGCAATACCTGCAATACCTGCGGGCGGAACGGCATTGAGATCGGCTGCCACTTTGAGGTGTTTGCAGCCTTCTAATTGTTTAGATGAGGCAACTTGTACGCCAGCTTTTGCCGCGCCTAAAACAATTTCTGCGCTTTCTAATAAATCTTGGATTTTTGAAACATCACTCATATCAGCGGGCTCGGTAGTCGCGCCGTAATGGGCGTTAATGGTTTCTGCAGCAATTCGTGCTCTTGCTAAGCCAGCATGGGAAGCGACCCGCACTCGCGCCCCAGCCGTTGAAGCTAAAACGGCAGCGGCTGAACCCACCGGCCCTGTGCCGCCCAGTAATACAACCTCACGCCCTTCTAATTCTTGATTGAAATGCTTGCGCAGTTGGTGTTCTACAGAGGCTACCATCGCTGCTGCAGTCGTGAATGCGCCTGATGGGTCGGCGAAGACGCTCACTTCAAATGGAGGCACCATGGCGCGTTTCACCATATCCATCATGTCATAGGCGATCCCGATATCTCTGCCACCTAAGAAAATACCGGTACGTTTAACCCCAGTGGGACCGCGTGAAAAAATGGCATCTTGCGTGTAGCCCGTGACCTGATCCAGTGTGATGTGGGTATAGGGAGTAACGACTTGAAACCCCGCGTCATAGGCCATATTGACATCGAAAGGGCTGACGTTAGGGCTAGGGGTTAACATATGCAAGATATAGAGTTTTTCCATTGGCGTGGCTCAGGTAGTGTAAAAAAATTGAATTGCTTAAGACTTTTGTTCAGGCGCATACCATTGTGCGCCTTGGTGATTGGCTTCGGTCACTTCCACGCGAAGCCCTGAAAGGCCTAATTCGTGGGTGCGCGTGGCCCATTCACGGGCGGTATTTTCATCTGGTGCGATCACAAAACCGGTGGGTCCCCAAGAACTTTGTCCTCTGCATTTGGCGCCGATTGATCCTAAGTAATCTAGCGCTTGAGAGACCTTGTGGCTGGTAAATCTTCCCCCTTGCGCTGGGGCAAAATGATCGCCAACGGTTTCTTGTAATTCCGTAATTGCGTCGCCAAACGGGGTGAGATTAGCTTCTGCAATTGCGGGTAAGGCACGCATTAAAGTGATATGACAAAGCCTAGCAGCGAGAGGCTCAGGAAAAACTGGAAGCCGTTTGAAGGCTTCTGTCTCAGCACTTCCATGCAATCCTTGATGGCTGGGATCAAGGAGAAGTATTAAGCGCCAATCTTTTGGAAAGGGTATTCGCGCAAGCACTGGGGGAGGCTGATCGTTTGGGCCTCTACCGCCATCTAATATGAACCCGCCTGATTCAAATGCGCCGATACCGATACCTGAGCGGTTACCACGATCTAGCGCAGTCGCTAACTCGCGCGCGGAAAGCGGAGTGCCATGAAGGTGTGAAACCAAGCTACCCACTGCCAGGGCAAGCTGTGTTCCTGAACCCAAACCCGAGTGACCGGGAATAGCGTGCAGTATATTGATTTCTACATGATGTTTGAAATCATATAGACATTCAAGTTGACCCAGAAGCTTTTCAACACGCGCACTATCAGGGCCCGTGACTTTGCGTTCTTTTGCAAGACGACCCTCAATTTGTAAAGAAGGGCTAGCCAAGCTGACCCCCACAGAGCCAAAGCGTCGCCCCAGATGACCGCCCATATCTAGAAACCCCAAATGCAATCGTGAGGGGGCAATGAGGCCTAATTGAATGCCCTGTTCGAGATCAGTCTTCGAATTTCTTAAGGCATTCATAGAGGACGAATTAGAAGCTGGATGGGCAATAGAGTTCATAGGATGAAGTTGACTGTTTAGCGTGTTGCATCTAAAAACTGTTCATTACCGGTAAGACCGATTTTACTCACTCCGATTCTTTGCGCCGCTGCCAGTACACGCGCCACATGATCATAGGTCACCTCTTTGTTCGGTCTGAGATGTACTTCATCTTGATCTGATTGCTGAGAAATGGCTTGAAACTGAGTTTCAACTGCAGCTTCGTCCTCTAACAGTCGCCCGTTCCAAAATACCTTGCCTTGCGCATCAATATCTAAAGTAATCACAACGGGGTCATGTTGCACAGGCGGAACACCTTGCGGCATATTGAGCTTCACAGCATGGGTCTGAATGGGGATCGTAATAATCAGCATCACCAATAAGACCAGCATGACATCAATAAGCGGTGTGGTATTGATTTCCATCAATACTTCATCTTCTTTATGAGAACCCACATTCATTGCCATGATTGACTCCTTAAGGGCTGGACCGAGCAGGGGGTTCGGTGATGAATCCCACTTTAGTAATGCCTGCTTGTTGGCAAGCTACGACCACTTTGCCTACAGCCTCATAACGTGTTTTTTGGTCGCCACGGATATGTACTTCGGGCTGCGGTTGTTTGATCGACTCCACTTTGAGTTTTTCGACGAGATCACGATGCGAAGTGATGGGTATTTGGTTCCAAAAAACGTCTCCGCTTGCGGTAACAGACAATAAAATATTGTCTGGTTTAGTGACCGTAGGCGTGATGATCTCATTAGGGAGTTTGACCGGAACAGTGTGCGTGACAACGGGAATGGTGATCAGAAAAATGATCAGCAAGACGAGCATCACGTCGACGAGCGGTGTGGTATTGATGGTACTCAATACCTCGCCTTCGTCTTGCTGACTTGGATCGTTCAGGTTACGTGGGCCAATAGAGAGAGACATGCCTTGCCTTATTTAGTCGCGGGCGCCGGGGCGCATTCCAGCAATCAGTACTGAATGAACGTCAGCCCCAAAAGTACGAACTTGTTCAAGTACGGTTTTATTGCGGCGAACCAGCCAGTTGTATCCCAATACCGCTGGAACTGCGACGGCCAAACCGATTGCGGTCATGATCAGTGCCTCGCCAACAGGGCCTGCTACTTTGTCGATAGAGGCTTGCCCTGCAATACCAATGGCGGTCAGTGCATGATAAATACCCCACACTGTTCCGAAAAGACCCACGAAAGGAGCCGTAGAACCCACGGTAGCAAGAAAAGTAAGGCCGTTTTGCATGCGACCTGCCACCAAATCCACTGCACGTTGAATACTCATCGTGACCCATGTGTGACGATCAATCGCTTCGATTAATTTACCCTCGTGATGCTCATTAGCGGCTAGGCCTGCTTCAGCAATGTAACGGAAGGGGCTATCGTCGCTGAGCGCTTGTGTTCCTGCAGCAACCGAAGAAGAAGACCAAAATAATTCTCGGGCTTCTGCGCTTTGCTTCATGGCTTTGGATTGCTCAATGAGCTTGGTAATGAGAATGTACCAAGTGCCTAACGACATGATGACCAAAGCGATCAGCGTTCCATGCGCAACAAAATCGCCCCCATTCCATAGGGCTTCTAATCCGTAAGGGTTATCGACTACAACTGCCATGATGCCTCCCATTGTGTTGTTTCATTATTCAGCGTGGAATTCGATGACCTGATCAACTTCAAATTCGTCTTCCCCTTTTTCGAACTTAAACTTCTGTACATATTCAGTTGCTGCACGGTCAAACAGCTTCTTTGGTTGCGAATCACGCACAATCACGTTGATGACTTCGCCTGCTGGACTGATCGTTAAACGTAATTGCACCCTTCCGCTGACGCCTTCGCGGCGCGCACGCGGCGGGTAATTGTTGAGCAGTTCTTCAACAGGTGGGCGGTAGATCGGATTAACCCCGGCGCGTAGACGTGGCTTAGGGGCTGCTGGCGCAGGTTTTGCATTGACTGCCGGAGCTTCGATGGGTTTTTGAATGACTAAGGGCGCTTGCTCTGGAGCCTTCTCAGCAACGATTGCAGTGATTGTATTCTGCACAGGTGCTATTGGGATTTTAACCTCTGGTGGCGGGACAAAAGCGGGCGGGGTGCTAGCTGGCTTCACAGGTGTGGCTTTGGGCGGTGGAGGAGGAGGGGGGGGGGGTAGGGGTGGCTTCACTGCCTGGATGAGGGTGGCTTCGACCGGAGCACGAATCACTTCAATCACCCTTCGCCCTAACCCCGATATCAAGCCGTAGATCAATAGCACATGAAGAAGAGCTGCTATGATCAGCGCAGAGGTGCGGCGGCCATTGGGTCGCGCTTCCAGATAGCGATTGCTTTGCTGCATCAGGGGCTATGCACCGGTATTTAAATGGTTAGCTTCCAATTATACGACATAAGCTAAACCTTATAGTTGATGTCTGATGCCCCGCGTAAAGTAGATCCCACGCTGAGTCATCAGAAAAGCCAAAATCAATAAATTTGAAATTTCACCTCAGCTCCGGTTAAGGTGCACTTATAAAAATGTTTGGAGTCTTCATGGCAACCGCTACTTTAACTGACGTCGCATGCCCCTTTTGTGGGCTAGGCTGTGACGATTTAACCCTAGATGTTTCGGGGGAAACACTCTCTGCATCAGGTGGAGCGTGCACTCGCGCCAAGCGAGCCTTCCAAAAAATAGGATCACTTCCTGCGGATACGCCGCAGAGTTGGGTCGAGGGTAAGCCAGCATCACTAGATCAAGCGATGGCAAAGGTGATGGATTTAATTTCTGCATCCAAGGCACCTTTATTTGGCGGTTTAGCCACTGATGTGTTGGGTATGCGAGGCTTGATGGAGCTTGCAGATCGCACAGGTGCCCTGCTTGATCACATGAATTCAGAGGCAAAACTCAGAAATTTACGTTCTGTTCAGGATGCGGGTTGGATCACGACTACCCTGTCTGAGGTCCGCAACCGAGCAGATGTAATCGTCTGTTTTGGTACGGATGTCAGCTCACGCTTTCCCCGTTTTTTTGAACGCTGCGTCTGGGTAGAAGAGCCGATGTTTCTTGAAGACAGTGAGCATCGTCAGGTAATTATCATTGGGCAGCCCAACGATTTGAATGGGGCGACTTCACCCAATGGGCGGGTACCGGAAGTCATCTCTCTCTCTCCCGATCGCTTAGCTGAAGCTGCTGCATTGATGCGTGGTTTAGTAGCCGGTTCTCTTCCACCTAAGATTCAAACAGATCTTCCGCTCGCCGCTTTAAAGAGTGTGGCTGAGCGCCTAAAGCAAGCGCATTACGGTGTGATTGTCTGGGCAGCTGCAGATTTAGACTGGTCACATGCTGACCTGACCGTGCAAGCGCTGACCGGTATGATCGGTACCCTCAATATCACGACGCGTTGTTCTGGTTTGCCTTTAGGTGGCTCGGATGGTGATTTTTCAAGCGATGCAGTGATGCTATGGCAGACGGGCTATCCCTTCCGCACCAGCTTGGCATCAGGCACTGGGCACTACGATCCAGTGATGAATTCTACCCAACGGGTTTTGCATGAAGAGGAAGCAGATCTTGTATTGTGGGTGGCAGGTTTAGATCCTGATCGAACCCAAGTGCCCAGCACGCAATCGGCATCAGGCAAACATTGCCCCATGATTGCGCTCACTTCTGCGGGCTCCCCACTGATTTCAGAAGCCGTGGTTCAGATTACTGTGGCAACCCCTGCCGTGGATACCCATGGTTATTTTTTCCGCGCTGACAAAATAGTGTCTTTGCCATTACGCAAAGCCATTCAACGATCACATCCAACTGTTGCTGAGTTCGCCCATCGCGTCATGGCTGGACTGGGAGAAAAAGCATGCTGACACTTCTTAAGGGCGGAAAAATTGTTGACCCTACCCGTCATATTTCTCGCGTTGTGGGTGATATTTACATGCGGGATGGTTGGATTGTAGAGGGTCCTAAGCCGGGTGAGCGTATTGATCAAGAGATTGATATCACGGGCCGGATTGTGATGGCCGGCGCGATCGATATGCATACGCATATCGGTGGGGGAAAGGTAAATATTGCTCGCAATATGTTGCCCGAAGATCATCGTTTTGATCCCGTGCACCGCGCAGGCTTGTGCCGCTCAGGCTGTGGTCATGCTGCTCCTAGCACCTTAACCACGGGCTATCGCTATGCCGCAATGGGTTACACCGCGGGTTTTGAGCCGGCAATGCTGCCCGTGAATGCCCGACAGGCGCACCTGGAAATGGGCGATACCCCGATCATTGATAAGGGTGCCTATGTGATGCTGGGCAGTGACGACTTCCTTTTGCGTTTGATGCGCGAAGGGGCGAGTCAAGAGCGAATTAATGATTACGTGGGATTCACGATTGCCTCTAGCCAAGCATTAGGTTTGAAAGTGGTGAACCCAGGGGGGATCAGTGATTTTAAATTCAATCGACGCAAGCTCGATTTGGATGAAGAACATAGTCATTACCATGTGACGGCGCGCCAGATTGTTCATACTTTGGCACGTGCTCTGCATGAACTCAAAGTGCCGCACCCGCTTCATATTCACGCCTCCAATTTGGGTGTGCCGGGTAACTTTCAAACTACGCTCGATACCATTACTGGGGCAGAAGGTTTCCCGATTCATCTGACCCATATTCAATTTCATAGTTATGGCACAGAAGGCGATCGCAAGTTTTCCTCTGAAGCAGCAAAAATCGCTGAGGCCATTAACAATAATCCGCATGTAAGCGCAGATGTTGGGCAAATTATGTTTGGGCAGACGGTCACTTGCTCAGGCGACAATATGACCCAGCATCTAAACGCGGGTTTTGGTAACCCCAAGAAAAGTGTGATCATGGATATCGAGTGCGATGCCGGTTGCGGGGTGGTGCCTTTCAAGTACAAAGACAAAAACTTTGTGAATGCCTTGCAGTGGGCGGTGGGTCTGGAGATTTTCTTGCGCGTTGAAGATCCCTGGAGAGTGTTTCTAACGACGGATCATCCAAACGGCGCTCCTTTCACGAGTTATCCTCACTTGATTCGCCTGCTGATGGACAAGTCCTTCCGCAATGATGCACTCGCGCGCATCAACCCAGATGCCGCCGCACTCAGTACCCTGGGTTCGATTGATCGTGAGTACACCTTAGATGAAATCGCCATCATGACGCGCGCGGCCCCAGCCAAAATTTTGGGGCTTAAGGATTGCGGTCATTTGGCTCCAGGGGCTCGGGCTGATGTGGTGGTGTACCAAGAAGATTCAGATCCAGAGAAAATGTTTACTGCACCCGAGTATGTATTTAAGAACGGCACCATGGTCGCTAAGAGCGGTGAGATCGTGGCAGTGACTTGGGGTGATGTGCACGTTGTGAAACCACAATTTGATCGCAGTATAGAGAAACCATTAGGTGATTATTTTGATCGCCATCTCACTCAAAAGCTGGGTAATTTTAAAATCTCTGATGATGAGATTCGCGATATTACGAATGGAGGAGGGCTGCGTGTCCATGCCTGTGAGCGTGATGGGAGGACCGTATGAATATCAACGGCGTTCATATCGAAGATACCTTTGCCGAAGCATTTGGAATGCGCGGCACGCGCCTGTTGATTACGGGTGAGAATTTGAAGTGGGCTTATCACGGCGCAACTGCGTTGACAGGTTTTGCGACCTCGGTGATTGCTTGTGGTGCTGAGGCGGGAATCGAGCGTAAGTTAGATCCAAGTGAAACACCTGATGGTCGCCCGGGTGCTTCGGTATTGATGTTTGCCACTTCTAGCAAAGAGTTGGCCGCACAAGTAGAACGACGGGTGGGGCAAACTATTTTGACTTGCCCCACGGCATCTTGTTTTAGTGGTTTAAGCGAAGGCGATCCTATCGCATTGGGCAAAAATCTGCGCTACTTCGGTGATGGCTGGCAGGCTTCTAAAGTGGTGGATGGCCGCCGATTCTGGCGTGTGCCAGTGATGGATGGCGAATTCGTTTGTGAAGAAACAACGCGCATGGTGCGTGCAGTAGGTGGTGGAAATTTCTTGATCTTGACGCGCAATAGCCAAGACGCGTTGGCTGCAGCTGAAGCTGCCATTGAAGCCATGCGTAAGGTACCCAATGTGATTATGCCTTTCCCGGGTGGTGTGGTGCGCTCGGGTTCAAAAGTGGGATCGCGCTACAAAACCCTTCCTGCTTCTACCAATGATGCCTTCTGTCCTACTTTGCGTGGTGTGGTGAAATCTGACCTACCGGATGAGGCGGGTTGTTGCCTAGAGATAGTGATTGATGGTTTAACTGCAGATGACATTACCATCGCCATGCGAGTGGGAATGCAGGCGGTATGTGCGCGAGGTCGTGATCAGGGTGTAATCGCACTATCAGCAGGAAATTATGGTGGAAAGCTCGGGCAGTTCCACTTTAAGTTGCGAGAGATTTTGGCTGTAGGAGGTGTGCAATGAGTGCCTTAACGCTGACGCTGAAACACTTGCCCGCAGGGCGTTTAGATTTATCGCCCTTGATGCCATTCTTGGCATCGGGTGAATTATCTGAGCTCACTGCTTTGCCCTTGCAATTAGCCACCCAAAAAATTGCTTTGGGAGAGCTCTTCGAAGTAAAGGGGAGCGATGCGACTCAAGTGGTATTGCAGGGTGATCTCTCCCGTGTGGATGGAATTGGCGCTGCGATGCAAACAGGTTCGCTGACCTTGGCCGGAAACGCAGGTGCGTATTTGGGTACGGGGCTATTAGGTGGTGAGATCAATGTACATGGCCACGCGGGGAATTTTGTAGGCGTTGCGATGCGCAAGGGATCCATTCACATTTCAGGAAACGCGGGTGATTATCTGGGTGGCATTTTGCCTGGCGCTATGCAGGGCATGGCGGGAGGTCAAATCGTTGTGCAAGGAGATGTGGGCGAACGTTGCGGGGATCGCATGCGTCGAGGCGCTATTTTGATTGGTGGTAATGTCGGCGATTACGCTGGGTCACGTATGTTGGCTGGCACGATTGCCGTCTTTGGGGGGGCAGGCAAACATGCGGGTTACGGCATGCGCCGAGGGACTTTAATGATCCGTGGTGAGATTGAAATCGATGCCACGTTTGCTGATTGTGGTGAGCATGTGTTGCCCATCACCAATTTGCTATTCCGTTCTTGGGTGAAGTTGGGTAGTCCTTTTGGAGATGCGGCTGGGCAGGCGACTCCCGTGCATCGTTTTATGGGTGATCGAGGTGCGGATGGCAAGGGTGAAATCCTGCGCTTTAAATAAGGAAAAGCATCATGGCAGTAGATATTCCATATAGTGAAGATGAAATTGTTGCGCATTTAACCGGGCCCCTTCGTCATTGGACTTACGAGAATGGCTGGATTCGCCGTAAGTATCGAACAGAGGGATGGAAAGCGACTTTGATGGTGGTGAATACCGTGGCACATCTTGCTGAAGCCGCTTGGCATCATCCAGATTTAGCCGTGACTTATGCCTTTGTGATTGTGAAACTGCAGAATCATCATGCGAAGGGCATTACGGATAAAGACTTTGAACTGGCCCGCAAAATGGAGGAAGTCATTCAGTGGCAGCCGGGCAAAGAAGAAGGCAGCGCGCTGGAGGGAACGCCGAATGACGATCAGCGCTTTCGATATATCAAATACGATAATTAATGATTTCGTTCACACACTCTTTCATTGTCACTATTCTGGGATGTACATCTCAGCTTAAATGTGTAAAGAGGGCAGCTCAGTTTCAATCGGCGTTGGTATTTGTGGTCACTTCATGCTTGTTAGCAGGGTCGTTTGAAGCGATCGCCGAAACCGGTTTTGAAATTCATGAAATTGCTTCTGGCGTTTGGGTACACACTGGCCAAATTGGTGATTTTTCCCCTGAAAACAAGGGTGATTTGGCTAACCTCAGTTTTGTGATCGGTGATCGCTGTGTAGCAGTCATTGATACCGGAGGAAGTCGCTCGGTGGGTGAGGCTTTACTGGGGGCCATTCGTAGTAAAACCAAACTGCCTGTGTGCTATGTCATTACTTCGCATATGCACCCCGATCATCTGCTGGGCCATGCAGCCTTCTTGAAGGATTATCCGCAATTTGTGGCAGCAGCGACGCAGGCTAAAGCGCTCAGTATTCGCCGAGTTGGATATTTGGCCAGACAAAAAGCGACATTGGGCGAATCGCTTTCGATCGGGACAGAAGTTATTGAGGCGACACATCCAGTGACGGGTTCAGAGCAACTTGATTTAGGGGGACGCTTTTTAACTGTTCAAACTTGGCGAACTGCCCATACAGATAATGATCTGACTGTTCAGGATAGTCAGACCCAAACGCTGTTTACCGGGGATTTGCTGTTTGTGGACCACTTGCCGGTGATCGATGGCAGCATCAAGGGCTGGCTTGCCATCCTTCCTGAATTAAGGGCTCTGGCGCAGGGGCCAGTTGTGCCAGGACATGGCCCCGATACCCAGAAGGACGGACTGAAGGCGTTTTTACTCGAACAGGATTATTTAATGAGGGTGGCGAGTGAAGTGAGAGCGGCGCTGAAGGCGCATCAAACCTTGCAGCAAACAGTTTCAGCCACAAAGTTACCAGAAGAAACCTGGAAATTGGCAGACCTGTATCACCGTCGAAATATCACAGCGGCTTTTGCAGAATTGGAATGGGAAGATTAGTTTTTTGGCGCAATCATTCATATATAGAACTTTTGCCTTGTTTTTTGGACTAAAATAGGAAATGTTGAGTTGTGATTGTGGCCTTAATTCTTTCATAGGGCATCCAAGCCAAACCTCATTTGAAGCAATATAGAATCACAATAGTAGAACAGAAAGCTCTCAGGAGAAATTGAAATGTCCAATCAATTCAATAGTCTATTTGCGCGAATCGCATTGGCTGTGTCGGGCTTAGTGTTGGTCGCGAGCGCGCAAGCAGGGGACCCTGAGGTATGGTCACGCATTCGCGCTAGCTTATTCCAAGATCGCCCTATTGTTGAGGCTTCAGGGGATTTCTTGCGTTTAGATGCCCCTAATCGTGCTGAAGATGCGGCTGTAGTTCCCATCTCGATTCATACTGGTATTCCTCAGACCGCAGGCCAATATGTTCAAAATACTTGGCTGATTATTGATCAGAATCCTTCTCCTATCGCTGCGAAGTTCGCTTTCACGCAGTCCAGTGGACAGGCTGATATTGAAACCCGCGTACGCGTCAACGAATACACCTTAATTCGGGCGGTTGCCGAGCTCAACGATGGCAGCCTGCATATGGTGAGTAAATTTGTGAAGGCTTCGGGTGGCTGCTCGGCTCCCGCTGGCAAGGATCCTGCCGAGGCTTTAGCTTCATTGGGAAAAATGAAAGTACGGGTTGAGGGTGATGTCTCACCCGGAAAGCCAACCTTGGCGCAACTCATGATTAGCCATCCAAATGATTCTGGCTTAGCCTTTGATCAAATGAGCCGTAACTTTACCCCCGCTCATTTTGTGCGTGAAATTAACGTGACTTATGCCGGCAAAACAGTGATGACTGCCGAAGTAGATATCTCAATTAGCGAAAACCCTAATTTCCGGTTTTACTTTGTTCCAAATGGCACCGGAGAGTTGGCAGTGGAAGCCGTTGATTCCCAGGACTTGAAATTCAAGACAGCGATTAAGCTGGATTCTGGTAAGAGCATTGCAGCGTCGGTGAAGCCTGCTTCTGGCTCTTAAGCAAAGGGGCCAATGCTTCGGCTGCAAAGCCGACGTTACGCGAGTCAGTCGGTCTAGTGATTAGGCCATTTAAAGCCTCTTATTCACAGGCTGATGTTAAAAACCACTTGGTGATTGATTAATATAAGAATGTTATTGTATAATCGACGATTACCCAAGTGATTTTCACAAAGTAAAGATCTCAGTTAAGAGATCTCAAATTACAGATATAGATTGGAGCGTTGTTCGATATGGTTGCCACCGCCACACAAAAGGCTGAGATTGTTTCACAATTCCGTCGTTCACCCGCAGATACGGGTTCGACCGAAGTGCAGGTTGCTTTGCTCACCTCGCGCATCAATGAACTAACCGATCACTTCAAAATTCACGTGAAGGATCACCATTCCCGTCGTGGCCTGCTGCGTCTAGTCAGCCAGCGCCGCAGCTTACTGGATTACCTCAAGCGCAAAAACATGAGTGGTTATCGCTCGCTGATCGAGCGTCTTGGTCTGCGTAAGTAATCTAGCTTAATGGGGGCGGCACATACCGCCCCTTTTGCATTTTTAAGCGCGGCTTTGCCGCATCCCCGGTTGCTTTCAAAACCTTCACAGCTTCTTTACAGAAGCGGGCAAACAAAAATGTCTAGGTTGGCCGGTTCATCGTCTAAAAGGATATTCCATGCAAGCAATTCGTAAATCGATTCCCTTCGGTCGCCACACTCTCACACTTGAGGCGGGTGAAATTGCGCGTCAGGCCGACGGCGCAGTGATGGTTTCACTGGGTGATACCGTTGTTCTCGTTACCTGTGTAGCGCAGAAATCAAGCAAACCCGGCCAAGACTTCTTCCCCTTGACTGTGGATTATCAAGAGCGCTTCTATGCAGGTGGTCGCATCCCTGGTGGTTTCTTTAAACGTGAAGGCCGCCCTACTGAAAAAGAAACGCTGACGTCCCGATTAATCGATCGTCCATTGCGTCCTCTCTTCCCCGAGGGTTTTTACAACGAAGTACAGATCGTTGCGACGGTCATGTCCGTTGATCCGGAAATTGATCCCGATATCCCTGCCGTGATTGGTGCAAGCGCTGCAGTCATGTTGGCTGGTGTGCCCTTCAATGGTCCTATTGGTTGCGCCCGTGTGGGTTATGCCAATGGTCAGTTCATCTTGAATCCCTCTGCTACCGAGCAAAAAACCTCCATGTTGGACTTGGTGGTTGCAGGGACTTCTCATGCCGTATTGATGGTGGAATCCGAAGCACAAGAGTTGTCAGAAGAAGTGATGTTGGGTGCGGTGGTACATGGCCATCAAGCAATGCAACCCGTGATCGAAATGATCATCCAACTGGCAGAAGAAGCGGGCAAAGAAGAATGGAACTGGCAGCCCGCAGCTCGTGATGAAGCGCTGATTGCCAAACTGTATGCCCTGTGCGAAGAGCCTCTCAAGCACGCTTATAAAATTCGCCAGAAGCAAGCGCGTTCAACTCGCATCAGCGAGATCGCTTCAGAGATGAAGAAAGAACTGATTGCTGCAGATGCCACACCTGATCATGTGAATCATGTGAAGAGCTTGTTCAGCGAACTAGAGGCACGCATTGTGCGTACCCAGATTTTAGACGGCGAACCCCGTATCGACGGTCGTGATACCCGTACCGTGCGTCCTATCAGCATTCGCACCGGCGTTTTACCCCGTACCCATGGTTCTGCTCTTTTCACGCGTGGTGAAACTCAGGCGCTGGTGATTGCAACTTTAGGAACTGGCCGCGATGAGCAGATCATTGATGCGCTTCAAGGCGAGTACAAAGAACGCTTCATGTTGCATTACAACTTCCCTCCCTACTCAACCGGTGAAACGGGTCGTGTCGGTAGCCCCAAGCGTCGCGAAATTGGCCATGGTCGTCTCGCTAAGCGCTCGCTAGTTGCCATGTTGCCTAGCCAAGAAGAATTTGGTTACACCATTCGTGTGGTTTCTGAGATAACTGAATCCAATGGTTCTAGTTCGATGGCTTCGGTCTGCGGCGGTTCATTGGCGATGATGGATGCAGGTGTCCCCCTCAAGAAGCACACGGCTGGCGTGGCGATGGGCCTGATCAAAGACGGCAATCGCTTTGCTGTGTTAACTGATATCTTGGGTGATGAAGATCATCTCGGCGACATGGATTTCAAGGTTGCCGGAACGGTAGATGGCGTGACCGCTTTGCAGATGGACATCAAGATTGAAGGGATTACCGAAGAAATCATGCGCGTAGCCCTGGGCCAAGCAAAAGAAGGTCGCCAACACATCTTGGGCATTATGCACACGGCAATGGGTGGGGCGCGCCAAGAACTTTCAAGCTTTGCCCCCCGCATTATCACCATCAAGATCAATCCCGAGAAAATCCGTGATGTGATCGGCAAAGGTGGCGCTGTGATTCGTGCGTTGACCGAAGAAACGGGCACTACGATTGATATTACCGATGATGGTACCGTCAATATTGCCTGCTTAAGTGTCGAGGCAGGTGAAGCAGCCCGTGCACGCATTGAGGCGATTACTGCCGATGTAGAGGTAGGGAAGATCTACGAAGGTACTGTTCTGAAGCTCTTGGATTTCGGCGCAATTGTAAGCGTGTTACCCGGTCGTGATGGGTTGCTGCACATTTCGCAAATTGCAAATGAGCGCGTGAATCAAGTGGGAGACTATTTGAAGGAAGGCCAACAAGTACGCGTTAAAGTACTGGAAGCTGACGACAAAGGTCGTTTGCGCTTGTCGATGAAGGCATTATTGGATCCGGTTGAGCCGGCCCCCGAAGCGGCACCCGCTCCTGCAGCAGAGTAAGTAAAAAAAGCCCGCACACACTGCGGGCTTTTTTTATTTTGCGACTTGACGCTCGCGTAATTCTTCGAGCGTTTTGCAATCAATGCATTTGCTGGCGGTGGGACGAGCCTGCAAACGCTGCAGTCCAATCTCAACTCCACAGGCTTCGCAGTAGCCATAGTCTCCGGCTTCGATCTTAGCGATCGTCTCATCGATCTTCTTGATGAGCTTGCGTTCACGGTCACGATTGCGCAGTTCTAGTGCCATATCTGATTCTTGGCTGGCTCGATCATTGGGGTCAGCAAAAACCGTGGCCTCATCCTGCATAGTGTGGACTGTGCGATCGATATCCTGACTTAATTCACCTTTCCAATCATCGAGCAGCTTACGAAAATGTGCGAGTTGCTTCGCACTCATATATTCTTCGCCCTTCTTCGGGACGTATGCATCAAATTGCTTGAGCTTTTGAGCTGCCATGGAGTAACACTTCTCTAAAAACGATACAGGGAAAACAACTACTATAACATCTGATTTTAGCACGCTTGTGACCCTCTGCTAGACTGCTTTCTATGTCTGTTCAACTCTCCCTTCGAGACCTCACTTTGCGCTATTCCACCGTGTACTTAGCACTGGTGGTCGTGACCGCTATATTGGGCAGTGGAGCGGTATGGTTATGGCAGGAAGCATCGAGTGAATCTTTGCGTGTGAATGGGATGGTTCAAGAAGTCGAAACGATGCGCGGTAATTTATATCGCCAAATGAAGGAGCTATTTGATACTACTTTTCTGGATGATCCCAAGGCTCAAACGCAGTACATCCTGTATAGCGGCTTAATTGAAGATGATTTGCGGCGATTGGCCGAGCGAGCGCAGGGGCCAGAGGAGCAAGCGGCTGTAAAAGAATTGAAGCGAACCTATCGTGAGATTCACAGCCGCACTGAGGCGATTGTTTTTGGCCCTATTCCTCCAGAAGGGAGGGTGCTGCAACGCATCTTTGATACCGACCTTGAGGCAGGTGGCTTGCAAGCTTACGAGGCAGCCTTCAGGCAGGTAGATCAATTATTTATCCTTCAACAGGAGCGTCTTCAAAGAAAGCTGTCTCGATTGGCCTACTACACGCCTTTGCTTCTTGTGATTCCCATGATCGCAGCCTGTGCGCTGTTGGTGCTAACCCGTCGTTTTCTTAAACAAGAAGTGGTGCATCCTTTTTCTGAACTGCAAAAAGGTACCCGAGTGATTGCAGGAGGAGATCTGGGGCATCGACTCAATGTGGAAGGGGCGACTGAGCTAATGGCGCTGTCTCAAGCTATTAATCAGATGGCAGAAGAGTTACAACTGAGTCGAGCCGCGCTATTAAAAACAGAGCGACAAGCTACGCTGGGTGCCTTAGTGCCCGTGGTAGCGCATAACATTCGTAATCCGCTTGCCAGCATTCGCGCCACGGCGCAGGTATTAGATGAAGAGGGTTTACACCCCGATATTCGCGATGGTTTGCAAGGTATTATTGCAAGCGCAGACCGACTGGAGCGCTGGACAGCGTCGCTTCTTTCATACCTTCATCCGCTTGAAGCGCGCTGGGCTGAAGCCAACTTAGCGGAAGTCATCGAGGGGCTTCTTGATTTGGTGCAGCACCAGTTTAACGTACGTGGCGTCACCCTTCAGCGCGACATTCCCAATCAAAAAATCATGGCACATTTCGATCAGGATTTGCTGGAGCAAGCCCTGCATGGATTGATTGTCAACGCACTCGAAGCAACACCAGAGGGGGGCGAAGTGATCGTGGCAGTGTCTCAAAATGATCAGCGACTAGAGGTTTGTATCTTTGATCAAGGTTTAGGTTTGCAATGGACAGTTTCATCATCAGGTGTGCCGCGTGATCCGGTTGTGCCCGGACGTACAACCAAACGGACAGGAACTGGACTTGGTATCCCATTTGCGCTGAAGGTGAGTGAGGTGCACGATGGGGGTCTTCGTTATGTTTCTCGGCCAGAAGGGGGCACTCAAGCTTTGTTTTGGATTCCGCTCATATGAACACTGCCAGCAGTTTTTCTAGTCAAGCCGCACTGATTCCTACCCGCCAAGTGCTCTTGATCGAGGATGAGGCCTTATTTGCCCGCTCTGTGGGGCGCCGGTTGGAGAGGGCTGGGTTTGCGGTCGGTCATGCCGCCTCTCTTCGAGAAGGATTGGATCTGGCTGCTGTGATGCAGCCCGATTTAATTTTATTAGATCTGCGTTTACCCGATGGAGATGGTCTCACTGCGCTTCCTCAATTATCGCGTGATCGCGAGGGGGCGCCCGTTCCGGTGATTGTGCTCACTGCTTTTGGTGAAGTAGAAGATGCGGTGAGTGCAATGAAACAAGGCGCTGCTGACTATCTTAAAAAACCTATTGATCTAGATGAGTTGCTGTTGGTGGTGGAAGGTGCGTTGGCCAGTGCGGGCCTGAGAGATCGTTTGGATTTTTCACGTGAGCGCGATAGCCGTGTATCGGAGGGAGTGGCGCTGATTGGCGAAAGTAGCGTGATCCTCGAACTCAAGCAGCGTATTCAACACATTGCGCAACTATCGAGCCCTGGAGTCACGCCCCCTTCAGTATTGATCCAAGGTGAGACGGGGGCAGGTAAGGATGTGGTTGCTCGTCTCTTGCATCAAGTGAGTACCAATGGGGGAGCCCCTTTTGTGCACGTAGACTGCGCCGCACTTCCTCGGGATTTGATCGAGGCAGAATTATTTGGTCATGAGAAAGGCGCTTTTACTGGTGCTGCGCGTGCGCGGGTGGGTCTGATCGAAGCCGC
>Ga0114962_10000288_pt1 | contig 43627 bp, 27 predicted proteins | sample C_130820_MF_Meta_FD_87017 | JGI IMG/M metagenome (GOLD analysis project Ga0114962, IMG submission 87017) | Freshwater microbial communities from Lake Croche, Canada to study carbon cycling - C_130820_MF_MetaG | ecosystem: Environmental > Aquatic > Freshwater > Lake | place: Lake Croche, Canada...
AACTGCTACTCTACGCCAATTAGAGTTCCCTGCCGTCACACATCAGAACGGATTCGGGGCACAATACTGTCGCCTGTGCGGGCTTATTTGGCGTTATTTTGCCTAGTTTTCTTGAAGTTTCTTAATGTGTGAGCCATGTACACGTACTTGAATATGACCGTTATAATAGTCATTTGATTCCAGTACTCGTCTACTAAACTGCTCACGAGCCTCTATATAAGAGCATTCTGCCTTGGATTTACAATAGAAAAGTATTTCTCTAGTGAAGTTGTGTGTGCCTAATTCCGCAATGTCCTTGCTTAGTTCTGGTGAGCTACCGTAGTATTCACGCCAATCACTGTCAATTTTGCTACGAATTTTCTTCTTTTTCTTTGTGCCGTTCTTTAACTTTACAGTCTTGTAGGTCGTTTTAGAGAATTTTGCTAGTTTTTTGCCTATGTACCTACGCCCGCTGAGAACATTTGTTATAAGATATACAAATCCTATACAGTCCTCTGGAAGCAGTTCTATTAATTGATTCTCGTAAGTCCATGACATGCAGTAGTTAGCAGTCTAGTCCTCACTGGTCGAGCCTTTTTGATTGCGTTTGTGTGCCTTTTTCTCTGCCATGTCTACGTCTTTCCAACGTCGCCATTCCATTATAGAAACTCGTCGTTTAGAGCAGACTCGCCTAATTTCTGACAGCAGTGCGCGAGTATCCATACCCGCTCTTTTAGTGCCTTCATTGAGCCATTTTTGATTTTGCTCAAAGTATAATCTGAATAATCGCATGATTTCCGCATGCAGTTCTTCATCCTGATGCATTACTCATTGATCTCCAAGTCGTTAGCATAGCTAGTAAAGCCATTTTCTTTAATAACTTTTAGTACATTGTTAACACGACCAATCAATTCATCCTTGTGCGATATCAAGAAAATATTCTTCTTGCGTTCACGTGCCATCTTTTTAAGCACAGCTAGTGCGCCCTCAACACCTGACGCATCAAGTCCGTTGTCAATAAGCTCGTCAACAAACAACAGGTTGATCTGCTGATATAAACTTTCCCATACATCACGGAAACTCCACGACAGCGACAAGATAAGACGGTTACGTTCTCCTCGACTTAGATTATCAAAGTCTAAGTCTTGCCCCAGTTGTGTTATTAGAACTGTCAGATCATTTTGGAACAGCACAGTATGAGGTAAACCCATCTTGTCTAAGTAGTAGGTCAATCTGTTGTTCAAATAAGCTAGGTTTTGATCTATGATCTTCTTACGTATAAAACTATCCTTGCTGGTCAATAACTTGAGCAAGAACTCTTGATGCTCTTTAAGTCGAGTGAGATTGTTAACACGGTCCCAGTTGATTTCCTGTATAGCAGTGTGTCGCAGTTCGTCAATTTGCTCTTGATAAGGATCTGTTTCCCCGTCCTTGATCACAAGGTTAGTTTCCAGAGTTTTTAAATTGTTCTGATGTTTAAGTGCTTGCTCAACTGTGTCATAGTAAGTATCTGGTCGAGCACTTGTCTCACCAACAGCAGTAATTTCTGCTTGTATTTTAGCACGATCTTTTGAGACCTTGTCAAAATATTTCTTAGCCTCATCGAGATGCTTGATAGCAGTAGCAGACATTTCTTCATGCTTGTGATCATGTAATTCTTGTCCACAAGCGTGGCAGGTCTTGTTAGCCAGCTTGGCGAGCTCGCCGTCATACTTTGTGACGCTTCGCTCTGCTTGCGCTATCGCGCTGTCTAACGTAGCACGTTCCTTATTTAGGCTTTTCAGCTTCGCTGCCTTTTCTTCATAGGCCTTGAGCTCCGCATGCTTCGCAAGCTCAGCGTCAATATCTACACTTTCTAATTCTACGATTGCACGAGCAATCTTTTCAATATCAATATCGTGTTGACTATTCCAAGCGGTTTGTCTTGTCAGCAAGCTATCAACGCTTAGTTGGATTTTTTCATTACTTTTCTTTGCGGCTTCAATGTCTGCTGATTCTTGAGTAATGCTATCTTTAGTTTGTTTAATTAATTCTTTAAGTGTTTCTGCTTTTTCACTTAGTAAAGTAATACCTAGTAGCTGTTCGATGATAACACGTTGGTCGTTAGCCCGCATGGACAAAAACGGTTCGGTATAAGTGTTAAGAGCAACCACGTGCTTGAACATGTCGTGCGACATTCCTAGAAGTTCATCCAAGTCTTTCTGGGTTTCTCGCATGTCGCCCTGTGCATCATCGGTTTCTTCACCGTCCTGTTCTACATCATTAACATAGAACTTCATTAGTGTAGGTTTTCGACCTCGCTCAACACGATAGTCAACCCCGTCTTTTTCAAACGCCAGTGTGACCAGCATGTTCTTATTGTTAATCTTATTGATAAGATTGTCTTTTTTAATGTTAGTAAGTGCATTGCCAAACAAAGCAAAACTAAGAGCATTTACAATAGTTGTTTTCCCAGTACCATTACGGCTACCGCTATCGTCGCCACCCTGATCTAAGTTTTCACCTAGTACAAGTGTTAAGTTTTGTTGTGCGAAATTCACAGCCTGGGTTTGATTACCCACACTCATAAAGTTTTTAACAGTTAATTCTTTAATTTTTATCATATGTCCAGCTTATCCCGAATGGCTACAACAGCACATTGATGGCATATATCTCTTCCTAGGGTATTAGTTACGATTTCGTAATCTTCTTCTTTAAATCCTTCGCCCGTACTATACCTTCTGCAGACAGTATCAGTACCAGTCCAAAAATGTACAACTTTGCTTTTTTCTTTTTTAGCTAGATAAACCCCAGTAGCAGGGTTCGGATCATTATTAACTATGTGTTCTTTCATAGACTATTATAAATCTCCAACAGGGTATTTTTGTCAAACTGATCAGAGTCGATACTGATAATTTGACTTGACACGATCTGATCCACACTTTCAAATGCTTGGATATCAATGTTAGTGTTAATCTCAAGATCTTTCTTTTCTGCAATTAGTGTAAGTTCGCGAATGTCGTAGTCTGCAATAAATTTTTCTTTAATAAAACTAGCTTCTTCAAAGCTAATATCAATATCCAACGTAACCCGTAAATGCTGTTTAGGCAGTATTACTTCGTCAGCGCGATCAATTAGTTCGCTTAATTTAATAGTACGGAACGTAGGCTGTTTAGGCCAAGTGTGATATTTTGGAGTTCCACCCCATTCTAATACCATCATACCACGTTCGTCATCCCATGCGTCTGCATAGTTGTGCGGAAACGCATTGCCGATATAGATCATGTTTTTTTGTTGCTGACGTTTGTGAAAATGTCCGCTAAATCCCAGCTCGTAACCTTTAAAACTATCCAGTTTAATTTCACCGTGATCAGGCATTTGTACCATGGCATTCATAAAGAAGCTAGGAAGCTCAAAGTGACCAAATATATACTTGCCGCCTTTTTTACCTATCGACTTCCATTCGTCACCGACAAGCCAGGGACAGAGTGTAACGTCCCCAATGGTAGTCGGTTCATGCACCACGGTGATGCCGGGAATATATTTTCCAAACTCAACACTGTGTATATCCCGTTTATCTTTATAATACAAATCATGATTACCAGGGAAAAAGTAAAATGCATCGAACGCCTGACCGAGCTTTTCCAAGGCCCGCAAGCTATAGTCCATAGTAGTGATATTAAGACTATTGCGATTGTGATGCCAATCACCCATAAATATTCCAACATCGCACCCCTCCTCTTTTGCCTTAGAAATATACCAATCTACAAAGTCTTCGCAGTCTTGATTGTGTACTGAGCTGTTAGATTTTAATCCAAAGTGAATATCGGTGAAACATGCTACTTTTTTGAATAAACTCATTCACTGCTTTCCTCATTGTGTCTTTTTAGTGCCGCGGCATGTTCGCCAGCACCGGTTCTACTATAACTAGGATTCATACCGTTAATTTCTAAAATGTCGTCACGTATATTCTGATTACGTTTTTCAATATTAATAATGCGTACAAAGCTATTAGTTACTGCCGCAGTAAAATAAGCAAACGGGTTGTCTGATTTGCTTTCGTCGAATTGTAATCCAATTTGTGTTAACTGTAAGATAGCTTGACCTTTCATTTCGTCATTGTATGTGTAGCCACGAACGTTGCCGCGAGTAGCATATCTCTCACATAATTTTAACATCATTCTAGCTAGGGTGTTAGTAATTTGGCCAGCATCTTTATCAAAGTGTCCGGTATCTAACGGACCCTTCCAATGACTTTTACCCACACAAATTAATGTTTCGCCCGTTGCATCATCAAATTTCCAATGTTGAAATGGGGGAAAATTTACTTTGTCTCTGTGGTCTGCTAGACTTTTTGGATTCTTTTTACGAACAGTATTAAGTGGAATATGATCAAACGTCATCACTCTAAAAACTACGTTAATTTTAGTAATCTTTTTATAGTCTACTTCACAGTCAGCTTGTTTAACCTTTTCACCAAGTGCCTTGCGCCGCTGATATTCTTGATCGCCCTGACGCTTGGCCTGCACACGTTTGGCTTCTGCGATAGTTCGAATATTAATTTTATCCAAGCCTGAAACAATCAAATCATACTGATGATATTTTGGGTCTGTAAAGCTACAATATGATGTTTTGCTTCTATGTATTTCCAACAACATATCTTTGTTGTTTAGGTAGTTAACTTTTACTGTCATTGATCATTCTCCGGATATGCTATTATAAACTATGCACTTTATAAAGTCAACTAAATATTATACCAAAAGGATAATATCATATTATGGCAATTGACTTAAATTCAGCAATCTCAGCATCATCTAATGCTATAGGTTCGGCTTCTAGTGCAATCGGATCAGCAGGTCGATTAGGCAGTGCCCTTTCCAGCGCATTCACATCAGATAATCCGATTAGTGCTATTAGATCCATAAACTTACCAGAAGCAGGAGAAGCGATCGGTGACATCACAGAAGCAATAAGTTCTTTTGGCGGCGATGCTAATGCAGACGACTGGCGTGTTAGATTAAGTTTGGCTAAATGGGTTACATTCAAAAAAAGCCCAGTATTGGCACCTTTAAAAGATGCAGGCGGCCTAATATTTCCCTATACTCCGTCGATCAAAATCGCCAGCGCCGCAAATTACGATATTTCACGCACCACTCATACAAATTACAGCATGCAATCTTTTAAAAATAGTGATCCTGGCGAAATAACAATTACTGCACCAATGTATGTGTCAGATGCTACAGAAGGACTATACTGGATTGCCATGGTTCATTATTTACGTAGTCTAACCAAAATGTTCAGCGGAGCTGATATGAAAGCAGGAAACCCTCCTCCGGTTATTATGTTAAACGGTTATGGAAATTATGTTTTTAAAAATGTTCCTGTAGTAGTTAAAATGTTTACTACCACAATCGATGAAAAATCAGACTACATCGGAGTTCCAGTAGTTGGCAGTGCTGCCGGAGCACTAGCTGGAGTTGCTGATAGCCTCGGCGGGCTAACTGATGAGATTGGAGGTTTAGCGGGCGACGGCCTAGTAGGTGATATTGCAGGCGGCATCGGTGCAATAGCAGGCGGAGTCGGTCAAGTAGCTGGCTTGTTAGGATCATTCGGAGTCGGGGGATCAACATCAGGTGGCCTTAGTCACGTACCTACAGAAAGCAGTTTTTCAATTACACTGATACCAGTATACAGCAGACTCAGCGCCCGCAAATTTAGTCTCGACCGATTTGTTACTGGCGGATATTTAAACAACACATTCGGATATATTTAATATGGCTGCAATCTATTCTAATTCAAGCCCTTGGTATATTACCAATTTTACCAATAATTATCTTGATATTCTAAGTATCAGACCAGTCGCCGCAGACATTGATGATTTTTTGTATACTATAGAATCGCAATATACATACCGTCCTGATCTGCTAGCGTATGACCTATACGGAGATCCGTCCTTATGGTGGGTCTTTATCCAACGCAATCTCGACATGCTACAAGATCCAATTTTTGATTTTGTTCCCGGAACACAAATTTACATTCCAAAAAACAGCAGTTTAAGAACTGTGCTAGGATTATAATATGGGATTGTTTGATGCCGCTGCCGCAACGATAAGTTCTATTGGCGGCGCAGTAAGTAAATTTACACCCGGGGGTCCCGCTTCAGGAATGAGCGGAACAGTCAATACATCAACAGGTATACTTTCAGGAGTAGGCAATCTTTTCAAGAAAATTAAAGGACCAAAGTTTCCGTTACTTAACCCGTTGCATGCATATGCCAGTTATACCTATTCGATTGGACTAGCATGTCTAAGTGAAGAAGAAGCTAATTTTCCTGATAAGACGTACATGGCAGGAAAACGTCTCAAAGCATTGATTTGTAAATCAGCCAATGCTGATCCAAACAATAGAATTAAAACAGCATACGGAAAGTTTGATTTTTTTATTGATAATCTAGTACTCCAACAAAATCTAGGTTTTGCAGTAGCTAGCAATAATACAAACGTAACTAACTTTTCATTCACGATCACAGAACCGTATAGTATGGGATTGTTTATGATTGCATGTCAAACCGCCGCCCAACAACAAAAACATGATAACTGGAGAGATGCTCCTTTCTTATTAACTATTGAATTTAGAGGTAACAAAGAAACAGGAAAAATGTCCAAGGTTCCTGGAACTAGTCGATTCATTCCTTTTTACTTTAGTAACATAACCTTGACCGCAACAGAGGAAGGCAGCGTTTACAAATGCGATTGTATGGCAATATGTGGCGCGGCACTATTAGAGCAGAATTCATTATTTAAAACCGATGTATCTCCAGCCGGTAGAACTGTACGAGAAATATTGCAAACCGGCGAAAAAAGTTTACAGAAAATTGTAAATGATAGACTACAAGAAATGGTTACAAAAAAAGTTGTAGAAGTTGCTGATCAGATTGTAATACTATTCCCTAACGAGATTGCAACTGGAGAACCGGAAGTGGGCCCTGCAAAACCAGTTACTAAAGAAGTTGCGTCAAGTGCAACGGTTTCTGTGAATCCTACTGATGTATATAAAAAATTAGGTGTTAGTGAAAGTACAATAAACAAAACCCTAGTCCAACAAGATGACGACTCAAATGCGCTTGGCAAGGCAAAATTAGGCTTTGATCAAAAAAGAAAAGGTGCATCCGTTACAGGTAAAGAAAATTTAGTATACAACACACAATCAAGTACTTGGATTCGTGGAAATTTAACTACAGATCCTTCTCTAGCAGAAATGAAATTTTCACAAGAAACTGATATACCTAATGCTATAAATCAAGTTCTACTAGTAAGTGATTATTCCAGTGAAGCACTAGATTCTAAAAACATTACAGCAGAAGGATATCGCCAATGGTGGAGAATTGACACACAGGTTTATATTTTAGATAGTAAAGAACAAAAGGGTACAGGAGTCAAACCTAAATTGTTTGTGTATAGAGTGATTCCCTACCATGTGCATGCTAGTAGAATGATGCCGCCTAATACCAAGCCTCCGGGATTTGATAACGACACATTAAAAGCCACTGTTGTAAAGCAGTATCAATACATCTATACGGGTAAAAACGTAGATATCATACGATTTAATATTGAAATAAATCAAGGGTTCTCTACTATAATGGCAGCTGATAATTTGACCTATACTCGAGATAAAGTAACGGCTGGTAATACCGGAGGCTCCAATCAAGGAGCGGCCGGCCAAACTGCACCGCTGGTTCCTGGCAATAATCCTGACACAAAAATTGGTACAAATCCAACTCAAGTTGTATATTCGGGAACAACAACTACAACTTCAAAACTAGGCGGCGCCGGCCAGGGAGCAGAAACTCCGGCTGTTAGAGCCGCGAGATTATTTCAAGACTGTGTGACAAATCCAAATGAAATGTATAATCTAGACATGGATATTATAGGCGATCCATATTGGATTGCACAAAGTGGTCTTGGAAATTATACATCGCAACCAATAGGCGAGAATATAAACAGAGACGGGAGTGTTAATTATCAAACAGGAGAAACTGATATACTTGTTAATTTTAGAACTCCTATAGATGTTAATCAAAATACTGGACTATATAAATTTAGCGGCAACACAAAATCTTCTCCGGTTACGATGTTTAGCGGAATTTATTGCATAACAGATTTAACTAGTTCATTTATTGGTGGTACGTTCAAACAGAACTTGACCGGCTTTAGACGTCCAGGCCAAGAATTAAGTGCAGTTGAAGAAAGAGAAAAACTGTTTAGTACAAAAAATCCTCCGGTGGTTGATACCCGCGGCGGCAAAGGCGGGGAGGATGAGATGTAATGGGAAATCTATCAAGCGGTAGGGTAATTGCCTCACAAAATAAATTACCAAGTCCCGGACCGTATACAGCTAGGATTATTGGCTATTTAGATTCAACCTACATGGGGCTATTAGAGGTTGAAATTTTGCGAGAAACTGGCAACAGCACTGCCGGCGGAGAACTACGTCAGGTCAGGTACCTAAGTCCATTTTTTGGAAGAACATCAGCTACCGGCTTAAAAGAGACTAATGACTTTGATCCAAGAAATTACGACAACACGCAAAAAAGTTATGGTATGTGGATGATTCCGCCCGATGTGGGATCTTTGATATTGTGTATATTTGTTGACGGTGAACCTGATAGAGGTTATTATCTAGGATCTATTCCTGATGAAAATATGAACTTTATGGTTCCTGGAATAGCTGCCACAAACAATGTCCTCGGCGGCGATACCTATACTAGATATCCTGTTGCTGAATATAATAAAGCTGTTCACGACACATCTGACAGAGTAACACAGATTGTAAAACCTAAACATTTATTTGCTGACGTGCTAAGTGCCCAGGGATTGCTAGCAGATGACATACGGGGCCTTACTACCAGTTCAGCAAGGAGAGAATTTCCTAGTCAAGTATTTGGTATTAGTACTCCAGGCCCCATTGACAAGCGTGTCAATGCTCCACGCACTCCTACAGGCAAATCAGATGCCAGAGTACCAAATGCTGCCACCAGTCGATTGAGCGGTAGTACATTTGTCATGGATGACGGCGATGATAAGTTTATACGCAAGACAGCGGCAAATGCTGGACCACCAGAATATGAATCAATTGAAGCATTAGATAAAGATGCAGTACCTACAGGCGATGTAACTATTCCGCATAATGATTTAATTAGATTGCGCACTAGAACAGGACATCAAATATTATTACACAATTCTGAAGACTTGATCTACATTGGCAACGCCAAAGGTACTACTTGGATAGAATTATCTAGCGACGGCAAAATTGATATATTTGCCAAAGACAGTATTAGTGTTCATACAAAAGCAGATATGAATTTTTATGCTGATCGAGATGTTAATATAGAGGCCGGCCGCAATATAAACATGAAAGCTGCCGCAGGTCGTGTACAGGTCGAATCTAAAACTGATCTTAATTTAATTATAGGTGCCAATGGAGTTATAACCACAGCTGGCAGTTTACAAGTTAAAACAACTGGACTTAATAATTTTACATCCACTGGCGCTACAAATATTAAAAGCTCTGCTAAAATTAATCTCACGTCCGGTACAGATACTAATATTAAAGCCGGAGCAAAACTTACACAAAATGCAGCCGCATACTATTCTCTGCCAGGTGGCGGCGGAATAGGAGCGGTTACAGCAGTTGCTTCAGCCGCATCAACTGCGTCTGCATTAAGTACCTTTGACAATGTTTATAATGCCACCGGCGATAAGATTTCTAGTATTATGAAACGGATACCAAATATTGAACCGTGGCCTCAGCATGAGCATCTAGATCCATTGTTTATGACTACAAGTGCGACAGATAGAGAAAATCCAGAATCAGTTAGCTTCACAGCAAATCCAGATAATCAACTAGTTCCAAAATATTATAACTCATATACCACTGGGACAGATACTTTTGACCCACCACCGCCACCGGCGAACTAAGGATAACATATGGCATCAAATTCCAATTTATATAAAAAGATTAAAATACCATCAAACACTACTAAGTCGACTAAGCAATCTCCGACTAAAATGTATCGTGGATTTAGTACTGTTAGCACAGCAACAGAAAACTTTGCCCTGTACGACTATGAACTGATTAAGCAAGATTTATTAAATCACTTTTATACCCGTCAGGGCGAACGTCTTATGCAACCCGAGTTTGGAACAATCATATGGGATCTGCTGTTTGAACCACTAACAGGCCACATTAAAGATCTTATCTTGCAAAATGTTAATGAGATTGTTAACTATGATCCTAGAGTTCAAGCAGAAAGTGTTATAGTCACATCGTACGACCAGGGAATACAAATTGAATTTACACTAACATATGTAATCTATAATGTGCAACAAAAAATACAATTACGATTTGACCAAGACAACGGCCTGTTAGTAGCGTAATTAACTACGCATATAATTTTATTCAATAAATACTGTACACTAGGATAGATCATGAGTTCAACGGATAGACAAAACAACCTGTTAATTAATCAGGATTGGAAGAAAATATATCAAAGTTTCCGCAATGCAGATTTCCAAAGTTACGACTTTGAAAATTTACGCAGAACTATGATTGAGTATCTGCGTACTAATTATCCTGAAGATTTTAACGATTACATTGAATCTAGTGAATACCTTGCCCTAATTGACCTTATTGCGTTCCTAGGCCAAAGCATAGCTTTCCGCGTTGATTTAAATGCTCGTGAAAACTTTTTGGAACTGGCCGAACGCCGTGATAGTGTACTACGCCTAGCACGATTGATCAGTTACAACGCTAAACGCAATATTGCCGGACAAGGATTGCTAAAGTTTAATACAATTCAAACTACAGAAACAGTAGTTGACAGCAACGGCCGCAATCTAGCAGGTCAGGTAATTGCATGGAATGACCCAAGTAATACTAACTGGAACGACCAGTTTATCAAAGTTATGAATGCGGCACTCCCTGCATCACAACAATTTGGTAACCCTAGTGCCAAAGCAACAATCTACGGTATTCCTACAGGACAATATCGATTTAGCGGCAGCAATACTGATCTACCGATCTATTCGTTTACTAAGATGGTGTCAGGCCGTCAGATGAATTTTGAAATCACTAGTACAACATTTAGTGGAAAGTCATTTATATACGAAGAGGCACCTAAAATAGGTAACCACCCGGCTTGTATATACAGAGATGACGGCCACGGTGCAGGCAGTAGCGGTACTGGATTTTTCTTTAATTTTACAGAAGGCACATTGAATGTTGGATCTTTCGTCATCGATCAACCTACTAGTAACGAATCAATAGATATAGATGCTCAGAATATTAATAATAATGATGTTTGGTTATATAGACTTGACCAAAAAGGTCTTGAGTCCGAGGCATGGACACAAGTTTCGTCAGTTACTGGTAATAATATTATCTATAATAGCATCAGCAAAAACATTAAAAATATCTATAGTGTTATCACAAGAGCCGGCGATGCAATTAGCTTGAGTTTTAGCGACGGTACCTTTGGAACTCTCCCGTTAGGTACATTTAGAACTTATTACAGAGTGAGCAACGGATTAAATTATACCATTAACCCTGCAGATGTTCGAAACGTATCAATAACAATTCCATATACTTCTGTAACAGGATCACCTGAGACAATAACAATCTCATTAAACCTAGTCACTTCTGTGTCAAATGCTAGTCTTTCTGAAACCAATGCAGATGTTAAAACCAATGCACCACAAACATACTATACGCAAAATCGCATGATCACTGGCGAGGATTATAACATTAGTCCGTTGTCTGTAACACAAGAAGTTGCAAAAGTTAAAGCAATCAATAGAGCTAGTAGTGGTATTAGTAGATATTTTGACCTAGCTGATCCAACAGGCAAATACAGCTCAACAAACTTGTTTGCAGATGATGGTATATTGTATCAAAACTCTTACAGCTTTGATACACGATTTAAGTATGCTACTAGAACAGACATTGAGGGTGTTATCTATAATACTATATTTCCAATTCTTAAAAAACCTGATTTAAGAAATTTTTATTATGCAAATTATACCAAAGTAACAAATCCTAGCTTGATATTTTCTTGGTTTAGTATTTCAAGTGACTCTAGCTCATCTACAGGTTATCTCGGCTCATCTTCAAGTGCCCCGTACAAGGTAGGAACAGCCGCCACTAACGATCTAACATACTTGGTGCCACAGTCGCTAGTTAGATTTACCGCGCCAGCAGGCAAATATTTTGATACCAAGAAAAAGAATATAGTAACATCAATACCTGCTAGCGGAATAGTTCCTGCCGGCGGCATAACTTATATATGGGCTGAAGTGGTATCTGTTACAGGCGACGGCACAGCAGTAGCTCCACAAGGAGCAATCGTCCTAAATAGGGTAGTACCATCAACTGCTATAGTATCTCAAATTATTCCAAAACTATCTACCTCAATTGATACAACACTTATTACAACTATAATTGATTTAGTATTTGCTAATAAACCATTCGGGTTACGATATGATACTACATTGCAGTCATGGCAAATTATTTTTGAATCTAACTTAGATATCTCTAGTAATTTTAGTTTGACTAATCAAGGTAACACATCAAACCTTGGATTAGATTCTAGTTGGATATTATTATTCACAACTGATAACGAATTCTATACTGTTACTACTCGACAGTTACAGTATGTTTTTGAAAGCAATTCACAAGTTAGATTTTATTTTGATACAAATGAAAAGATCTATGATGTTACATCAAACACTGTAGTTAGCGATAAAATTAAAATATTAAGTGTTAATACTCAACCTGATAATACATCTGCATTTACCTATGATTTAGATTGGGATGTAGTTTCTGAAATTAACGGAATTGACGGTTATATAGATAATAAAAAAATAGCAGTGTCATTTGCTGATTCTGATAATAACGGAGTAGTTGATAATCCGCAATTGTTTTTAGATATTGTAGATCCGTTAACATTGCCTCTTACAAAATATATTATTCAAGAAAAATATTCGATATCTGTTGGGCAGGAAGATTATCAATACATGGATAATTCTAATAATACTGTAATTATTAAGCAAAAAGAATCAGACACTGGATCGTTAACTCAGTATGCAGACGGCCAATATTTTTATTTTGTTACATCAAATGTTGTTAAGAAGTTAAATTTAAAATTAGGCCAACTTGTTCCTAATTTAGATTATAAAGTATATGTCGGCAGGGACAACTTAAAATTTCAATATACACATAGCGCAGATTATGAATCAAGAATTGATCCGGGAGTAAGTAATATAATTGACATTTATGTCCTAACAAAAAATTATGACACACAATTTAGACAATGGTTAAATGGTGCCGCAATATCAGAGCCGTTACCACCGAGTTCTGATCAATTACATGATACTATTGCACCTTCATTGAATTTAATTAAATCAATTAGCGATGAAATTATATATCATCCAGTTAGCTATAGAATATTATTTGGAGCAACTGCTAGTACAAATCTACAAGCTATATTTAAAATTACTAAAAATTCTAATAGTGTGGTTTCCGATAATGATATTAAAGCAAGAACTATAACTGCAATTAATCAATTTTTTAGTTTAGACAACTGGGACTTTGGCGACACCTTTTATTTCTCTGAATTGTCGACATATATTATGACCCAGTTATCTCCTGACGTTACAAATTTTATTGTTGTTCCAAGAGAAAGCGGTGTTTACTTTGGAGGACTATTTGAAATAAAATGTCCAAGTAATCAGCTATTCATCAACGGCGCCACTGTATCTGATATTGAAATTATTTCAGGAATAACATCAGGAAACATTAAATCAGTTACTGGATCAGCGTTGTCAACAGCCTCGTCAACACAAGTAATAACTAGTTCGTCATATGGAGCATCTAAATAATGGCTGATAGTATCAACCCGTCTGGATCAAACAGCGTAGCCGCAAACTTTCTTCCAAATTTTTATAAAACTGATTCTAACAAGAAGTTTTTACAAGCAACTGTTGATCAGCTAGTACAACCTGGTACTGTTAAAAAGATTAACGGATACATTGGTCGTAAAAGTTCAAAAGCCACAGTTGGCAGCGATGTGTTTATCAATGCTCTGACAGTAGAACGACAGAATTATCAGTTTGAACCTAGTTTTGTTGTCAATGATACACTAGGTAATACAACTTATTTTAAAGATTATATTGACTATATTAATCAGCTAGGGGTATTTGGAAGCAATACTTCAAATCATGCTAGATTAAACTCTCAAGAATTTTACAGTTGGAATCCTCATATCGACTGGGATAAATTTGTTAATTTTCAAAACTACTATTGGTTGCCATATGGTCCCGACCTTATCACAATCTATGGACAAAAGCAAAAGATCGACAGTACATATAATGTAACGGTTGAATCAGCAGGTGACGGAAATCAATACTTGTTCACACCTAACGGATTAACTCGTAATCCTGTACTTAGATTATATCGAGGACAAACATATAAATTTAAAATCAAAAGTCCCGGCAACCCGTTCAGTATTAAATTACTACCAACACTGGGAACATCTGACAGATATGTAATACCACAAATTGACAAGTACGGAGTTGTTGACGGCACAATAACTGTAACGCTACCTCCTAACTCTCCTAGCATATTATATTATCAGAGTGAAACTGATCTGGCATTGAGCGGGGTAATCCAAGTATTTTCATTAGAAGACAATACTGTAATTGATGTTGAACAAAATATATTAGGCAAAAAATACTATGTATTAGCTGACGGAACACCGTTGAGCAACGGTATGAAAGTGGCATTTGGTGGAACAGTTATTCCTGAAAAATATGCTACCGGAAACTATTATGTAGAAGGTGTAGGTACAGCAATCACACTAGTCAACGAAGCAGTGCTTGAAGTAGTGTTTCCATTCACAAGCAATGTTGCAGTATTATTTGATACAACTCCATTTGATACATTGCCGTTTAGTGACGTTGAGGGATATGCTGGTAAGACTGATTATATTCTTTCTAATAGAGGCAGCGCAGACCATAACCCATGGGCACGATACAATCGATGGTTTCATAAAGATGTCATCGAAGAAAGCGCAACAGTTAACGGTAAAACACCATCATTGGATCAAACAGCACGAGCTGTTCGTCCTATTATTGAATTTGAAGCAAATTTAAAGTTATTTAATTTTGGTACTAAAGCAGTAGACGACGTTGATCTAGTTGACACATTCACTAAGGATGTATTCTCGACCATTGAAGGATCTCTAGGATACAACATTGACGGTACCGCTCTTGCACCCGGACATCGAGTGTTGTTTACTGCGGATACTGACTTGTTAGTTAAAAATAAAATATATCAAGTTAGCTTTGTTAATATAGAAACTCGTCGACAAATACATTTAACTGAAATATCTTCGCCGTCAGATAACGCTACTGTATTGGTAAAACAAGGATTGAAAAATCAAAGCCAAACATACTGGTATAGTAATAAAACTAAGGCTTGGAAGTTAGCTCAACAAAAGATAACAGTTAATCAGCCTCCACTATTTGATATAGTTGACGCGGCCTCAAACAGCTATGGAGATATTTCATATTATCCAGGATCAACATTTGTAGGCACAAAATTGTTTTCTTATAAAGTATCGTCTACCGGTACCGCTGATGCTGTATTGGGATTTCCGTTAACGTATAAAAATATTAATAATATTGGTGATATAGTTTTCAGCTTTGATCTAACTACAGATACATTTGATTATAAGAAAAACAATCTTAGTGTAGCAACCGTTAGGGCAGATTTAGGCTACTTAGTAAGTCAGGATTATATCGGAAATCCAATTTATATTAACGGCTGGAAGACTTGTGAAGTAGCAAATACACAAGCCGCCGTCAGAATTTATAAAAATTCAAGCATCAAATACGATTTCAATATTGATATTTTTGATGACATATCAAAATTAAGTGACCTAGTTGTTAAAGTTTATATTAATGGCGTGTTATTAGACAACAGATACTGGTCTGTTGTTACAAATTCTTTTTATAAATCAGTCAAGCTAGTTAATCCTCTAACTGATTCTCAAGTACTAACAATTAAAGCATATGCATCACAGCCTATTAACAATAACGGCTATTATGAAATACCGTTAAACTTTCAAAATAATCCTCTTAATGATTATGTTACTACTTTTACACTAGGAGAGGTAAAGGATCATGTTAGTTCAATAATAGAAAACATACCGCCGGCCTTGCTGGCATTGGTTCCGCCTGATCCTGATCAACATACTCCGTTAACTACAGTTGGTAATATAACAACTGATCCCGATTATGTAAATCTTAGAGACCTAGGCAGTATAACTCAATACGGCACTAAGTTTGTACAGCATAGTGGTCCGGGAAGTCTATCGACTTATCATATTACTTCTCAGACAAACAATATAGTACGATCAATAGAAAAAGCAAGAGAAGATTACAATAATTTTAAGAAAATAGTCTTGACAATTGCAGAAAAACTAGGAGTAGATTCTACCCCAGCAAAGCAAGTAGATTTAATCTTAGATAAGATTAATAAAGATAAACCAACTAACTTGCCATATTATTTTAGTGATATGGTTCCCTATGGCTCTGCTGTACGAACAGATATTAAAGTTGTTGATTATCGAATTAAAACTTATCCTCTAACTAATATTTTTACATTGGCTACGTTGAGTAATAAAGCAGTTGGCGTATACTTAAACGGAGTACAGTTAATACACAATAGCGAGTATACTTTTGACCAGACTGGGTTTGTAATCATTGCAGATAAAGTACAAATGGCTAACGGAAATATTATTACAACTTACGAATATGATAATACTGACGGAAGTTTTGTGCCAGAGACTCCGACTAAACTAGGTATATGGCCAAAATACGAACCTAAAATTTATCTTGACACTACATTGATTACTCCTAGAATGATGATTCAAGGACATGACGGAAGTCTAACGTTGGCATTTGGAGACTATCGAGATAATATTATTTTAGAATTAGAAAAAAGAATCTTTAATAACATTAAGGTAGAATACGATCCTAAAATATATGACATTTTTAATGTTATTCCGAGCTACGGACACGATCAAATTTACAGTAGAACAGAATTTGATCAAACTCTTGCCCCGAGTTTTTATAAATGGACATCTTCAATTAATAGAGATTTTTCTAAACCTCTAAGTTACGATAGAACAAATTCATTTACATACAATTACAAAGGACACGCTACTCCAGACGGAAAGGATGCACCTGCATACTGGAGAGGTATTTACACTTGGATGTATAACACTGATCGTCCACATTTGTGTCCTTGGGAGATGCTAGGTTTTACAATTGAGCCTAACTGGTGGCAAGATACATATGGTCCAGCACCATACACTTGTAACAATACCATACTATGGACAGATATCTCAAAAGGTGTAGTTAAGCAGCCTGGTGTGCCTCCAACTGTACTATCTCAATATATTAAGCCATGGTTGTTAGCTCACCTACCAGTAGACGAATCAGGCGTTTTAATTAGCCCACTTCAGTCTGATGTGGTATCAGGTATAATTACCCCATCAACAAATAATGATTTTGTATTCGGTGATAACAGTCCGGTTGAAGCAGCCTGGAGAAGAAGTAGTCACTATCCGTTTAGCATACTAATAACTTCTATGTTGTTAACCCCATCTAAAACTTTTGGATTAGTATTAGATCGATCAAGAATTGTAAGAGATTTAACAGGACAACTTGTATATAAAGAAACAAATCGACGTATACGACCGTCAGATATAGTCCTACCTAATATTTCTACAAGTTCTGCTCGGGTGCAAACAGCAGGAATTATCAACTATATTGTAAATTATATCTTAAGTGATAGTTTAAAATCTTACACTTCTTACAAATATGATTTATTAAACTTGTCAGCAAAACTTAGCTATCGTATTGGAGCTTTCAGCAGTAAAGAAAAATTCAATTTATTACTAGATAGCAAAACCCCGCTGAGTTCAGGCAGCATATTTGTTCCACAGGAAGATTATGATATTGTCTTAAACAGCTCAAGCCCCCTTAAGAAAATCACATACAGTGGAATTTTAGTAACAAAATTATCTGACGGTTATGAATTAAAAGGTTATAGCCTAACTCAGCCATATTTTAATTATTACAATCATGTACAATCTGGCAATCCTCTCAACGTAGGTGGCATCTCAGAAGGATTTTCACAGTGGACTGCTAATCAGCAATATGCTGCCGGCACTATTGTTAAGTACAATAATGTTTATTACAGAGTACAGGTCACTCATACTGATACTGGAACATTTAAAGCATCTTACTTCCAAGCATTAAAATCAATTCCTATCATTGGTGGAAGAACTGTTATATCACGTAAGTTATGGGACAGAAGTGAATCGATTAGAATCCCATACGGAACTAAATTTGATACTATACAAGAAGTATACGATGTAATTATCGGATACGGTGAATGGTTAAAAGATCAAGGATTTGTTTTTGACGACTATAATCCTAACCTAGATGCAATTGCCAACTGGGAAACTAGCGGTAAAGAATTCTTATTCTGGACAACTCAAAACTGGTCATCAGGACAAGATAAATGGGCAGAGTGGACACCGGGTACTCCGATCGTATTTGATTCTATCTTGCGCTACAACGGAGATTATTACAAAGCTATTATAACTGCTCCGGGTTCTGCAATATTTGATCAAGAAGATTTTATCAAGCTAGAAGGATTAAGCACAGTTGGCAGTAGCGTTATTAGTCTAAGTCCGTCTGCAGGAAAATTAACTTTTAATACAAAATTATGTGTAATAGATGATATTAGAAATGCATTTAACGGCTATGAAATATTTAAAGTAGATGGCACACCATTAAATTCTGATTTCCTTCAGTCATATAGAAAAGAAAATTATGTTACCTATTCTCCTCAATCTAATGATGGGATTTATTGTGCAACATTTTATCTAGTACAAAAAGAACAAGTAGTACTTCTTAAAAATACTACCATGTTTAATGATACAATTTATAACCCACCGAGCGGTTACAAACAAGATCGAATTAAAGTATCAGGATATGTGAGTGAGAACTGGTATGGCGGCTTTGATATTCCAGGATTTATATTTGATCAGGCTATCGTTGATTCTTGGGCCGCATGGAAAGATTATGCATTGGGGGATATTGTCAAGTATAAAGATTTTTATTATAGTGCTATTCATTTCCTATCAGGTACTGAAGCGTTTAATATATCTGACTGGGTAAAACTTGACAAACAACCAAAAGCACAATTACTACCAAATTGGAATTACAAAGCAAATCAATTTACTGATTTCTATAATTTAGATAGTGATAACTTTGATATTAACCAACAAAAAGTAGCTCAACATCTTATTGGTTATCAAAAGCGACAGTATCTTGAAAATATTATACAGGATGACGTTAGCGAATTTAAATTTTATCAAGGAATGATTCGTGAAAAAGGTACACAAAATGTACTTAATAAATTGTTTGATGTATTAAGCGCCGACGGAAAAGAAAGTTTAAACTTTTACGAAGAGTGGGCTGTAAGATCAGGACAATATGGCGCTAGTTCTGGATTTGAAAATATTGAATTTATTTTAGATGAGTCGTTATTTAAAAATAACCCGCAAGGATTTGAACTAGTAAATCAGATTGCTTCGACTAACTATTATGATTTTATTATTAGACAAGCACCAGCTAGTGTTTATATAAAACCATTAGGCTATGTTTCTGCACCTTGGCCTAAATTACAAAATTATAATCCTTACTTACGAAGTGCGGGTTATGTAAGAGAAAGCGATATTGCATTCACTTTTAAATCAATTGATGAAGTACTAACAGCTGATATTAACTTGTTTAATAACGGTGATTACATTTGGTGTACATTTGAAGACACTTCGTGGAATGTTTACGAATATACAGATCTTAATTTGCGTGTATTAGAAGGTGAATTAAATGCAGGTGTTGTGTATAGTATTCCTAATAAAACTCTTACTATTAAGTGTGAAGATTTAATAACACTATCCGTAGGAACATATATTGGATTATCTGGAGTTACAGGATTAAACGGATTTTATAAAATTACGTCGATTGAATTAAATGCATTTACAGTCTCAGCTACTATTCCAGTCTGGCCGCTAACGCCACCTACTAGCGCACTTCCTACATGGACACCTGCTAGCGATTTAATTGTGTATGCATTGATCAGCCGTAGAACATCATCTATCGACACGATCGATACTGCGGCATCTAGATCACTGTCTCCAGGAGAATTGTTATGGACTGATGATAGCGGAACTGGAAAATGGGCATCGTGGATCTACAATCCAGTGTATTCGGAAGTCGATATTAAAAATTCTCTTCCTATAACTGAATTAAAATACGGAAAAACATTAGCTATCAGTAAATCTGGGAATGTTGTAGCAATATTGAATGGCCTGGCAGAAACAATTATATACCAACGTTCTGGCCTAGCATGGGTGCAACAGCAAGTATTATCTAAACCGTTTATTGCTAAAGAAGTCTCTGGGTTTGACCCTAATCCAACCGCACGAGTCGGCGACGCCGCATCCTTCTCACCAGACGGCGCATGGTTTGCCATCGGTTCCCCATTAGTCAGCTATGCATCTACTAAGCTAGTCGGAGTCTGGTCTAATTCTGTAACTTATGCAGTTGACGATATTGTTTCAATAGGTAATGTATACTATCAAACACTACAGTCTGGCGTTGTTGGGATTAACCCGACAAGTAATAATATAGTATGGGAACTATTACCGTATCTTAAAACAGACGCATTCGGAACAAATACTAATAGAACATTGCACGGCGCAGTTAGTTTATATAAAAGAAATCCGAACGGATTATATGATCCAGTTGATACTATACTAAGTCCACTATTTCAAACTAATGAACGATTTGGTTCAAGTTTAGTATTCGGAGATAACGAGCTATATGTATCTGCTCTAGGATACGATACTAATAGAGGTCGTGTTTACAAGCTAAACTATACTACGATAGAACGTGTTTCTACAATGTATAACTCAGTTGGTAGTGAATTTGGCATATTAGCAGTTACTTCAACTGCTGGAGTGCAGTCTAATATGTCCGTTATTGGCACAGGTTTTAAATCTGGCCAAACTGTTGCATATACTTTAACTAAACTATTTTTTGCTATTGGCGATAGCATTTCAGCAGTTAAAGTTGGTATGTATGTAAGCGGAACAAATGTAACATTCCCTACACAAGTATATTCAATCTATTACGATCTAACCTCAACATATAGAGGGTATGTAGTAGTACAAGCTGAGCAAGATCTATCAAATATTTTAAATGTTACTTTTTCTGATACTACAACATCGCTAACTCGTACAGTAGTACAAGTGACACCGATGAACACAGTATTGTTAAGTGGCAGTCCTGATTCAGAGCCTAGCGGCATTATAAAATTTGTAACTATAAGTTGGGCACACGACTTATCTAAAATTTATGCCGGTGAAACAAATCAAAGTAACTTTGGAAATGCAATTTCGTTAAGTACTGATACTACAGTATTAAGTATATCTGCTTCAGCAGGCTCAGTTGCAGGTAAAGTTTATATCTACAAAAAGTCTGCCGGAACGTTTAGTACAATCCCTACGCAAACACTTGTAGGAATTGATTATAATTTTGGACAAGCGGTGTCGCTGTCTGACAGCGGCGAATATCTAGCAATATCAGACGATTTAACAGATGGTACTAGTATTATTCAACAAGGTAGAGTTAGTGTATATAAATCTAACGGATCTACATACAGCCTATATCAAAATTTAGTAAATTATCAACCTCAGATAAATGGAAGATTTGGTAGCGAAATGTCGTTCATGAATGATTCTAAAACATTAGTTGTTTACAGTACACACGGAGATACTGATGTAGAATTAACATTTAATTACGATCAGGTATTACATCCGACTATCTCAGGAAATGCAACTACCTTTGATAAGAAATCTACAAATTTTGTAACAACTAATACAGATACTGGGCGTGTAGACATATACGATAGATACTCATCAAATTGGGTATTCAGTGAAACATTATCTGCTGATACCCGAACTGCTTCTGGATACGGATCAGCAATTGCAGTTGGTAATAATAGTGTATTTGTCGGAGCACCATTTACAATTGATCAAGGGTTGCGTTCAGGTAAAGTTTATAACTATATTAAAAATACAAATACATATTCTTGGACAATTAAAGATATCGAAATTGACAAACCAGATCCTTATAAGATCAAACAAGTATTTCTATATAATAAAACTACAGACCAGTTACTAAAAAAACTTGATGTTATTGATCCATTACAAGGAAAAATTCCAGGCATTGCTGCCGAAGAAATAAAGTACTCTACTTTTTATGACCCGGCAATATATTCAGTAGGAACAGATGTTACTGTTGATGATAATGCCCAATGGACCACTGACCAAGTCGGTGCCTTATGGTGGGATTTACGTACTGCTAAATTCATAGAAAGTTATGATTCATCAATATCCTACCGAAACAGCACATGGAACACTCTAGCACACGGAGCAAGTATTGATATATATGAATGGGTATCAACTACATTGCTTCCAGCAGAATGGGATAAGAGAACTGATACCGAAGTTGGCCTAGCTCAAGGAATTAGCGGAGTATCATTATATGGAAATACTGCATATTCTGTAAAAAAGAAATATGATACAATAAGTCAAACATTTAAAAATACATATTGTTATTGGGTAAAAAATAAAAAAATTGTTCCTAATGTAGTAGGCAGACACATTTCCGCCGCTGAGGTATCTAACTTAATTGCAAATCCTAGAGGACAAGGATATACCTACATTGCAATAACAGGTCTAAATTCTTTTAGCTTAGTTAATACTAAATCATTATTAACTGATACAGATACTGTGTTGTCGGTAGAATACTGGACAATAGATAAAACTGATCAAAATATACATAGCCAGTGGAAATTAATTAATTCGTCTACTAGCACAACTATTCCTAAAAATATTGAAAAGAAATGGTTTGATAGTCTATGCGGTAAAGATGACTACGATAGAGTAGTACCGGATATTAACCTTCCGATTAAATTACGTTATGGTATCGAAAATCGCCCACGTCAGGGAATGTTTATAAATCGTATTGAAGCTCTTAAACAGGTAGTAGAAAAAGCAAATGCAGTTTTACTAAAAAATCAAATTGTTGAAAACAGAGATATATCAGCATTAAGCTCTTCGGAGGATTATCCAAGTTTAATTTCCGGAAAATATGACACCACGGCTGATACAGCCGCAGAATTAGTCTATGCCAATGTTGGAGGATTTAAACGTCCAATACTATCACCGACGATAATTGACGGAAAGATAACAGGTATTGTTATAACATATTCGGGACAAGGCTATGTTTCTGCACCGTATATTGATGTATTTGGATCAGGTGCCGATGCAAAAATTAGAACTATAATTAGTACCGACGGGCTTGGAAAGATCATAGGTGCAACTATTTTAAATGCTGGATCGGGATATGATAATAGCACACTAGTATTAGTTAGAGATTATTCAGTGTTAGTATATCAAGACGAAAATGCATCAAATAACTGGAGCATTTATTCATACGATCCGGTCGGTTTGCTTTGGTCAAGAATTAGAACTAAGACATATAATACCGCTGATTATTGGTCTAAGGTCGACTGGTATGCATCTGGTTATAGCTCTTTTACTGCCGCAGATTATTCTGTAAATACCTACTCGGGATTATCTCAAATATCAGATTCTGTAGCTATCGGAAAATTAGTTATTGTGAGATACAGTGGAACATCTGGCTGGCAGCTTTTGGTAAAATATGCAAACTCAGTCAGTATTGATTGGACACAGTCATATAAGATAGTCGGTATAGAGAAAGGAACTATTCAACTTAATTCTGATTTATATAGTTTCTCAGGAACACCAGTTGGATATGATGCTTCAACTTATGACGGAACAATGTTTGATACAGTTGCGTCAAACGAGTTAAGAATCATACTAACCGCATTACGAGATAATATTTTTATTGATGACTTATCTAGTGCATATCTTGATTTGTTTTTTGTCAGCATACGTTATATATTCACAGAACAGTTGTATATTGATTGGGTTTTTAAAACTAGTTTTATCAAAGCAAAACATAATGTTGGCGAATTAAAACAACCAGTAACGTATCGCAACGATAATTTAAGTAACTTTGAAGATTATGTTAATGAGGTTAAACCTTATAGAACTAACATTCGAGAATATATCAGTTCTTATGATAAAATTGACACTAGCCAAACATCTATTACTGATTTTGATTTGCCGTCAGCATATGAAAATAAAATCATCTCATCGATTCTAACTTCGATTAGTAATAATACTATTAACGTTGCAGACCCTATTGTAACAACATATCCGTGGAAACACTGGCTAGATAATATCGGCTACACTGTAACATCTATCGAGTTAGTAAGTGCAGGCTCTGGCTATATTTCGGAACCTAAAGTGATTATTTCTAATGGTGCAGGAACAGGCGCAACAGCAACCGCACTGGTATCCAACGGGTCAGTTAGCAGAATTATACTATTAACAAATGGTAAGAGATATTTGTCAGCTCCGACGATTACATTTGCCGGCGGCCTAGCTGCCGATGGAATTTCTGCAAGAGCAGTTGCTATAATTGGAACTAGTTCAGAATCAATAATCGGTAATAATGTTGTACGATCTAATTTAATAAAAATAAAATTCGATCGAATTACCCAGTCCTATTTTATAACTACCTTACAGCAAACAGAAATAAAAACCGGAGCAAGTGGTCTATATCAATTTACACTAACATGGGCTCCGGACATACGAATAGGAACATCAAGTGTTACTATTAATGGAGCATTAGTATTACGAGATTTGTACAAATTAAAGATCATACAATCTACCACCAAGGGATATACTAGTTATAGTGGCCTGTTAGAATTTACTACAGCGCCGGCAGTCGGCTCAGTTATTTCAATAACGTACTTGAAAGACTGGTCATTATTAAATGCTGCCGACCGTATTCAGTATTACTATAACCCGCGATCTGGAGATTTAGGTAAAGACTTATCTCAGCTAATGACCGGTATTGATTATGGTGGAGTCATTGTTGATGGTTTAAACTTTGACCTTAGTACCGGATGGGATTCAAACGGTTACGGAACTGATTCATGGGATGAATTTGATGATGGATTTGATGATTACATAACCGTAGTTCCGGCAAATACTCATTCATTTACTTTGCCATATGTTCCTGCAACAACAGCAGTGCTCAATGTTTACTATATAAAAAATATTGTAAATACCTACACGTCTAACGGAACACAAACCCAATACAAGTATAATATTACTAACACTCGACCAATTGTTACTGCTTCTTTTTCAGTTACCTCAACTGGCGTAGTTACTAAGACTACTGGCTCGGGTAATAGCGGAACTAGTCTAAAGGTATTAGATACAACTGGTATTGTTGTTGGAATGGGTATCATAGGAGCAGGTTTTAATTCATTACACATAGTAAAAGAGATAGTTAATTCAACCACCTTAAGAATCAACAAAGCGCCGATATCAGCCATTGGCCCGACTTTAGATTTTGTTAACAATTCTGCCGGGTCTAGTACAATACTAGTTTCAAACACCTCCTCATTACGACTTGGTGATATAGTAACTAGCACAGCAGTTAACGCATTTAATTCTAATGCTAAAATTAAAACAATTGTCAACAGTACTACACTGATACTAGATCAAATTTTAATAGCTAATATCCCTAATAACTCAGCTATAACATTTTCTCGAGTATTAGTAACGCCAATCGACTTAACAGTTTATGCAACCGGTACCATCACATTAGCTACACCGTTAGCATCCGGTACTGTATTGTCAATCGAAGGTCCAGCAACATCGATCAGAATTGATGATCCGTTTTTCGGAACAGTTAATCAAACTAACAATGCGGCTGTCATGCTATCACCAACAGGTACCGGATTGACTAGTACGTTTGTGATTCCAAACACTTTTGTAGTTAATAATAAAGATGAGTTTATTTGGAGAAAGAGCACAAGTGATGGATCTGTTGCTCCGCAAGTTGACTACGATTCAGCGATAAGCGGCGGCGACACTTCTAAAACTATAACTGGGGCATTTGCAACAGCAACTGGATTAGCAGCCGATGATATTATACTTGACGGTGACGGATTTGTAACACCGACTTCAAGTCCAGCACCGGAAGAAGTAGTTCCAGGACAAGTAGTTGATTCAGTAGCTATTAAAGTATATGATCAACCAAATTCAGGATCTGCTTCGGTAAAAATTGACAATTACATTTCTAATGGAACACAATCGAGTTTTGTTATATCACAAACTCCTAATAGTCCAAGAGCTGTTATTGTTAAAATTGGTAATACCATTAAGACATACGCTACAGATTACACAGTTGACTATAAGACTAAAACTATAAAGTTTGTTGTAGTTCCAACAGCCGGGCAAACAGTCAGTATTTTTAGTATTGGGTTTAGCGGTAAAAATATTTTAGATCTTGATAACACAACCGGCAACGGAACTACGGTTGAATTTATTACTAAAGCGCCGTGGCTAGCTGAGATTACATCATTAATATATCTAAACGGAAAAGCAGTAATTGCTCAATTATTTAAAACAGACACTACCTACGAAAGCCCAAATAGAGTAGGAATTAGATTTAGCACGGCGCCCGCTATCGGAGATTTAATTAATTATATTATTGTTAGCGGCACTCAACAGACATTTGCGGTAACTGCTACTGAAAAAATTATACCTACAGTTTCAGCGACTACTTTTCCATTAACTTACCCTATTGGAAACTCACTACCGAATGAAGCTAGTATTATAGTTAGAGTTGATCAAACAATTCTACCCGGACCAAGTAACACATATTATACGATTGGAAGCAATAAATTAAACTACTCGATCGGTGCAAGTACATTTACCCCAGGATCTTTGAATTCATCAGATATAACAGTGCTAGCAGATAGTAAATTACTAAAAGTAGGTGCTGACTATTCTGTTGATCTTAACGGTATTACTGTAAAGATTAATAAACGTGTTTATAATTTAAACAAAGGAAAACAGTTAGTTATAATAGTTTCAGCTGACGCAGGATATATTTACTATCCGCCAACACAAAACACTATAACATTATCAACCGGAAAAACTGGAACCGGCCCATATCAAGCAACATTTAGGATTGCCCAACAAGATACTCCACCGTTAACTGGTGTAAATTATATCATAGCTGGAAATGCTAATCCATTATATAACGGAACGTATACCTGTACTGCTAGTACTGTAACATCGATTACATTACAGTATGCATTAGATCCAGGCGCTTATTCAATAGCCCACGAAACTACAATAACTCCTGTAGCTGGTAGTATTGTTTTTGCTCAAGCATACACATCTTCTAATCTTATAGAAATTATTAGTTCATATCAGCATGATATATTGGATATTAATAGAACAAGTGTTAGCGTATCTTTCTCACAGTCAGTTGTAGCAGATACTCCAGAGTACTATTATTACAAAGATATTGCCGGTGGACGACTAGTGTTATCAAGACCAGTAATAGATGACGGATATGTATGGGTAACAAAAAATAATATATTACTATCTCCAACTGTTGATTACAAAGTCAATGATAGTAAAGATAGTATTACGCTAGCAGTATCTCCGCAATTAAATGATAAATTTATGTTAATTACTTTTAGTAGTAACATTATCACTGCCGGTGTTGCTTATATGCAATTTAAAGATATGCTTAATAGGGTACATTATAAGAGACTAAGTGTCAATAAGAAAACAACACTAGTACAAGATTTAAATTTCAATGATTTACAGATTGTAGTTGCTGATGCTAGTAATTTTGATAAACCTAATCTTTCACAAAATAAACCAGGCGTAATTGAAATCAAAGGTGAACGAATTGAATATTTTGTGTTGACCGGTAATACATTGAGTAATATTCGCCGAGGCACGTTAGGCACTGGAATCCCTAACAAACATGTAAGCAGTTCAATAGTGCAGGATATAGGACCAAGCGAAACTATACCTTATGTTGACACTTCTTTAACTGAGCAAATAGTATCTGACGGCACAACAACAATTCCGTTGTCCTATACTCCTGCTAACGTAAACGAAATTGAAGTATTTGTTGGCGGCTACGATATATCAGAATGGCTACCAAATACTAATTATTTTGTTGGAACTATATTTTCATATGCTAGCTATACTTACAAAGTGACAGTAAATCATACAAGCGGCTCAACATGGGGAGACGTAGTTAATACAATACAACAAGATGGAACTATTATAGCTAGAAAGATTTCTGCTAATTTAGTATACATGTTTTTTATTGGAAATATTCGATTACGTAAACGTACATATACAATGCATAATAGTAATATCGCTCCTAATAGTCCAGAAGGTGATATAACACTTTCTGCAGATTTCACAGTAGACGGTATCACTAATAAGATCACATTGCTTACACCATTGCGTGTGGGAACTCGTGTAACAGTTATAAAACGCACTGGAATTAATTGGGATATTGGCTTAAATAATGATAGTAAGATTAGTAATTTCTTAAAAGCAACTCCTGGAATCAGCTATTCTCCGTTAAGAACAAGTGTTCCTACAGTTCTTAGTGCAACAAGTTTTGATAGTAATAACGGAACACTCGATACGAGTAGTATAACATTCGATAAACAAGGATAACAAGATGGCGCAACAACTCTTAAACGCAGGTTCAACTGCAAATGACGGCACTGGGGATACTCTTCGGTCAGGTGCAATAAAAATAAATGCAAATTTTGCTGAACTATATGCAAACAGTACTTCTCAAATTCCTACTCAAACTGGAAATAGTGGTTTATTTTTAGCAACTAACGGATCCACATTAAGTTGGGCAAATCCGTCAGCTAGTGCGTATCCTTCTCAATCTGGCCAAACTGGAAAGTTCTTATCAACTAACGGAACATCTGTTAGCTGGTCAGATGTGGTTATCGGTAATGCTAGCACAGTAACTAACGGAGTCTATACTAACGGAAGCTATGCAGATCCTAGTTGGATCACAAGTCTAGCAGGTAGTAAAGTTACTAATGCTGTGCTAACAACTTCAGTACAAGCAGACCCTGCCTGGTTAACTTCATTGGCTGTTAGCAAAGTTACTAATGCAGTATCGAGTGCTAGTACCTATGCAGATCCTAGCTGGATTACAAGTCTAGCAGGATCAAAATTATCTGGAACAGTAGTGGCAACAAACGGTGTAGTTACCTCTGGTACCTATGCAGATCCTGCATGGATTACAAGTCTAGCAGTATCAAAGTTAACCGGCACAATTATAGCAACGAACGGAGTTACTACTGTTGGCAGCTATGCAGATCCTAGCTGGATCACAAGTCTCGGTGAAACAAAAGTCCTACCAACTCAATCAGGCAGCAGTGGAAGATTTCTTACAACTAATGGAACATCTACTAGTTGGGCTACTGTCGATGCTACACCAACACAAACCGGTAACAGTGGCAAGTATTTAACTACTAATGGTACAGTACTTAGTTGGGGAACACCTAGCGGCACGATACCAACACAAACTGGTAATAGCGGAAAATATTTAACTACTGACGGCACTAACGCAAGTTGGGCAACAGTGGCTGGACTAGTATCTCGAACAACAGTGTCGGCTACCACTGCAAGTATAGCTAACAATGCCAATGCTAATGCAGATATTACTGGATTTAAATCCTATGCATTATTAAAAATTCAAACATCGGCAGCAGCCTGGGTCCGAATATATTCAGACGCCGCATCTAGAACTGCTGATGCATCGAGAGCATCTACTATCGATCCGTTACCTAGTGCCGGAGTTATTGCTGAAGTAATCACAACTAGTGCGCAGACAATTCTTATAAGTCCAGGAGCATTTGGGTTTAACAGTGAAAGTTCGCCTACTACAACTATCCCAGTAAACATTACAAATCTTTCCGGCGCTGCCGCGGCAATTACTGCTACATTAACAGTACTACAGTTGGAAGCATAATATGTCTGATACTCAAGAATATATTGTTACAGCAAATACTATGGACGATGCTACGTCTCTGCTTGACGATTTAGAAACTCCTGGCGGTGATCTCTATATTCCTGACAGAGCAGTAGAGGTAACTCAACGCAGGGAGATTAGTAGAAATACTCATTTCTTGTTAACTACTGAAGAAGCTGAACAGCTACGTAGCGATCCTAGAGTTATTGCTGTAGAATTAATGCCTAGTCTGCAAGGCATATCAGCAGTTCCTCATGGGATACGAACTAGCAATTTTGAAAAAAGTTCAACCATTGATGCCAACGATAAGAACTGGGGATTGCTCAGATGTACAGCAGGATCAAATTTAGCAACATGGGGAACTAATGGTTCTTTTACCCAAACAACACAAACAATTACTACTACTAGTTCTGGAAAAAATGTAGATGCTGTAATAGTTGATGCACACATAAATTTTAATCATCCAGAGTTTGCTGTAAATCCAGACGGTACTGGCGGATCTAGAGCTGTGCAATATGATTGGTTCCAGCATAGCGCCGCATTAGGATATGCTTCTACAGGAACATATAGTTATAGTGCTAGTTCAAGCAATCACGGAACACACACTACTGGCATTACTGCCGGAAATACTCAGGGCTGGGCAAGCGATGCAAATATTTACAATATGGAGTTTAACTATGCAGGCGGCAACGGCCCTCCCGGCTCCGCCGCTGACTGGTCTGTATTCATATTTGATTATATTAGAGCTTTTCACAACTCTAAACCAGTTAATTCTGCAACTGGGAAACGTAACCCAACAGTGACAAACAACAGCTGGGGATACTCATATAACAATATTGCTTTAAGTGGTATAACTAGTGTAACTTATAGAGGTACTACTACTGCACTGTCCGGCACTGATGCAGCCAAGCGAACGATTTTACAAGACAACGGAATCCCAGTTCCGGCCAGCACGTATCTATATGCAACCCCCGCAAGAAGTGCCGGGGTTGAAGCTGACATCCAAGATGCTATTGCAGACGGAGTTATTGTAGTAGCAAGTGCTGGAAATAGTTACTGGAATATGGCTACGTCGGATCTTGCAGATTATAATAATTCTTTTGTTGCTGGTGGATTTACATATTTTCCTACTCGAGGCTCTTCTCCAGGGTCAGCCGCTCAAGTAATTTGTGTAGGGTCAGCCGGCACAACTGTTTCAGAATATAAAAGTACTTTTAGCAACTATGGCAAGCGGGTTGATATATGGGCTCCGGGAAGTAATATTGTTTCCAGTTTTCGAGATTCAGCAGCCGCTACAGAATATGGAATTGTCCTTGCTAATGACACTAGAGATTCTGCGTATAAAATAGGAAGCATATCGGGAACTAGTATGGCAGGCCCGCAGGTAGCTGGATACTTAGCATGTTTATTAGAGCAATATCCTAATATGCGTCAATCAGAAGCACTGACTCATTTGATTACTAACTCAACAAAGAATCAAATTGGATCAACCGGCGGCCTTGCTGGCGATTACACATCACTAGGTGATAACTCAAATAACAGATATTTGTATTACCTAGCTGTGCGACCAGTAACGGGAACAGTTTCGCCAATGACTAGATACAAAGACCGACCCGCTACCGGCGCAATGTATCCGAGATTGAGAATACGAAGATATGGTTAATGCGATTAAACTAGCAGTTAATTATCATTGATAAATATAAGATAAAGAGAACATCACTATGCAGAGCAAAGACTTAACGGGAGTTCATATAGAAGGTCATATAAAGATCTTCGATCCCATTTCCAATGAAATTTATGTCAACAAACGTAATGCTATACACTATGAAAATATGAGTATAGCATTAGCTAACACGCTATCTAATAGTGGTAACGGCTTTGTTTACGAAATGGCATTTGGTAGTGGCGGAACTTCAGTAGATCCAACAGGTATTATCACATACCTAACACCAAACAGTTCGGGTGCAAATGCAAGTTTGTACAGTCAACAATTTAAAAAAGTTGTAGATGAACGCAGTAGTAATAATGTCGATCCTACACGTAACTATACAGAAGCTCGACATGTTACTGGCACAAACTATACAGATCTGTTTGTAACTTGTCTGTTGGATTACGGCGATGGAAATACCGCAGGTCAACAAGCATTTGACAATGCTACCTCAACAACAACCGGATTAGTATTTGATGAACTAGGGTTAAAAAGCTATAATGCATCTGGCACAGGCCTGTTATTGACTCATGTTATATTCCACCCTGTACAAAAATCATTAAATCGTTTAATACAAATTGATTATACAGTTCGTATTCAAAGTTTAACTGGCTTAGCAGGAGTATAATCTATGACTTATCAAGTTAGATTTACTGAAATTACTAATCCTAGCAAACCTGCGATAGTGGTCGCTGATCAAACATTGAATAATCAAACTTCAGTGACTCTTATCGGCAAAAATTATAAAGGGTTTGCTCCAGTCCTTGCTGAAAATCTTTTACACTTACTAGAAAATTTTGCAAGCCCATCAGATAACCCGCCTGCTAACCCAGTTCAAGGTCAGTTGTGGTATGATAATACTCTTAATTTTTTAAATGTATATGACGGCACCGCTTGGTCCGCCGCAGGTTCTTTAAAGAAATCAGGAGTAGCTCCTGAAGTGATTAGTAGTTCTAAAGGTGACTTGTGGGTTGATACAAATAATAGTCAACTATATCTATATTCAGGAAACAACTGGTTACTAGTAGGACCTCAATATAGTGCAGGAAAACAAACTGGCCCCATAGTAGAATCTATAGTTGACACTAATAATGTTACTCATAGTGTGATAAGTTTTTATGGTGCTTCCAGTAGCATAACTGATACTAATAATTATAGAGTAGCTATTATTAGTAAAGATACATTTACGCCTAAATCAATTGTTTCTGGGTTTCCATTCATTCGACAAGGCTTTAATTTATCATTAACTGACAGTAACAGCGAAACGTCTCCTAGTAAAATTTGGGGAACCTCAGAAAGAGCCGAAGCATTAGCAGTCAATGGTGTTAGCGTACTGGCTAGTAACTTTCTAAGAGGTGATGTGTCGAGTACAAGTACATCGTCACTTAATATTAGAGCAAATGCTGGACTTAGTATAGGTAGTGATCTAAGTTTTAACATAGGTGTTGACGGTACTTCTACAATATTTTATTCTAAAAACAACGGAGATGCAATTGATTTTAAGTTGAAATATAATTCAATAACTAAAACAGTAATGCGTATCGATGCTAGAACTAGAATAGGTATTGGAACTAACAATGCAGATCCCCTAGCAACTTTAGACGTTGCCGGCACAATTATTATCAAAGACGATGCTACTAAACCTGAACTAGGTAGATTGATTGTAAACGGAACATCAAATGTCGGTGATCTCAGCACAGGTCCGGGCGATCCCGGTGGTGCAAGTATTCAAACACTAGGCGGCTTGTCAGTAACAAAAAAATCTACTTTTGCTAACGATATTAATTTAACTGGCAAACTTTATATTACTACCGCAAACGGATCTTCAGCAATAATTCCAACTACTACACTACAGTATGATATCGGTGATACGAATCACCGATTTAGAAATATATATGCACAGGCGTTTGTCGGAGGATTTACAGGATCTTTTTCAGGTATATTAGATGGAAGTGTAACTGGGTCTGCCGGAAGATTAGCCAGCCCTACAACGTTTAAGCTTCAAGGCCAGCTGGATAGTAACGCTCAAGCGTTTGACGGACAAACAGTTAATGGTTCGTTAATTCTCACAACGACATTAAATGAAACTGCAATTTCTGCACAAACAGATGCCACGATACTCCGGGACAGCGATTACTTTTTATTCCAGCGAAAAGATATTGGTTTATTAAAGGTAACTAAAAAATCATTACAACAGAATTTACCAGTAATGCCAATCGGTGCAATCCTACCATTTGCTGGAATTACCCCGCCAGTTGGGTATGTTTTATGTGACGGAGCAGAAGTTTCTAAAACAACATACAAACTATTATATGATGTCATTGGAGATGTATACATAAGAGATATAGCACTTGAACCGTTGCAAGGCTACGGCACATTTAGATTGCCTGACCTAAGAGGTAGATTTGCACTAGGCAAAGACAGCATGAACAACGGAATAAGTGTACCAAGCAGATTAAATGTAGCTCAGAACGTACAAACAATCACTGCCCCTGCTGACAGAGTTACTGACGTTACTGCTGATAATATCGGCACCGGCACAGGCAAAGACACAGTTACATTATTAGTTAAAAATCTGCCAGATCACAAACACTACTATACTGTTCCTGGTACAGGTTATCAAACTACTATCAGCCCACAAGTTGCAGTAACTGGTGCTAGCGGTATAGATAAAACTGGTAGCGTGGCCGATTCAACCCAACTAGGCCAGGCGGTAAATATTATGAATCCGTACTTGACTATTAATTATATTATTTTTACTGGTAACTTACAATGAGCTATACGATAACCAAATCTAACGGAACAATCTTAACAGAATTAGTCGACGGTACGACCGATCAAGTTCACTCAAGTCTTACCTTAGTAGCTAAAAGTGCAAGTGCTTACGGCACTGCTCTTAATCAAAACTTTGTATACTTGTTGGAAAATTTTGCTAATTCAGTCCAACCAAGATCCCCAACTGTTGGTCAGCTTTGGTTTGATACCACACAAAATAGATTAAAAGTATATGATGGTGTTAATTTTAAAGTTAGCGGCGGCACTATCGTGTCTGCTTCTTCCCCTAGCGGAATTAATGCAGGCGATATTTGGATTGATAGTAATAACGGACAACTACGATTTAACGATGGTACATCGACTAAACTAGCAGGCCCTGTTTATACAGCGGCCCAAGGTCTATCAGGATTTGTTGTAGACAGTGTTATTGGCACTGACCAACTCACTCATACTATTGCAAGTCTGTTCGTTGGTCAAACACTATTAGGTATTTGGAGTAATACTGAATTTACTCCAAGCACTGCAATATCTCAATATACTGGTACAATATATGTTGGATTTAATGCAAGTACATTTAGCGGAGTCAAATTAAGATCACCAGTTTCACAAGCTGACACATTATTGGCCGCAGATGGATCTAGTAAAACAGCAGAAAATTTTATATCAACTACTGACGATTCGGCCACAGCCGGAACACTTACTATCAATAATGCCACTCCGTTAATATTAGGTGAAAGTGGAAATACTGAGATAAATGCATCAGCAATTTTATTTAATATTAAGTCAAACACATCTGGTCAAAATTTTAAAATTACCACTAGAAACGGATCAACATCTCAAACAGCACTATTTGTTGACGCAACTAATAATTATATCGGACTTTTTAATTCAGCACCAACTGCAACACTACATGTAGGAACAGTTGCAACTCCAGGTAGTGTTATAATCGAAGGTAATTTAACAGTTAACGGTGTTACAACAACTATTAATTCAACAACTATTAGTATTGATGATAAAAATATTGAATTAGGTAGTGTCGCTAGTCCAACTGATTCAACTGCCAATGGCGGTGGCTTTACCCTTAAAGGTACAACAGATAAAACGTTTACATGGGTAAATGGTGGAGCATACTGGAATAGTTCAGAACACGTAAATCTAGTAGCAAGCAAGGGTTATAAGATTAACGGTACGACCATATTAGAAGCAGGTATTCTTGGGCCTACTATACTTACTAGTAGTTTAACTAGTGTTGGTACGCTAACATCTTTAAACATAACTAATCTATCAATAACTGCTGATCTAAGCGGAAATGTAACATTAGCAAATAGCACACCAGCATTTGCGGATGGGAATATAGTCCTAGATCCTAAAGGTGCAGGTGTTGTTAACGTAAGTAGTTCTAAAATAAGTAACTTAGCTGATCCTGCCTCTGCGCAAGATGCCGCTACTAAAAAATATGTAGACACACGGTCTGTAGCTATAAGTTTAACAACTACCGGACTATCTAACGCTCAAATTGCAACAACATACCTAGCTAAATTGTTCCCAAATACCGAATGGTCGAACGATTCTATCTGTAGGGCAGTGTGTACAGACGGCGCAGGAACAGCAATTAGGAAGTTTATAATGCAAACCGGCGTCTGGGTCTATCAGAATGACCTGTAACCTACTAGAAATTTAAGATATAACAGCATAAATATATAAGAATAAGGAACTGAGCCAGATGTCATACACCATAAATAGATATAGCGGGACACAAATTACAGTAGTAGCTGATGGCACTATTGATAGTACCCTTGATATTAAGTTAATCGGTAAGAATTACGCAGGATACGGTGAAGTACAAAATGAAAATTTTGTAGCTTTGCTAGAAAACTTCGCTAATACTACACAACCACCAAAACCACTTTCAGGCCAAGTTTGGTTTGATAGTGCAAATAGCAAATTAAAATTCTTCGACGGCAATAAATTCCGTACAACTGGTGGAGCAGAAACTGGAGCGACCCGCCCGACTGGGCTAACACTTGGTGATTTCTGGTTTGATACTGTTAATAATCAACTTAATGCATGGAACGGTACTGATTATACCCTAGTTGGACCTCAAGTTGCCGCAGGATATTCGACTACACAAGTTAGATCTAGAACTGTGCGAGCATTAAATGGTAGCACATCTCCGATTGTTGAAGCATTAGTAGGTAACACTACGTTATTTGTAGTCAGTAATGTAGACGTCAACCCAATAGACGGTGGTATTGAAACTGGATTAACTGCTTCGGGATTTACTAAACTACATAGAGGCATAACACTTGCATCTACAAATAACGATTCACAACCAGGACAAACTACCGATGGTACAAGATTTTGGGGCACTGCTACTAATTCTGATAGATTGGGTGGATTTGCTTCCGCTGATTTTGTAAAATCTAATAGTGCGGGATTTACTAATTTAGTTAATTTCGCTGATGTAGGTTATACTGTTGGTAGTCCTGTAGCAAGATTACATGTGTTTAATGAAAGCAATCTAAACCCGGTAATAGAAAATCAATCAAACAACCAGATCCAGTTTAGAACAAGAAACTCAATAACAGAAGCTGTGTACAAGCCGATGACATTGTTGGGTCCAGATATACTTCCGGGACAAGATGCTACATCTAATCTTGGTTCTGCTACAGTAAAGTTTGTAACAATTTACGGAGCAAATTTTACTGGAACTTCAGCAAAAGCTGATACATTGTTGTTGGGAAGTAATTATGTTTCGGCCAGTACTGCATCGTCAGCTAGTACCATTGTTGCTAGAGATTCTAGTCAGAATATTGCTGCCAACTTATTCAGCGGTACTGCTACTGCGGCACAATATGCTGACTTAGCAGAAAAATATCTAGCTGATAAAGATTACGAAGTTGGTACAGTAGTATCAGTAGGCGGTGAAAAAGAAGTTACTGCTTGCCAAACAAATGACCGTGCAGTCGGTGTAGTCAGTGCCAACCCTGCATTTATGATGAATAAAGATCTAGTAGGCGGCACGTATATCGCACTTAAAGGTCGAGTTCCAGTTAAGGTATTTGGCCAAGTTGCCAAGGGCGATCGTATGCGAGCATTTAAAGACGGTTCAGCTATTTCGATAGCTGATGATTATACTAACTCGGATGTGGTCTTTGCGATTGCTTTAGAATCAAGTGATGATGCTGGAATCAAACTTATTGAATGTATAGTGTTATAACTATAAATAAACAGAACTTAAAAGAGGACAATTATGACTGTAGGTGTAGGTAATCAAATTCAAACTGCTGAATATATTGCAATACAATCTGTAATTGCACCAATTCTGGGCATCGGCTCTGGCCAGACTGGTTACGGACAAACAGTTCGCAGTTCATCTGCAGGTGTCGTGCAATACAGCAAAATCACATCACAACAATGGACAAACTTAAGAAACGATATTGTTGCCACCCGCCAGCATCAAAACGGTCTTACTATCTTGGATAAAACACTAGGTGATCCTGGATATATTGCACTTCAAAGTTTGAAAATTCCTACTACTGACACAACAATTAAAGAACAGGATCGCGCGGCATATCTAGCATTGGCCAATCAATGTGTTACTGACAAATCACTAGTTGATGCCGCACAACAAATTTCAACTGATTTATTGAATCCAACAGGAGCAACTGCCAACGGCATTAGAACTGCAACATGGAATACTACAATCAGTCATACTGTAACAGTGACCTTTCCTCCAACTGCCGCACAAGTTACAGCTGGACTCAATCAATTAGATGTTGCAAGATTTTTCTTTAATACTGGCGGAAAGATTCAATTCAGTGCTGCCCGCTGGGATCTCTTGGATAAAACTGGTGCAGGAACACCTGGTACAAAAAATTATTCTTGGAATCAGCTGTTAGTCAACTCAGGTATTATTAGTTTTGGTGCTACTGCAACTACCAAAGTCGGTAACGGAACTATTAATGCTGATACTGCACAGATTGGATACTATAATCTACTTGCAAGTACTGGTATAGAGTATCAACAGTATATAAACGCATACACAGTCGGCCTAGATTTTTATCAGCCGAACGAATGGCGAATTTTTGCAAAAGCTAATAGTGACGGCTCATTGACATTTAGAATGGTGTTCAACGACCTTGCAACTGTAACTGGCCACAGTCCTGTTTTTGGTATTGACGAAGCAGTGACCGGCGTAACATTTAGCTTTGTTAAAGCATTGTACTGCTCGGGCAATACTAATGTTATAGTTCCAGCCCCTGTTGCTACTACTACTGCGCTCTAAAATCAATCACCTAAATCGTTGACTTGATAATTAAAGTAGTGTATACTTTGTACATTACTCGAGAGATTATCAATGGACGAAAAAATTCAAAAAGCCTTTTCGGTTGCCAATTATATGGCAACTTTATCAAACCAGAAAAGAATTCTGCTAGAAGAATATACCCAAAAATTAGTCTACTATACCAATGGTGCAACATTTAAAGTATCAGAAGAACTAATTGCATTTACTAAACTAGTTCTTGACCTCGGGTACACCGCCGATGTTCCGTTTATCGATAGTAATAATCTCCCAATAGTTATCAATGATGTCCAGGATTTTCTTGACAATCTAGTATCTGTGTATTTTGAAGCAGTGAATGAATATTCTGTAAAATATGCAGAAATTAAAAATAAAAGAAAAATTGAGGATATAGTTAGTCTATGACCGTTGGTGCAATAATATTTGCTCAAAACAATGGCGGCATTGATTATGTTAAATTGGCAAACTTCGCCGCCTCTAAAGTTAAACAGCATCTAGGCATACCGGTTAGTTTAATAACTGATAGCAGTAAATGGTTATTATCAAACTTTCCAGAACATAACTTCGATCAAGTAATTGATCTTCCTAAAGATACAAATAATCAAACTAAAAAATTTAGTGACGGTAAACTGTCATCTAAAATGTTAGAATGGAAAAATCTTTCAAGAAACCAAGTATATAATTTAACACCTTATGATAAAACATTGGTATTAGACAGTGATTATATATTAAATTCAGATGTGTTAAAACCTGCGTTAGACCTTGATCACGATTTTCAAATTTATCAAAATAGTTTTGATCTTGCACTGGGTAGAGACTCAGTTGAATTTAAAACTATAAATCAATACAGTATTCCGTTTTTCTGGGCTACAGTTTTTATATTTCAAAAAACTCCATTAACTGAAGTGTTTTTTAATCTAATAGATTATATCAAATCTAACTGGACATATTACAGAACATTATATACAATTGAATCCCCTATATTCAGAAACGATTTTGCTTTTAGCATTGCCATGCACATCATATCAGGCAACACTACAAACAGCTTTTCTATAGCATTACCGGGAACAATGACATACACAGCTGACACTGATATACTAGTCACTGCCGAGGGCAATAGTATGCAGTTTTTAGTTGAAAAGAAAAATTATCCCGGAGAGTATCTAATGTCAAAAACATCAGGACTGGACATTCATGTTATGAACAAATATAGTCTTGTGCGATTTATCGACGGAGGTTGTGGTGTCTAAAGGATTTGTAGTTCTTGCACAAAATAATAAAACAGTTGACTACGTTACTCAGGCATATGCTCTGGCATTGAGTATTAAAGCAAGCCAACTTGAATATAATTCGATCAGTTTGATAACTAACGATCCAGTGCCAAAAAAATATCAAAAGATTTTTGATCAAATTATTCCTATTCCGTTTAATGATGATGCAGGAAATACAGAATGGAAGGTTGAGAATCGATGGAAAATATTCCATGCAACACCCTATGATGAAACTATAGTGCTTGATACAGACATGCTAATGTTAGAAGATATTTCCAGCTGGTGGGAGTACTGTAGCAACTATGATATTAAATTTTGTTCACGTATTAAAAATTACAAAATGGATATTGTAGAAGATAAAGTACATAGAAAAGCATTTATAGCAAACAACTTACCCAATGTGTACTTTGCGTTACACTATTTTAAAAAGTCTGATACAGCATACAATTTTTATAAAGTATTGGAATTCGTATGTAATAACTGGGAATGGAGTTATGATCATTTTGCTATAAAAGAGTATCAGAAATGGTTGAGTATGGATTTAACAGCAGCCATCGTAGTCGATATGATGGGATTAACAGAAACAGCTCTAGACAAAAATAGTCCACTGGAATTCATACACATGAAAGTTCCGCTATTAGGTTGGTCCACTGGTACAGTTAATTGGAGCAGTACTGTGCCTGTTAATTTAACCAGTACCGGCCATCTTGAAGTTGCTAATATACGTCAACATAAATTATTTCATTATGTTGAAAAAGACTTTATTACGAAGTCTATTTTGAAAAAATTAGAGGCAGCGGCAAATGACTAAAGTTCAAAAATTTTATGCAAACTACCTTGAGGATACTAGACAGATTTATGGTATTTCAAATCATAAATCTTCAGATATCAGCATTGAAATCACACGTACTGAGTTTTTAGATTTTATTACCGGCGTAAAAGATTTTCACAATTATACTATAAGCAAAAAAAGTTTAGTGAAGTGTAGTGAAGCAATTGCTGAACCCTCCAATAGTATATTTTTCTTAATCAACGAAAAACCTAAAAAACAAACTGAATTGATAGTGGATTGGAATTTGAATACCAAGTCTTGGACATTTTCAATATCGAATGACTGCAAATCCCCTACTGTTGATAGAGTATCTCCTCAAGCATTATTTTTTGTTGTATCAAAAGAAAATTTCAATCTCCTGTTTAAAACTATAATTATTAATATTGCTGATCTAGATGTCGGCCCGGTAACTGTACCGTTTTCTACAGAAGTTGAACATACTCTATCTAATATAGAGCTAGCAACACGATTTACATTTAAGTCTTACGGATTAAACATTTATGATTAAGATTATTGAACAAGACATCATATTTCTCAGCTATGACGAACCCAATGCTGAAAAAAACTACGCTAAATTATTAGAAATATTTCCATGGGCAAAGCGTGTACACGGAGTCAAGGGTAGCGATGCCGCACATAAAGCCTGTGCCAAACTAAGCGAAACAGAATATTTTGTTACTGTAGATGCTGACAATATTGTAGATCCCAAGTTCTTAGAAGTAGAAATAGACCTAGACGCACTTGGATTAACTAGTGAAAATGTGTTCAGTTGGTGTGGCAAGGTTTATGTAAACGGACTTATGTACGGCAACGGCGGCCTTAAATTGTGGACACGTAAATTTGTCAACGAAATGCGTACACATGAAAATAGTGATCCAGAGGATAAAAAAGGTCTTGTAGAGTTTTGTTTTGACGATAGATATTATCAATTCAATGAAAACTACAGCGAGAGCTTTACTAACGAAACTCCGTTTCAAGCATGGAGAGCAGGATTCCGTGAAGGTGTAAAGATGAGCTTAGATCAAGGTGCCAAGGTTAATAATTTAAGTAAAATTTGGTGGCAAAATTATCAACGTTTACTTATATGGTGCAATATTGGCGCTGATGTAAAGAACGGTTTATGGAGTATATATGGAGCTCGCGAAGGTGCATATTTGACCAATTGTACTGATTGGGACTATGCCAATGTTCGTGACTTCCAATGGCTTACAAATGAGTGGGAACTCAAATACAGTCGAGTAACAGAAAAAATGCTACCTTATGAGATAATGGGACTAGGCGAAACACTTGCCCACGAATGTGGTCTAGAATTATTTGATCCTAATGAAATGACCAGTAAGTTCTTTAAGAAAGTATACAGTAACAGCCCAAGGATTATACGTAGACGTGTTTGATATTATTTTTATTAGTTATAACGAGCCCAACGCCGAAGAAAATTTTAGTCGTTTAAAATTGAGATTCCCGTTGGTAAAACGTGTTGATGGCATCAAAGGTATACATCAAGCACACATCGCCGCCGCAAAGAAATCATTTACTAGAATGTTTTGGGTAGTAGATGGAGATGCTGAAGTACTAGATACATTCAATTTTGATTATAAGCCAGCTGATTTAGAAATGGTACATGTGTGGAGTAGTCGTAATCCTATTAATGGACTAGAGTACGGTAACGGAGGTATTAAATTACTGCCCCAGAAACTAACGATTAACATGGATATAACTAATATAGACATGACCACTAGCATCAGTAGTAAGTTTAAAGCAGTGCCGGAAATCAGCAACATCACAGTGTTTAATACAGATGCGTTCAACACTTGGCGTAGCGCATTTAGAGAGTGCTGTAAACTATCTAGTAAAACAATTAACGGCCAAGTTATACACGAAACTGAACAGCGCCTTGATGTTTGGTGTACGCTTAACGATAGCGTTCAATATGGGTTTTATGCCTATTCAGGCGCACTCGCCGGCAGAGCATACGGAGAAAAAAATGCCTCCAATAAGGAGGCATTATTTAAGATAAATGATTTTACTTGGCTAGAAGCTCTGTGGCTAACGGAAAAATCTCAGCTATCACTTTAGCACAAGCAATGGCAACTTCTTGGTGCTCTTTCTGTGTGCCATTAGCACTACGTAATTCAATAAAATGAATCCAACTGCGCAGTGTGCCATTCATATATAAACGACTTTCTATCATACCTTCTGGCAATACAGCACGAGCTTGCTCTTTAGCAATACCATTATCAATGGCCCATGTGTATGCTTCGATAGCGGCGAGTTTAACACGCTTCTGCGCATTTTCCCAATCCATTGCTAGCTTGCGTGACTTGGGATTATCTAACACAACTTCTATTGAGTTTTGTCTATTTTTGGGATCTTGTAACCGTGCTTCTCTAAGTACAAATGACAAGTCTTTAGTAGGATCAGCATATCGTTGGCTGAACTCTTGGAAACTGAAACTTCTGTGTCGCAGGATTTGTCGGGCAATATCTCGGGTTGTTGTAATTTCGATACAGGCACTGACCATTTCGAGTGGGCTCCAGTGTTGGTGTTTGACCAAGTACTTGATGAGTTTTTCTGATGTGTCTGTGT
>Ga0114962_10000289_pt1 | contig 43601 bp, 33 predicted proteins | sample C_130820_MF_Meta_FD_87017 | JGI IMG/M metagenome (GOLD analysis project Ga0114962, IMG submission 87017) | Freshwater microbial communities from Lake Croche, Canada to study carbon cycling - C_130820_MF_MetaG | ecosystem: Environmental > Aquatic > Freshwater > Lake | place: Lake Croche, Canada...
GAGGTATTTATGGGTAACGGAACTACTAAGTATCAAGAATTGATATTAAAATCAAAAGAAACGTATTTTCTTGCCACACAAGTTACTGCAAAACAAGGGGATATAGATATCACCTCAAACCAATCTAAAAGAAACGCACTTGGCGCAACCAATGTAAATGCAAACTTGGATTTAACACAAGATTACGCCAAATTCAAAACTAATTCTGATACCTCCAAGGTAAGTTTGCCTTCCAATTTATTCTCTACAACTTTGAATCAATTTCAATTTGATATGAAGTCCAAGGAAGTAAAATTTCAGAAATTAGAAACTCAAAAAACAGACCAAGCTTATTTTAAGTCGGACAATCCTGTACAGGAGGAGCTACAATTTACATCGTCCAACGCGACTTACAACTTAAATAATTTGAATCTGAAAGCAGAAAACGTTCCCTTTTTACTAATTGGAGATGCGGAAGTAACCACTCCAAATAAAGAATTAACCATCAAAAAAGATGGAGAAATCGGTGCAATCAAGGATGCCATCATTGTTTGTTCTGATAAAAATAAATTCCATACCATCAACCATTGCTTAGTGACTATTTTCTCAAAAAATCGATTGACAGGTTACGGAGACTATACTTATACAGATAAAAACAAAAACAACTATAACATCTTCTTTAATGATATCCATACCAATGAGTTTAAAGAAACTGTTGCAAAAGGAAATATAGCTGATACTTCTAAATTCTATTTGGCTCCTGCTATTGATTATCAAGGAAGTGTAACGCTTTATAGTACGGTAAAGAATCTTTATTTTAACGGATATTTAAAACCAGAGCATCCTTTCAATGCAAGATTAGGTACTCAGTGGGTTAAAATGCAGGACACTGTAGATCCGCAAAACGTATTATTTGATTTGCAACATCCAATTGGGATGGATAAAAAAGATCTTTTCTGTGGAAATTTCTTCTCATTAGATAGTTCAAAAGCTTATGATCTTTTTTATGGTAAGAAAAAGAATCCTAAAGACATTGCTATTCTTAATGTAGATGGATATATGGTCTATGATGAAAAAAATGAGGCCTTTGTGGTTAAGGAAAGAAATAAATTATTCCCAAATAAGGATGATGATACAGCATATATAGGTTCCAATTCCGCCATAGTAGATAAGAATAGAGGTACTTTTTATACGGAAGGTAATTATAACTTCAACACTAATTATAAGGTATTTAACTATCAAACCGCTGGAAGTTACACCTACAACTTTAATGACAAAAAAGGTGTTTTTGATTTAGCAATGATAGCTGATATTCCGCTAAATGATGATTTATACAAGTTGATGCTTGACTCTATTTTATTAGGTTCTTCTGCTGAAAAAGAGGCAAAACTTTCAGGCAATGGGTTATTGAACGCATTTTGTTTAATGATCAAAGACCGTAAGGACAAGCAAAAGGTTGTCAATGAATTTAGTGGCTATGGATATTTAACCTCTGCGGAGTTAATTAATAAGGCATTGGTGTTTTCGAGCATAAAGATGAGCTTTAATGATAGTTTAAGAGCCTATATGTCTGATGGTCCAATTGCATTGGCGGCAAGTAAAAAAGTAGGAATCAATAAATACATATCTGGAGTCATAAAAATTAAGCCGAACAAAAAGCAAAATAGGGTCGGGCTATTGGTTGAATCATCCCCAAATGGAGGCTTCCATTTCATGGAGTTTGTAGGTGGTCAGGCTCAATTTTTATCTTCTGATCAATCGTTTAATGATTTGATAGGAACAGCTGGGCCAAAAGTATCCAAAGCTGGGTATAAGGTCACCTTAGCTACAATAGATGATGCAGTCAGGTTAAAAAATAAAATGCCTGAAAATGAAGATATTCTACTAAAAGAAGAACAAGAGAAAAAAGCGTTGCAAGAGGCAGAAGAAATCAAATTAGATGGATCTGGGCCAACCAAACCTAAAGAAAAAGTAGGTGCGGATGCCATTAAAATTGATGAAACTGAAGAATTATCTGACGAGGAAAAAGTTAAATTAGAGGCAAAAAAAGCAGCCGAGGCAGAGAAGAAAGCCAAAGCGGATGAAAAAGAGGCTAAAAAGAAAGCCAAAAAAGAAAAGAAAGCAGCTGAAGAGGAGGCCAAGAAAAAGGCAGCTGAAGGGGAAGGCGGAAATGCAAATCCTTCTGATAGCACTCAATCTAAACCTGCTGAAATAAAAAAAGAAGATGACAGCAAACCAAAAGAGGACGGGAAATAGTTTAAAATAAAAACAATGTTAAATAATCCATATATAATTAATTCAATCATATTTAGTCTTGCATTTTTAATTGGTGCAATCCCTTTTAGTTTGATTGTCGGGAAGGTTTTCTTCAATAAGGACATCAGAACGGAAGGTAGCGGAAATCCTGGTGCAACCAATACATTAAGAGTGTTAGGCAAAAAAGCGGGAATCAGCGTGCTAATTCTTGATGTTTTTAAAGGTATTTTAGCCGTTCTGCTTTCAAAACTAACGCAGCAAATGGGTCATATCAATACAGAAGTGAATACCTTTATTGCTGGTGGATTAGCCGTTTTAGGTCACATCTTTAGTCCTTTTTTAAAGTTTAAAGGCGGAAAAGGTGTTGCAACCGCAACTGGAGTTATTTTTATTCTTCAACCGTATACTGGATTGGCATTATTAGGGGTATTTTTATTAACTGTCATTATAACCAAATATGTATCCTTAGGGTCGATTCTATCGGCCTCAATGCTTCCCATTATGAATTTTTTCATCTACGGAAGGGCAGATTATGCTACCTTGCTTTTTTCAGGGATATTAGGTTTAATCATAGTTTATAAACACAAAAGCAATATTCTAAAATTAATCAAAGGGGACGAAAATAAACTATCCTTAGGTCAAGCTAAGTAAAGCTAAACTATTGATTGTTTTATCTTTGCATATGTTTCAACGGAAAAGAATTGACCTCAATAATTAACTAAATCCTATACTGTCATAGAAAATAAGACCAATTTAAAGAAAATATATTTATCACCTCCTGATTTATCTGGATTAGAACTCCCTTATGTTAAGGAAGCTTTTGATACCAATTGGGTAAGTCCTTATGGACAAAACATCAATGAGTTTGAAAGTTTAATCGGCACATTTGTAAAATCAGAAAATATTCTTGCGGTCAATTCTGGAACATCTGCCATCCATTTGGGATTGATTACCGCAGGCGTAACTGCTGGAGATGATGTTTTGGTTCCGACTTTAAATTTTGCAGGATGCGTCAATCCTATCATATATCAAGGAGCAAATCCAGTATTCATAGATTCTGAGTCAGATACTTGGAATATGAATCCTATACTTACTAGAGAGGTCATTTTATCCAAAATTGCAGAAGGTAAAAAACCAAAAGCTCTATTGGCGGTTCACCTTTTTGGTGTTCCTTGTAAAATTCAAGAGCTGTTACAAATAGCTAAAGAATTTGATATCCCTTTAATTGAAGACAGTGCCGATGCAATTGGTACTACTGTAAACGGTCAACACGTTGGTACTTTTGGGCAATCTGGTGTACTGAGCTTTAATGGCAACAAAATCATAACCACCTCTGGAGGTGGAATTTTTATGTGCCAAAATCCAGACGATTTGGCAAGTGCAAAACATCTGAGCAATCAAGCTAGGAGCTTGAAACCCTTCTATCAATTTGACTCCGTGGGTTATAATTATATGATGTCCAATGTATTGGCAGGCATAGGGGTTGGTCAAATGCAGGTGTTAGAACAAAGACTTGAAAAGCGTAAGTACATTTTTGACTATTATAATAACGAATTATCTTCCTACTCTAATCTTCAATTTGTAGATGATTTAGTAGGTAATCAAAGCAATAGATGGTTAACCACCTTAAGAATTAATTCAATTGGTAGTCATTCCGGGAATGAAATAAGAAATTCCATCTATAATAATTTAGCAGATCAAAACATTGAGGCCAGAATGGTTTGGAAGCCAATGCATCTACAACCGGCATTTAGTAAATATTCCTATTTTGGAAATCAAAACGTAGCAGAATCCATTTTTGATAATGGAATTTGCCTCCCCTCAGGATCAAGCCTAACCAATAAGGATTTAGATCGAATTGTACTTTGTATAAAAGACTGTCTAAATAAATTGAGGTAAAAATTCTTCTATCTTAAGCGTATTTTTCTAATTTTTTGTATTCCTATGACGCGATTAGGAATAGGAAGTGATTTAGTTTTCTTGGTTACCAATATCAATTAAGGTCTGTAGACCACTATTGATAGTCAGTAAGTTATGAGCAATAATTTTTTTCTTATCGTTTTTTGGTTACGATTTTATAAATTATTGATTATTAGTTAGTTAAGCGTAACATGACCGTAACATAATCGTAACATTTGCGTAACATTTTATAATTTTAGGTTACGATTTTTTAATTACTGAATGATTCAGCTATAATCCTATCACTTCTACGGAGTTTGGTGTTTGTCCTTCTTTTTTCTACAATCCTTTCACTCATACGGAGTTTAGGTGTTCGTTTTTCTTTTGTCTATAATCCTGACACTCCTACGGAGTTTAGGTGTTCGTTTTTCTTTTTTCTACAATCCTGTCACTCCTACGGAGTTGTTACCTATCTCACTACGACAACATACTTTGACCCCTTCTTCAAGCATCTTGGTTAGATTGACAGAACCAATCGTTATTAGCATGGGTAAATAAGCTTTATTGATAACCAACGACTTACGACATGTGATTTTTTTTTATCAGGTTACAGGTTACAGTGACCTAAATATTTGTTTATTAGTATTTTAGGTGTAACCTAAGTGTAACCTAAGTGTAACCTAACTGTAACCTAAGTGTAACCTAATTTGAATATTTTATAATTTGATGTTAGGATTTGGATTAGGTTAGTGCTTAATTGGACAAAAGTTTTCATTTGATTTTTATCTACTATTGTCCTAACTCCCCTTTTTATCACAACTTTACTGAAAAAAAGTTGAAAATAGTTTGTAAGTCATTGGTTATTAATGATTTATTTTTGATATACTCCTATGTTATTCTATAATAGGAAGTGTAAGTTAGTCCAATAAATAGTATCGATAACAATTCACCACTGCTAATTAGACTAGTCTAATCTCTTTCACATGAAGAGGCTTGGTGTATGATTTATGAGCGGCTTGGATATGCTTAGGTTAGTAGATTATTAGTTTACCTTTAGTAAATTAATAACCTGTTATTTAAGAAAGTCTTAAAACAAAAATCCCGTTGGTTTTAGCCAACGGGATTCCTTATTTTAAAAATATAGAATAAACTAATTATTCAGCTGGAGCTTCTTCGGAAGATTCAGGAGCGGTCTCGTCCTCATCTTCTTTAGTGGATTTTGCATCCATTTTTGCCATTGCCTCTTGTTGTTTAACTTTATCCTCTTCTTCCATTTTGGATTTAAGTTGAGCCAAGATGTCTAACTCGTCTGCTAAAGTAGATTTTTCAACCTTGTCTTTAACTTTTTTGAGGTCTTTTTTGGTACGCTCAACTTTCTCACGATTTTCAACTTCTTCTTTCTCCTTGTTTTTACGCTCTTCTTCTTTCCAAATATCGGTATGACTTACAATAATTTTTTTGTTGGCTTTGTCAAACTCGATTACTTTGAAGTCTAAAGTTTCGTCCACTTTTGCTTTAGATTTATCCGCTTTGGACATGTGTTTTTTAGGAGCAAATGCTTCAACTCCGTAAGGAAGTCCGATTACCGCACCTTTTTCCTCTAAACTATGAATAACTCCTTGGTGGATAGAACCTTCTAAGAAGATGGATTCAAAAGTTTCCCAAGGATCCTCTTCTAATTGTTTGTGTCCTAAAGAAAGTCTTCTAGTTTCTTTATCGATGTCTAAAACTACGATGTCAAGTTTTTCACCTACTTTAGTGAACTCTGCTGGATGAGAGAATTTTTTAGTCCAGCTTAAATCACTGATGTGAACTAAACCGTCAATACCTTCTTCTAATTCAACAAATAATCCAAAGTTGGTCATGCTACGTACAACCGCATTGTGTTTTGTTCCAACATCATATTTGTTATCAATGTTAGCCCAAGGGTCGCTATGTAATTGTTTTAAACCTAAGGATAATTTACGTTCTTCTCTATCAATAGAAAGTACTACTGCATCAACCTCGTCGTTTAATTTAACATATTCTTGAGGAGATTTTAAGTGCGTGGACCAGCTCATTTCTGACACGTGTACCAATCCTTCTACTCCAGGGAATATTTCTATAAATGCTCCGTAGTCTTCAATATTAACTACTTTACCTTTTAATTTAGATCCTTCTACTACATCTTCAGGAATGGTATCCCAAGGATGAGGCGTAAGTTGTTTCATACCAAGGCTGATACGTTTTTTCTCTTCGTCATAATCCAATACAACAATATTGATTTTTTGACCAACTTCTAAAACTTCCTCCGGATGATTTACTCTACCCCAGCTAATATCTGTAATGTGGATTAATCCGTCAACTCCTCCTAAGTCAACAAAGACTCCAAAGGATGTTAAGTTTTTAATTACCCCTTCTAATACTTGACCTTTTTCTAATTTACCTAAGATTTCAACTTTTTGTAATTCTAAGTCGTTTTCTATGATTGCTTTATGGGATACAACGATGTTTCTGAAAATTGGATTGATTTTAACAATTTTCAAGTCCATTGTTTTACCTACATAATCATCATAATCTTTGATAGGTTTGATATCTAATTGAGAACCTGGTAAGAATGCCTCTAATCCCATAAGGTCTACAATCATTCCGCCTTTAGTTCTGTCTTTAATATATCCTTGAACGATTCTGTCCTCCTCTAAAGCTTTAACTACTTCATTCCAAGATTTTTCAGCTTGTGCTTTTTTATGGGAAATTAAAATTTGACCATTTTTGTCCTCTTTACTTTCTACAATGATTTCAACCTCTTCTCCTATTTCAGGAATTCCTCTGTATTTGAATTCTGCAATAGATACCAATCCGTCAGATTTGAAGCCGATGTCTAATACAACATCTTTGTCAGTGATGGCAACAACAGTTCCCATGATAACAACTTTTTCCTCTGGATTTTTAATGGTAGCAGAGTAAAGTACATCCATTTCTGATTTGTTACTTACTGCTATTCCACCGTTTTCATACTCATCCCAATTAAAGGAATCTGTATCTGGTGAAGCGTTGACGGAAATTTCCTCGTTTAAGGAATTCCTTCTCATTTCCATTGTTTCTACCTCTGTAGAAAAATTGGACTCGTAATTGGATTCTTGAGAATTTCTAGAATCGCGGTCTTTGTGATTTCTTTTTTGTCTTTCTGCCATTAAGCATGTTCCTCCTTCCACCTCTTAGCTACTGCCAAAAAATGAACCGCAAAGATAAGGCTAATTTTGATAATGGAAGTATATTTTTTTGCGTTTTTCGATCTACCTAAAGGTAATATTTATTTTGATAAATACATTATCAACTGCTTGTCCTGAACGCATTGCAGGAATCCAATCAGGCATTTCCTTGACAATTCTTAATGCTTCTTGATCTAATTTAGGATGAATACCCCTAATGACTTCACAATCTTTTAAATGTCCAGATTTTTCAACTAAACATCCAATGGATACATTTCCGCTAAATTTTGTTCTCAAATCATCTTTTAAAGGATTTTTTACCTCAGATTGAATAAAGGCAGTCATTCTATCATAACCTCCTGGGAATGATGGCATAATATCAATTTCACCCTTACCATCTCCTATGTTGTTGCCAATTCCATTACCAGATCCATTAGTAGGATTACCCTCTTTTTTTTCTTTTTCTTTTGAAGATGTTTTTGTTTTTTCTTTGGAGCTGGACGTATCTTCAAGAATTTCTTCTTTTATAACTGGTATTTTCAGTTCTTTAACGAATGCCTTTTTTTCTTTATGCTCTTCTGTTCTAGTGTTTTTAAGACTTACTTGTTCAAAATGGCTACCACCCACTTCGACTACTTTAAGCAATTTGGAGTTGGTTCCGAATAGTTTATCAACTAATAAAGGAAGAAATAGGATAGCCATCAAAATAATCAATGCAATCCCAAAAGATTTGAGGTAACGCGTTAAGTATCCCTTTCTTAATTGATAAGCACCAAATGATTGATTTCTATCCTGAAATACTATGGATAGATAATCTGATTCAAACTCGTCATATTTAGTTTTAATTTTCATTTGTCTAATTGACCGTGCTAATTTGCAAAGTTAGGGATAGGTTATTAGTCCCTTTCTTCCTGCTTGAATATCTTTAGGTTTAAACACTTCAACGTACTACAAAGTGATTTGGTACATAAAATCGGAACTGATGCTATGCTTTTGGGTTCAATTTCTGAACCTTTTAAAGCAAAATCAATTTTAGATATAGGTTCAGGTACAGGTGTACTGGCACTAATGCTTGCCCAAAAATCAAATTCTGAGGAAGTTTTTATAACCGCTTTAGAATCGGATAATCTTGTAATTGAAATTTTAAAGGAAAATATTAATAATAAACCCTTTCAAACTAAAATAGAGGTGGTTCATGGTCAATTACAAACCTATAAACCTGTAGTCCCTTTTGACTATATAATATGTAATCCGCCGTACTATTTGGTCAATCAAACAATTGATCATTTGGTAGAATCAGGATTAAAGAATAGATTAACTCAAAGAAATGAAGCCGAATTGCCCATTAGGTATATCATTGATTTCCTTTCAAAATATCTAAATCCAAAAGGGAAGTTTTTTGCTATTTGTCCGTTGGATTATTATGAAACCTTTGTTAGTCAGTTAACGGAAGTACCTCACTTAAAAGTAACTTCTTTAATAAAAGTGTATTCCTTCAAGGAGTCATTAAGCCCGATTAGAATAATTTTTGAGGTAAATAAGTCCATTGAAGACCAAATAATTATTCCAGAGGAAAAGGATTTTGTGATTTATGAATCAACTAATCAATATTCTGAGGTGTATATTGAACTCACCAAGGATTATCATTTTAAGGATTTGTCCAAAACACAATCTTAATATTTCAGAATTAAGCTTTCAATCAATGGACGTGGCTTTAATATGCTATCTAATTTATATCCATCTCCGTTTAATAAAACAATGACCATTTTCTTGGACGGTACAATTACCATATATTGTCCATTGTATCCAAGGCTGTAATAATACTGGATTCTATTTACCTTATTTAACCAAAGGAGTAGTCCATAAGGACTTTGTCCTGGCCATCCGCCAGTTGAAGAGGGGATTGTCATTTTTAGTAAATAGCTTTTGGCCAATACACTATTGTTAGGTTCAGAATAACTTTTTAAAAGATAATTGCCTAGTTTTAATACGTCCTTGCTTTTTAGCCAAAGTCCATATCCTCCTATATTTGAGCCCGATAGGTCTGTAATCCATTTAAAAGAATCAATTCCTAAGGGTTTGAATAGCTTAAGTGAGACATAATTTGATAAAGTTTTGTGGGTGAGGTTTTCTATTAGTTTACTTAGCAAATGGGTATTAAAATCATCATAGCAAAATTGATGTGTATTAGGCTTATTGGAATTGAGTTCAATAATCTTTTTTAAATGATTGATTCTAAAATCAAGCAGTCCAAGTTCCTTTGCCAAATCCCATTTAAAGCCTGTTTGCATGGTCAAAAGTTGATAAATTGTCAAATTTTTTAGAGGACTTGTTTTAGGGATCTTATCAAAATATTGGGGAAGGTAGGTGGAGACTTTATCTTCAATGGAATGTATTAATCCATCCTTTATTGCCATTCCTACTGCTAAACCAGTTACGGTTTTAGTTATACTGTAAACGTTGATCAGTTCATTTTGATTTGTTTGATGATAGTATTGATTAAAGATTATATTACCGTCTTTGCAAATCAACAGAGACTTTATAAATGGATTGTTTTTTTCAACTTGATCCTGGCCAACGGATTTATTAACATTAAAAATACATATACTGAGTGAGATAAGGAATTTAACGATTCTCATTTTTTGTTTAAAAAGCCTAATGGATGATAATTGGCGATAACTTCTTTCAGGAAATGGGTGTCCAAATGGGTATAAATTTCCGTTGTGGTGATGCTTTTATGCCCTAACATGGATTGAACTGCTCTTAAGTTTGCACCTCTTTCTATTAATTGAGTGGCAAAACTATGTCTTAAGGTATGAGGACTTATTCTTTTACTGATTCCAGCTTTAATTGTGTAATCCTTAAGCATCAAAAAAACCATTTGACGACTCAATTGTCCACCCCTTCTATTTAAAAAGAGTAAATTAGCCTTGGAAGATTGTAATTTTATTTGATTTCTCCATTCCTCTTTATAGGTTTGGATGGAGTTTAAGGCTTCCTGATGAATTGGGATTAATCTTTCTTTATTACCTTTCCCAATGACTCTAATGTACTCCTCTTCTAGGTAAATATCATTCAATTGGAGATTAACCAACTCGCTGACTCTTAAGCCACAGGCATATAATAGTTCTAAAATTACATAATTTCTATAACCTTCATAAGTACTTTTATCGATGGATTCAATTATTAGATCAATTTCTTCATGATTTAGGATATCTGGTAATTTTCTGGTTGTTTTTGGTAGGTCTAATAATTTAGAAGGATTGTCTTTCCTTACGCCTCTTTCCACACAAAACTTAAAAAAGGATCGGATTCCGCTGACAATTCTTGCCTGCGAATTGGGTTCTAAACCTATTTGAAATAAAAAATCCATGAAATCATTTAAATGAGACAGATTTATGGATTCAATTTCATATTTAGAATCTTGTAAATTCAAAAATTGGAGCAATTTGACCACATCCTCTTCATAGGACTTTAGTGTAGAGGTAGAAAGTCCTTTTTCTATTTTTAAGTACATTTTAAAATCAAGTAAAAGGCTATCCATGTATAACAAAATTAAGATTTAAGATTTCAAATTGGACAATTGAAGATTGGTAAGATTTAATTTTGTTCTTTTGTCATAAAATCACAATTACTTGATTGAGTTAAAATTAGAAAACGTAGGAAAAGTATATAATCAAAGGTGGTTGTTTTCTGACATAAACTTTGAAGCCAATACCAATCAGCACTTTGCTATTCTTGGACAAAATGGTTCAGGAAAAAGTACCTTATTGATGATGATTGCCGGATTAATTACTCCTAATGAGGGTTCAATTAAAATATTATTGAACGGTAAGTTAATAGAAAAAGACAATTTAAATCAGATTGTAGGAATATGTAGTCCGGCCTTAGAGCTTCCTGAGGAGTTAACCATAAAAGAACTATTTGAATTTGTTTCTAGCTTTAAGAAGTCATCTGTTGACTTGAATGATTTTATCCACATTTTAAAGCTTGGTAATGATGCAGACAAACGCATTATGTACTATTCCTCCGGGATGAAACAACGTCTAATTATTGGATTGTCAATGCTTTTTGATAATCCTTTAGTACTTTTAGATGAACCTACTAGTCATTTAGATGAAACTAATAAGGAATGGTACAGGAACATAATTGACTTATATTCAACAGATAAGCTTGTAATTGTTGCTAGTAATGAGAAAGAAGAATACTTTTTTTGTAAAAAAATGATAAAAATCAGTTCTATTTAAATGAGGCATTATTTGTATTTAGTCTAAATAAATAGGTTGTAACTTCTTTAGCATATCGGGAAAAAAAGGGATTTTTTTTAGTAATTCTTAGTTTATCAAAATGTAAATTTGCCGCTACTACATAGTAACTAAAATAATTGTTGATGTTTTCAAAAGTTAAAATATTAAGTACTAAGGTTTTAGGAATCCTAATTTTGATTATCGGATTTTCAAACCTATCAAATGCAGAGCCTAATGCAGCAAATGGAGAAAAGATTTTTAAAGCAAATTGTACTTCTTGCCACGTTTTAGGAGGCCAATTAATCGGACCAAATCTAATTGGTGTTAAAGACAGATGGAAAGGTCGTGAGGCTAAATTGATTTCCTTTGTTAAAAACTCTCAGTCTGTAATCAATGGAGGTGACGGGTATGCAAAAAATCTTTACGAAAAATTCAATAAAACAGTAATGACTTCTCAAAATCTGAAAGATGATGAGGTTAAAGACGTTTTAGAATATGTCCACACAGGAGGTGGGGGAGCAGCTACTGCTTCAAAACCAGCTGAAGGGGCATCCTATGAAAAGGTTCAATCTTCACAAGACACGACATGGTTATTAATATTAATCGGAGGATTAGTTTTAGGTTGTGCTTACTTATTAAGAAGAATGCTTCCTAAAAGAGACAAAAATGAAGTTTTCAAACACAATAGCATTACAGAAAAAATAAATCAAATAATGCTTCCTGTATTTATGTTCCTTTGGATAGTCTTAATTTTATTTGAATTAGCATTTCATACAAAATACATTAGGGGTGAAGCAGCATCAGATATAGGTATACAAATTGACGAAATGTTTGAATCAACAGCATGGGTAACATTAATCGTATTTGTAGGATGCCAATTAATGCTTTTCTATTTTGCCTTTATTTACAAATCTAAAGAAGGGAATAAAGCTCTCCACTATTCTCATAATGATCGTTTAGAGTTTATTTGGACGTCAATTCCTGCTGTTGTACTTGCTGGATTGGTTTTATTTGGATTCAAAACATGGACAAAAGCAACTGACAATCCAGATAATCATCCGGTAGTTATAGAATGTTATGCATACCAATTCGCTTGGGAGTTTAGGTACCCTGGTCCAGACGGAAGATTAGGCAAAACCAACTTCCTTCTTATTGATATGGAGAAAAATCCATTTGGATTGGATTTCACTGACCCTGCCGCACAAGATGATTATACTACAAAAGAGTTGTATATGCCTGTAAATAAAGATGTTTACTTGAAAATTAGATCAAGAGACGTATTACATGCAGCATATTTTCCTCATTTTAGAGCTCAGATTTATGCATCTCCAGGAATGGATAATAGAATAAGATTTAAGCCTATTTACACTACAAAAACATATAGAGATAGGATAGGAAATTCCGGTTTCAATTTCGAATTAGCTTGTAACCAATTATGTGGAGCTTCTCATTTCAATATGCGTAGGGTTGTAACTGTAGTAAAAGATAACGAATTTGCAATTTGGCAAAAACAATTCAAATCAGTGTATTCTACACTTAACCCAACTCCAGCGCCTACACAGGCTGCTACTAGTGCGAGTCAAACCAAGTCAGATATCAAAAAAACTTTAAATTAAAAAGAAGAATTTATATAAATGAGTACTGTAGAAACAGCCGTACATCAACACGAGGCAGGTCATAGCCATGACCAAAATCATCACGACGACCACGCAGGTCACCATCATCATCACGAAGAAAACTTTATAACAAAGTATATCTTCAGCCAGGATCATAAAATGATTGCAAAGCAGTACATCATTACTGGTATTTTGATGGGTTTTGTGGGCGGACTTTTGTCTAGTTTATTTAGAATTCAGTTAGGCTTTCCAGATGCGGATCTTAGTTGGTTAAGACCAATATTGGGCGGATGGATTAGAGATAATGGTTCTATGGATCCAAGTTTTTACATGAGTTTGGTAACTATTCATGGTACAATCATGGTATTCTTTGTATTAACAGCAGGTTTATCAGGAACATTTTCCAATTTATTAATTCCTTTACAAATCGGAGCTAGGGATATGGCATCTCCATTTATTAATATGATGTCATATTGGTTATTCTTTTTATCAAGTGTTGTAATGTTTGGAAGTTTGTTTATTGAAACAGGTCCTGCAAGTGTGGGATGGACAATCTACCCTCCATTATCTGCTCTTCCAAAAGCAATGAACGGAGCTGGATTAGGAATGACATTATGGTTGATTTCCATGTCCTTATTTATTGCATCTTCTTTGATGGGCGCGTTAAATTATGTGGCAACCATTTTAAATCAAAGAACAAAAGGAATGTACATGACAAGGCTTCCATTAACAATTTGGGCATTTATGGTTACTGCAATTTTAGGGATATTATCTTTCCCTGTACTATTTGCAGCATGTATCTTATTAATATTTGATAGAACTTTAGGTACATCCTTTTATCTTTCTGATATTTGGACAGGATTAACTGATGGTGTGCAACACACAGGAGGTTCCGCTGTATTATTTCAACACTTATTTTGGTTTTTAGGTCACCCTGAGGTTTATATCATTTTATTACCAGCATTAGGAATAACTTCTGAAGTAATTGCTACTCATTCTCGTAAACCGATATTTGGTTACAGAGCCATGATTGGTTCAATTTTAGCTATAGCATTATTATCTTTCCTTGTTTGGGGACATCATATGTTTGTAACCGGTATGAATCCATTCTTAGGATCTGTTTTCTTGATTGCGACATTGATTATCGCCGTTCCTTCTGCTGTAAAAACATTCAATTACATTGCTACCTTATGGAAAGGAAATCTTAGGTTAAATACGCCGATGATGTTTTCCATAGGATTAGTTTCCTTATTTGTTTCTGGAGGTTTGACTGGTTTATTCTTAGGAAATGCAGCAATTGATATTCCTTTACACAATACTTACTTTGTTGTTGCGCACTTCCATATTGTAATGGGTTCTGCAGCAATTTTTGGAATGTTTGCAGGTGTTTATCATTGGTTCCCTAAAATGTTCAAACGCGTAATGGATGAAAGATTAGGGTCTATCCATTTTTGGTTGACTTTTGCTGCTGTTTATATGGTGTTTGTACCTATGCACTTTATGGGTGTGGATGGTGTTCCGAGAAGATATTATTCTTTTACTCAATTTGAAGAATTTGCTCAATGGGCAGAAGTAAATAAATTTATTTCAATTGGTGCATTTATTGGAATGGGTGCTCAATTTATTTTCTTATTCAACTTTTTTAATTCCATATTTAATGGTAAAAAAGCAACTAGAAATCCTTGGGGTTCTAATGCTTTAGAGTGGACTGCTCCTATTGAACACATCCACGGAAACTGGCCAGGTGAAATTCCTTCCGTTTATAGATGGCCATATGATTATTCTCGTCCAGAAAGCGAAATTGATTATATACCACAAACGGTTTCTGAAGAAGATTTAGCAAATGGTGTTGATTATCAAGCTGAAGATTACGATCCAATGGCTTCTCATTTAGCGTCAGCAACACATACTGACAAACACCATGAGGCTGTTTTTGTTGCTCAGTTGAAAGAAAAATACAATAAAAAATCGTAATTTTAGATTCATTCTAATCAATACTTGATTTTAAAAATTTTATAAACAAAATCCGGCTTTTGATTACTCAAAATGCCGGATTTTTTGTTAACTATACTCCAAACCTTATTTTTTTGAAGTCTTTTAAAACATTTTTAATTTTATCTTTAATAACCGTTTATGGATTAATGTTCATTGGCGGATTGGTAAGGAGCACAGGTTCTGGAATGGGTTGTCCAGATTGGCCTAAATGTTTTGGTCGGTGGATTCCACCAACAGAGGCTTCAGAATTACCTTCAAATTATAGAGAAATTTATAGCAAACATGGATATAGTAATCAACCTTTCAATGCTTTTAAAACATGGACGGAATACCTAAATAGATTATTTGGTGTTTTAACAGGATTCTTTATTTTAGGATTAGCAATAACATCCATAAGATTTAGAAAATCAAACAAAGTTTTGACTTATTTGTCTATTTTAACCTTAGTACTAGTAGTTTTTCAAGGCTGGTTAGGAGGTAGGGTAGTAGACTCTAACCTAAGACACATCATGGTTACTTATCATTTCCTTATTGCATTTAGTATACTTGCGGTTTTGATTTGGCTTTTAGTAGATTTTAATCAAAAAACTCTGGTAATTGAGCACCTTAAAAAACTTAACATCAACAGTTTAATTGTAATCTCTACTATCGGATTAGTTATACTTTTAATACAAGTAATTAGTGGAACTCAGGTTAGAACAGAAATTGATACTATTGCCACAGACAGAGAAATGCTTCTAAGAAATGAATGGGTAGAAAATGCCATCAAATATTTCCCTATTCATAGATCATTGTCTATTTTAGTTACCCTTATTTCAATATTTATAATCTATAAAACTTGGATAATAACTAAATTTGCAGACGGTTTCAGAAAAGCCTCAATTATACTTGTGACGTGTCTGATTGGACAAATAGTAACAGGTACAGTTTTGTATAAATTTGGATTCCCGGCACAAGCCCAACCATTTCATATTTTATTTGGAAGTGGAATGTTTGGATCCATGGTTTACATGATTATTTTTCTAATTTTAGCAAAACAATCAGAACCAAAGAATATTTTAAGTTGATTTAATGCGATTAGAAAGTACGGTAAATCATAGTTTTAGCTTAACAGCTAAATTAAAAGACATCAATGAGTTGACTAAGCTAAGGCTCAGTTTTCTTGTGGTGTTTTCTACCTTCATTTGCTATTTATTAGGTTCTGACCTAGCAAATATCAATTGGATAGGTTTATGGTCCATTACTATCGGTGGATTCTTTGTGGTGATGGCCTCTAATGGTATCAATCAAATTATAGAAAGAAATACTGACGCTTTAATGAAGAGGACTGAAAATCGTCCAATTGTTCAAAAAAGGATGTCTCTTTTAGAAGCTTCTATAATTGTCACAATTTTTGGTTTCTTAGGAGTTCTTATTATAGGTCTTAATTGCAACTTTTATTGTGCAGTTTTATCTTTTATTTCCCTAGTATTATATGCCTTTGTTTATACTCCCTTGAAAAGGATAACAAAGTTATCTGTACATATTGGTGCAATACCTGGGGCTATGAGTCCACTAATTGGATATGTAGCTGCAAATGGAGGCATTGACTTGTTTGCTATTGTTTTATTTATAATTCAATTTGCTTGGCAGTTTCCTCACTTTTATAGTATTGCTTGGTTATTAGATGAGGATTATCAGAGGGCTGGACTTAAATTAATGCCAATTGGAGCAAAGAAAGATAAAGCGGGTGCTTTTCAGATTTCAATACTAACCTTCGTAACAGTGCCTATTTCCTTTATTCCTTATTTAATCGGATTCTCATCGATTTGGGCTTCTATAATTTGTGCTTTCTTAAGTCTAATGATGTTTATCAATAGTATAAGGTTGGTTATAAATGCTGATGACAAATCGGCAAGACGTTTAATGTTTTCTAGTTTTTATCAACTTCCAGGAACTTTTATTACCCTTTTAATCGATAAAATGATATGAGTAATTCAATCAGTATTAAATCAAAACAGCCGAGTGAAGGTAATTATGTAGTGCATCCCAAAAAATTTGCACTTTGGTTATTTTTGATTTCTATCACAATGCTTTTTGGTGCTTTTACTAGTGCGATGATTGTGCGTAGAGCAGATGGGAATTGGCAACCTTTTATCATTCCGTTAGCTTTTAAAATCACCACCTTATTGGCAATACTGAGTTCAGGCTCTATGCAGTTTGCATATTTTTCAGCCAAAAAGGACAATATTTATAATTTGAGAATTGCCTTGTTAATAACTTTTTTGTTAGGGTTAGGATTTGTTTATGGTCAATGGATCGGGTTTGAGCAATTATATAAAGAGGGAGTATTCTTATCTAATAATTCCGCTTCTGGTTCGTTTTTTTATGTGATTGTTGGTGCTCATGCTCTTCATATAGTTGGTGGGATAATATTCCTTTTGTTTGCTATTTTATCTGCATTTAAGTGGAAAATTCATTCAAAGAATTTATTAAGAATCAACCTTTGTACTACTTATTGGCATTTTATCGGACTTTTGTGGCTATATTTGTTCGCGATTTTAAACTACTTTGTTAAGTAATAACTCAAAAATATTAAAATAAAAATTAAGCATTTTGGATTCAGCTGTAGAAATTAAAAAAGAAGGCCTTTGGACAGGAGGAAGAGTTCCGTTAGGAGCAAGTTTTGGAAAACTAATGATGTGGTTTTTCCTATTGTCAGATGCGTTTACATTCAGTTCCCTATTAGTGACTTACGGATACCTTAGGTTTTCCGCTAAACCAGGTTGGGTAGCACCTGATCACGTATTCCAAAGTTTTCCTGGAATAGCAGAGGAAGGTCTTCCTCTAGTATTTGTTGGATTAATGACATTCATCCTTATTGCAAGTAGCGTAACAATGGTACTTGCTGTAGAGGCGGGACATAGAATGGATAGAAAAGGTGTTTGTACTTATATGATATATACCATTATTGGTGGTCTAATGTTCTTAGGTTGTCAAGCAATTGAATGGACTCATTTAATCCAAGAAGGACTAACACTAACTTATAATCCATTTTTAGTTCCTGTTGGAGTTGAAAATGCTGGACAGCATGCATCTATCATGTTTGGCGATTTGTTTTTTGTAATTACTGGTTTCCATGGATTCCACGTATTTTCTGGAGTACTTCTTAATATCATAACTTATTTTATGGCTGCAAACAAAGTTTTTGAAAAACGCGGTCATTACGAATGGATTGAGAAAGTCGGTCTTTATTGGCACTTTGTAGACTTAGTCTGGGTGTTTGTATTTACTTTATTCTATCTTATTTAATCATTAAAATCTAAGTAATTAAAATATGTCATCGCACGAAATTGCACACAATAACGACGTAGAAGTAGAAGGAATTCAATATGATTCTCATACTGGAGAGGAAGTTTTAGAACATAAACTTCATCATGTAGAATCTTCTAAAAAAGAGATTTGGAAAGTTTTCTTTATTTTATTAGCCATAACTGTATTAGAATTTTTGGTCGCTCTTGTTCCTGGTATGAGAGAAAACATAGGAAAGTATGGTACCATTACAATCTTTTTTGGCTTAACTATTTTAAAAGCATTCTATATTGTAGCATTTTTCATGCATCTTAAGCATGAAAAATTAAATTTGGCTTACACTATTATTGTTCCTTTATTATTTATTATTTATTTGATTGCTTTACTCTTATTTGAAGGGAGCAATCAACCTGTTTATTAATCATTTACCTTGTCCCTTTAGGTAAGGCTAAGCATATCATTTGAAAAGAAAATTTAGTCCTATAGTTCTGGTTTTTATAATTTTAACTGTCCCAGCATTGATTGTAATATTAATTCACAGAGGAAAAAACCATTACATAGATCTTCCTTACTACGGGAACAAGATCGCAAAATCTAAAGGTGATACACTATACCATAGTGTACCACCTTTTTCTTTTATAAATCAGGATAGTGCTAACTTTAATAGTTCATCCTTAAAAGGAAAAATTTATGTTGCTCAATTCTTTTTTACCTCCTGTCAAAGTATTTGTCCTATAATGACCACAAAAGTCAAAACCGTATTTGACCATTATAAAGTAAAAAAAGATTTTAATATTGTTAGTTTTTCAATTGATCCCGACGTAGATAGACCATCTATCCTAAAGGATTATAGAAAGAAATATAAGATAAATGAAGAAAATTGGGTTCATTTAACTGGAAATAGAGATTCCATTTATTCCTTAATGAATACCAAAGGATTTTTACTACTCCAACCTAATTATAGTCCAGACCCTGCTGAGTTGACACATACAGAATTTGTAGACTTAATTGACCGAAATGGACACATCAGAGGAATGTATGATGCCACCAGTGAAAAGGAAATGGACAGACTTATGGATGAGATTAGACTTTTATATCTTAAAGATTTAGAATCAAATGGAAAAAATTAACATACTTCCTGATCAACAGAATGAAAAAAAATGGGTATGGATAATATCCGTTCTATCTGTAGTAATTGTTTTAGCTGTCGCGTTCTTACTTTTAAAATCAGAGGTAAATACTGCTAACGCCTCTAATAGTTGGATATATATTTTACCAAAGTTCAATGCCTTCCTAAATTCTGCAGTAGCCTTATTATTATTGACTGGTCTTTACTTGGTAAAGCAAAAAAAGTATGATGCACATAGAAAAGTTATGCTAACTGCATTTATTTTTTCTTCGTGTTTTTTAATCTCCTACGTAATTTATCATTTTAATGCACCTGGGACTAAATTTGGTGATATTGATCACAATAATATAGTCGATGTTGCAGAGAAAACGCAAGCTGGAGCATCAAGATACATTTATTTATTTCTGTTAATCACCCATATTTGTCTAGCGTCGATAATTGTTCCATTTTGTTTATTTACACTATATCGTGCATTTAATGGGCAGTTTGATAAGCATAAGAAGATTGCTAGATGGACATTTCCAATTTGGTTGTATGTTTCTGTTACTGGAGTCATTGTTTATGAAATGATTTCCAAGTATTATCCGTTTTGATTACAAGAAGTGATTTAAATTCATTTATTATGAGAAGGATGAGAAAAGTACTAGTTCAAATATCATTAGGATTGATGCTAATGTTGAATTTTAGTCAGGTAAGTTCTACCACAGCTCAGTGTTCCATGTGCAAAACAAATGTAAAAAATGCCACTGAAAGTAAAGATAAAAAAGTTGGTTTAGGTATAAACGATGGTATTTTGTCTTTAGTTTTAATCCCTTACCTATCAGTCGCTTTGGTTGGATTTATTTGGTATAGACGCTTTAGGTTAAAGCAAATGAATGAATCCAATTAAATATTTTAATCTTAAAAATTAGTCAAAATGACCAATTTAGAAAATACAGCACACCAAGATCCAAAAATAAGACCAGCTTTTACGGCATTTATAGAAGGACGTTGTCCTCAATGCAGACAAGGAAAAATGTTTATTCATAAAGCATACTCCAAAAAGTTTAAGGAAATGAATGAAAACTGCCAAGTTTGCGGACTTCATTTTGAAATTGAGCCAGGGTTTTTTTGGGGGTCCATGTACATCAGTTATGCCTTTACTGTTGGAATTGGTTTATTTGTAGGAATCTTGTTATATCACATAATGAATGATCCTGCTGTTTGGGTCTACCTTTCTATTTTGTTAGGAATTTACGTAGCCATTAGCCCAGTTAATTTCCGTTTTGGACGAATCATTATGATTTGGGTCTTTAGTCCGATTAAATACAATACTAAATATAACTTGAAGTAGGTAGTGATCTTCTGCCTCTTTGTTTTTTTAGGTAAATGTAAAATAAAAACCCGCTATTGAAATTTCAATGGCGGGTTTTTATTTTAGTTGATACTTAGAGACGTAAATTATCTAAGTTCTAAAGTAGCATCTTGCGGAATTTGAGTACTTCCAGCTGTAAAATCTGTATCTGCCACCATTGTTTTGTTTGTACCAGAATTGAAGTAAGAAGCACTAAAGTGATATCTAACTCCAGTAAATAAATTACCAGCAAATACAAATGAATCTGTAGAGACATAAGTTCTAAGAGCAGCAGATCCTTTTTTGTTAGATATTGTCACATTAGCTCCAGCCACGTTCTGACCCGAGTTAATTGTGGTAATCCTAAATGCTCCTTGAGCTATAGAAGGTAGTCCTAATCTGTTTGGGTTGCTTACAGACCCTTGCTCATCGATTGGGTCACGTTTTGTACAATTCTGTGCTGAAAAAACAAAGAATGCAACAATTGCAGCGAAAAGTATGGTTATCTTTCTCATTTTGCAGTAATATTTTACAAATATATAATAATTTTCTAAAATTGATGAATAAAAATTCCACTTCTTAATTTTGGCTCAATAAAGGTACTTTTTGGAGGCATTATCTCATTTGCATCCGATATTTCAAAGATACGTTCTGGACTAATAGGATGTAATAAGAATGCGACTTCAACCTCTTTCTTAAATAATAACGCTTTTACTTGATCAATATTGTCATTATCGTTCATAAATAGGATGGTTTGGTCTGTTCTGGTATTTTTCATCCCAATGATATCCCCTAAAATTTCCTTTTCTAGAATGGCTACATCCAATCTTTGACTAACATCACCCTTTGTTTTGTAGGAGCTTCCAACAACAATCTCGTAACATTCATTGTTGACAATTAAGTGGATAAATCCTTCCGCAGGGGGTAATACAATTGTGCTTAATTGACGGATTTCAAACTTTGCTAAAATTTTAGAAATCAATTCTTGAGGACTTAAGTTATTTAACTTTTTCAATAACCTATGGAAAGAATTAATTCTTAATTGATGCGCTGGAATTAAGTAGGACATAAATCCGCTTACTTCCTCCTTTAAAAATGAATAGGACGCGCATCTATGATGTCCATCAGCAATGTAAAATGAATCTATTTTCCCAAACAGACTACAAATCTTTACTAGACTACTTTCATCATAAATCTTATAAATTTGATGCTGAAGACCGTCTTCGGATAAAAAATTATAATCTGGTTTCCCAGAGGATAGTCCTGTAATAAGAGCCTCGATTTCACTATTATCTGGGTATGTTAATAGTACAGGATTTCCGTTACAACGATTTTTGGCAAAATTTTCAGCCAAAGCCTTTTCCTTATCTACCCTAGTTTGCTCATGTTTTTTGACTTTCCCTTCCAATAATGCCTCTACACTTACAAGACTTATAATCCCACAAAACTCAATATGATTGTGTATTTGCTTGTATATGTAAATAGACGGATTTTTATCTCGGATTAAAAGTTCTCCTTCTAAATAGGAATGCAGAGCAGGTAAACCTGAAATCTCTTCCATTACAAAATGATTTGGATATTGAACCCTATAAAAGCTGAAAGGGTCAACAACATTGCTGTCAAAACTCTTTATGTTAGGGTCTAGTTCCGGATTATTATCCAGAGGATTCTGAGTAAAAACAGCAAAAGAATCGTTATTAGAGCATCTTACTGCTGAAAAAGGATAAATTTCAGGCAACTTCTATTTTGTTTATTTACTGAATTTATTTTTAATCACCATTGCAACCTCTAAACTTATTCTGTCCTGAGCCTCTTTAGTAGATGCACCAATATGAGGAGTAAGGCTAATTTTTGGATTGTTTTGAAGCTCTTTTCTTACTTCAGGTTCATATTCAAAAACATCTAAGGCTGCATAGGCCACTTGACCACTTGATATGGCATCTAATAATGCCAACTCATCTACAACGCCTCCTCTTGCACAATTAACTATTCCAACGCCTTTTTTGACTACTTGTAAGGATTCTCTATTAATTGTAGGAGTCATTCCTTTATTGAAAGGAACATGTAAAGTAATAAAATCAGCCTCTTTAAATACTTCATTTATTGCACTGGAGTTTAGCTCAATTGAAGGGGTAGGATTAAATGGTAAGTGTTCAAATCTTAATTTAATATTTTCAACAAAAGGATCATGATACACCACTTTCATCCCTAAGGAAATTCCAATTTTTGCGGTTTCTTGACCGATTCTACCAAAGCCAATCAAACCTAAGGTTTTGCCTCGGAGTTCTATCCCTTCAGAATATTTCTTTTTTAATTCATTGAATTTAGGAACGTCAAGGTCAGTCATATTTATATTGGATTGTCCAATAAACCTAACTAAACTAAATAAATGCGCAAAAACGAGTTCAGCCACAGATAGAGAAGAGGATAGCGGTGTATTGCTTACATCAATTCCAAATTCTTTAGCTGAAGCTAAATCAATATTATCAACACCGACTCCAGCACGTACTACTAATTTTAAAGTACCTTGACCAGCTTCTAAAATGGCTCTATTGACCTTTGTTGCAGACCTTACAATTAGGATATCAAATTCCTTAATTCTACCGGCTAAATCATCCTGATTGATTTTATCTGTAATAACTTCAAAACCGGACTCGGTTAATAGGCTTTTCCCATCTGCCGCGATGCCGTCATTTGCTAATATTCTCATTTCTTTATACTTATTTGGATTATCCTTGGTATGATTTTTCAAATTCTTGCATCGTTTCCACTAAAAACTTAACGGACTCTAAAGGAAGTGCATTGTAAGTACTTGCTCTAAATCCTCCTACAGATCTATGTCCTTTTAATCCTGAAATCAATCTGCTTTCTGCTAATTTTAAAAACTCCGTTTCGATTTTTTCATCGATTCCTCTAAAAACAACATTCATTAAAGATCTATCCTCTACTTCTGTAGTTCCATAGAATAATGGGTTTCTATCAATTTCAGAATATAAAACGTGTCCTTTTTCTTGGTTGATTTTTTGAATCGCAGGAACTCCACCAATTCCTTCTAACCATTTTAAAGTTAAATAAGATAGATAAATCGGATACACAGGAGGAGTATTGTACATAGACTCCCCTTTAATATGCGTTCTATAATCCATCATAGTTGGGATTTCTCTTCCTGCTTTTCCTAACATATCATTTCTGATAATCAAAACAGTTACTCCTGCTGGACCCATGTTTTTTTGAGCCCCCGCATAGATTAAACCATATTTTTCTATATCAATTGGACAAGAAAATATATCTGAAGACATATCTGCAACAATTGGAATTGGACTATCTGGGATATGGTGCATTTCCGTACCAAAAATCGTATTGTTTGTGGTGATATGAAAATAAGCCGCGTCAGAAGGGATTTCATATCCTTTAGGAATGTAATTGTAGTTTTTATCTTCAGAATCTCCAACGATTTGAACATTTCCCCAAAATTTTGCCTCCTTAGTGGCATTTGCAGCCCAAGTCCCTGTTTTAAGGTAAGCCGCTTTTCCATTTACGGGAAGTAAGTTTTGAGGAATCATAGTGAATTGGTGACTTGCGCCTCCACCAAGGAAAATCACATCATAATTATTAGGAATATGCAGCAATGATTTAATCAATTGACGCATTTCCTCCATTGTTTCTTCCCATTGTTTAGATCTGTGGGAAATTTCAACAACGCTTAATCCAGTATTTTTAAAATTTCTTAATCCTTCTATAGATGCTTCAATAGCTTCTTTTGGTAAGATGGATGGTCCTGCACTGAAATTATGAATTTGACTCATGAGTTGGTTTCTTATTTTAGTTTCCTTTAAATTAGATTTCTACTACAAAGGACGGAATATTATATCAATTTTCAGAATTTCAGAAGGAGGATATCACAATGATTATCCACTTTTATCATAAAAAAACTCCTTATTTAGAATGATTCTAATTATTTTTCCTCAAATTTGCAGTCGCGTATCAGAATTATAAATTGAATCAGGTCCATAAACTTAAAAATTGGCTAACTCAACCAAAAGAGGATTCCGCTTCATTGGCCTTTTTTAGAATTGCCTTTGGACTTTTGATGTTTTGTTCTTTGATACGTTTTTTTATTAAAGGATGGATATACGACCTATATGTCAAACCGAAGTTCTTCTTCACCTATTACGGCTTTGAATGGATTACTCCTCCTTCAGCTCCGTGGATATACCTACTATTTATAGTAGTTACCATACTAACCATTTTAATTTGTATTGGACTCTTTTACAGAACCTCAATTATTCTATTCTTTCTTGGCTTTACCTACATAGAATTGATGGATAAAGCCAATTACCTCAACCACTATTACTTAATAAGCCTTTTGAGCTTTTTGATGATTTTCCTTCCGCTAAATCACTCTTATTCTTTAGACAATCTTATCTTCAAGAAATTCAAATCGAAGACAAGTATCCAAAGATGGATGAAAATTGCATTAGAAGTCCAAGTCGGATTCGTTTATTTCTTTGGAGGCATAGCCAAGTTAAAATCAGATTGGTTATTAAAAGCTCAACCGCTTAAAATTTGGCTTACTTCAAATTCGGACTTACCAATCATAGGAAGCCTTTTAGAAAAAACTTGTATAGCCTATGCTTTTTCCTGGTTCGCTTGCATTTTTGATTTAACCATCATTTTCTTTCTATGGAATAAAAAGGCACGTCCTTATGCCTATTTAGTTGCTGTTGTTTTTCATGTTTTGACCTCTTGGTTTTTTTATATAGGAATGTTTCCATTTATAATGATGACCTGTGCACTAATATTCTTCTCCAATGAATGGCATTATAAAATCCTTAAAAGAATTTTAGGGGAAGATAAAAATATCCATCGTATTTATAATAAATCTAATTATGCTCGCATTAAATGGTTATCAATATTTTATATTATTGAATTCATTTTGCCCTTTAGATACCTTTTATACAAAGGAAACGTCCTTTGGACGGAACAAGGATACCGATTTAGTTGGAACATCATGTTAATGGAAAAGGCAGGAAGTGTTGAATTTATCATTAAAATACCTTCTAAAAATATCCAATTAACGGAAGACGGCTCCAAGGAATTAACTAAAAATCAGATAAGGCAAATGAGCCAACAACCCGATATGATTTTAGAATATGCGCATCATTTAGGACAGAAATATTCAACCGCTCAAAATAAAGCGGAAGTTTATGCCGAAAGTTATATTTCCTTTAATGGACGCCCAGCAAAGCAATTAATTAATCCTAATATCGATTTAATGACTCAAAAGGAATCTTTATTTAACAAACAATTTATTTTACCTTTTAATGACTAAATATCTTTTAATCGGATTACTAATATGTATAAGGTTTACCTTATCAGCACAATCAGACACCACTTATGACCTAAATACCATGGATGTTTATGGTCAAAAAAAAGAAAGTATTAATTCTCAAAACGGAATATCCAAAAGTGGCATTTTATTAGAAGGTAAAAAGAATTTCTTTATTACTCCTGCTAATATCCCAGTAAATATTACAATTAACAACGTCAGAACCTCCTACGCAAAAATACCAGGACTTAATATTGTTGAAAATGACGGTGCAGGTATCCAAATGGGTATTGGAACCAGGGGATTAAATCCCAATAGAATATTAGAATTCAATACCCGCCAAAACGGATACGACATAGCCGCGGACGCACTCGGTTATCCTGAAAATTATTATACCCCAACATTAAGTTTTGTCAAACAAATCGAAATCATCAGAGGAGCAGCAGGACTGCAATTTGGTCCTCAATTTGGAGGATTAATCAATTTCCAAATGATGGAACCAGACCTCACAAAGGAATACAGAATAAAATCTTTTGTATCCATTATTAGGACAGCAATTGCATTAGGTAAAGAATCAAAGAGATCACTTACCAAAGCCGATAGTACTGAAATCATCAATAAGGCAATTAATCAAAACTTTTTATTAATGCCAAAGTTTAATATTAGTTATGGCACTAAAGGATTCAGAAGTAATGACATTATTTTTGAAGGCGGATACAAACGCAAATCCAATTCTTTAGGATATTATCCTTTACAATATATAATTGGATGGAATAATAAAAGAGGTGATGGATGGCGTCAGAACTCGCTTTTTAGGAATAATAATATTTTTGCTTCCATTAAATGGACGCCAGAAAATCATTTTAAAAACGGATACGCTAAATTAGATCTGACTTTTATGGATTATTCCATGCAACAACCAGGTGGATTAACGGACAATCAATTTAATAACAACCCTCAAACATCCCTAAGGCCACGGAATTGGTTTTCCGCTACTTGGTTTATTCCAGCATTAGAGGTTCATAAAAAATTAAATACGCATTGGACATCCAATTTAAAGGTATTTTCTTTAGTAGCCCAACGGAGTTCTATAGGAAATTTAATTCCCCCAAATCAATCCGATTACCGTCCTGACCGTAATTTAATGATAGATCATTATTTTAATCTAGGGTCAGAATTAAGGTTTTTTAATACGGATTTTTTAGGCAAAAGGAAACATAAAAACATTTTTGTGTCAGGATTGCGTTATTATCACGGTCAAACCATACGTAAACAAGGTTTAGGGGATTCCTTAAATAACCCTAAATATACTTTTTTACATCCAAATAATTTGGAAAATTCGAGCTTTAAATTCCCTTCGTCCAACATGGCAGGATTTATAGAAAACGTATATTATGCGCATCCTAATTTTTCCATTACTCCAGGAATACGGTATGAATTCATCCAAACCAACTCTAATGGATACTATCAAACCGATACAGGTAAAGGAATCGATAATAAAACCACCAATAGAAGCTTTCCTTTATTGGGCATTGGATTGACGTATTATTTTAATAAATCGCATAATTTAGGAAATATTTATTTTAATTTTTCTCAAAGCTATAATGCTGTTAATTTTAATGATATTAGGGTTGTAAATCAAAATTTAAAAGTTGATGCAAACCTAAAAGACGTTACTGGATTCAATGCCGATTTAGGTTTAAGAACCAAGATTTCTAAATTTTTATTCCTTGATTTTAGTGTTTATTACTTAGCCTATAACAATAGGATAGGGGTTATTTATAAGGTGGATAATCAATTTAATATTTATCAATTTAGGACAAATATTGCCGATTCTAGGTCATTAGGGACTGAACTGTTGGTTCAATTGGAGCTATTTCAATTATTAAAATATTATGGACATGGGCATTTGAATCTTTATAACAGCTATAGTTTTAATGATTCCCGATACATCAATACCCCAAATATTTCTGTTAAAAATAAATTTGTGGAGTACGCCCCTCAATATATTAATCGTTCTGGAATTGAATATAGTGTTGGATCCACCAAAATTGGACTCCAATCCTCTTATGTCAGCGGACAATACACCGACGCTCAAAATACCGAGTTTGCTTTGAACGGAATCACAGGATATATCCCTGCCTATTTTGTAATGGATGCCACTGTATCCTATAAATATAAAAGTGGAATAAGGTGGACATTGTCTTTAAATAATCTATTAGATCACAAATACTTCACCCGCAGAACAGACGGCTATCCTGGACCGGGCATTTTACCTTCCGACGGCAGAATGGGATACCTTACAGCAAGCTTTAGGTTGTAGGGTATGATATAAACGCATTTACTGATAATCCAGCCAAAGGCTGACAGGCAACCAGTTACGAGGTGCGATTTTTTTTTGTTGTGTTTTTGGTGTACGATTGATGTAAGTTGTTATTAATCAATTAATTAAGCGTACACCAACCCGTACACTAATCGTACACTAATCGTACACTAATCGTACACTTGTGAACGATTTTAGACGAGTCTAAAAATTAAAATCTTTCTATAATTAAATGGACAGACTCGTAGATCTGCCCCTACCTTATACTATTGCCCTAACTAGACAATTTATCAGCACTTTTAGAAAAAATATTTATCCACAGGCTTTTATTCTGTTGGATGCGGCTAATATCCTAACTAACGCATTTTTCACAACTCTGGAGTAAAAAGATTTAAACTAGACAGTAAGTTGTTGGCGTAATTTATTTTGGTCAGGCTAAAATTCTGTTCGTCGCAACGAATTATTCTTAATCACTACCCAATCTTTTCTAACAACCATTGCAAGGATGCTACTGGCTGAACCGTTTGGAGTTCACTAATTAGTTCTTCTTTATTGAATTTGACTGTTCCGTTTTTAAGTTGCATTATTTTTTTGGTGTATTTAACAAAATTCAAATAAGCATCTCTTTGGTATTCAGATATTAATTTATTCCTTTTAAGGTAGGTGGAAAAGGCGTCGGTTAAGCTAAAAAAAGGTTCATCCTCTTTTAATTCAAAGTAGGTTCTTAATAATAAGGAGCGGGCATCCAGTTGGAAGTAGATATCCTCAAAATCACTACTTTTAAGTAGTTTAAGTGCTTGACTAAATTCCTTTTTATAATAGTATAAAAAGGCCATTGTGTAATGATAGGTATTGGTTCTAATATCCTTAGGTAGTAAATCCTTATATTGATTGATAAATTTTTCTACCCATTCAAAATCAGAACTTCTTAATCCTGTGGTGACAATGTTTTTAAAATCAGATGGACTAAGTTCTCCTTTATTAATAATTATTTCCTTTTCTAATAAGGTCTTGTATAATTTTAATAATTCTTGTAGATGATTTAATTTACCTGAGTTCAGTTTTTTAATACAATAATTGAGGGCAAAGACGTACATATCCTTGCTTTCTTCTTTGGTAAATTTGGACGAATGCTCTAATAATTGACTGGTTAATAATTCATAATGTTCTTCATTTTCGGGTTCTATGAAGGTCATTAATATTTGATAATAAATTCTAATGGCAGGAATGTCTAAATATTCCCCTTGTTTTAAAATGGTTAGGATTTCATTATAAAGTCGATTGCTGTATTTAACTTGTAGGACATCCTGACGGTTGAATATTACACAACAAAAACGGAGTTTATTACTCAGATAATAATAATCTAAATTATCTATGGCTTGTTGGAGTGAGTCCCCTGTTGTACGGCTGTCATTATTTAGTTGATGTAGATAGGCGTCTTCCTCCACTAAATGTTGATAGAAGTAATAGTCAACATCTCTAAAGTTAGATTTCCGTTGATATTCTTGGATTTCATTATAAGTCTGGGTAAAATATTTAGGAAGGTCTCTTTTATCATAACTCATTAAAAGCTTGTGCCTTCTATAGACTTCCACTTTGTCAAATTCTAGATAGATGAAAAATTCTTCCAATAATTTGGTCAAATCGGTCATGATGTAACGGAGTCTTTGTTCATCCAGGGGTTCGTTAGGGACCACTTTTTTAAAGATCTTTTCCCATTGTAGATTACTTTCTTCAAATTCAGGATAAAACTTCCTAATAGCCTCCAATAACTTGATTACGTTTTCATTCTTGTTATGGAAAGGGGATAGCACAAACTCTTCGAACCGTTTAAGTTCTCTGACAGAGCACGTCCTCAGCAGATTTATCAACTTACTTTTATGAAGCATAACCTTGACCTAATCGGTAATAATTTGAGAGCAATATACATTGCTTTTCCCGATAAAATCAAAAATATTTCTAACATAATCAAACGGAAACAAAATATTTATTGTTATTTTTGTGATTGATCGTCCGATAAAACTAACATTTTCTATTGTTATTGTTATTAAAAGAGATGTAATTTTATCCTATCAATTAGTTTTTGTTGATTTAAAGTAAAACTTATGCGCCATCAATCTACTACTCCACTGTTTAAATATTACCTATTAGGTAGCTTGGCTATCCTTTGTAACTTGATTTTGACCGCACAGATAGGTGCATCTAGTTCTAATTCCTTCAATGGAGTTAACTTGATTGCTAGTTTTCATACCAATGGAGGATTGTTTTGGGATGGAAATAAAGGAAACTTTCAGGTCCCAAGAAATCAAGGAAAAAACACCATTTCCGCAGGAGCTTTATGGATAGGTGGAGAGGATACTTTAAGGAAGATTCATTTATCTGCACATACTTATGGACTAACCGGTTCTGATTTCCAATCTGGGCCATTGAATTCTTCTGGTAAGTCGGATTCAGCTACTTATAAGAATTACAGGAGATTTTTCAATATTTCTAAATTAGAAGTGGACTCCTTTATTTTAGGGGTGCTGAAAAACAAAACAAATATCCTTAATTGGCCAGGAAACTTAGATTTGGCTTTTAAAACACCAAGAAAATTTGCTCCTTTTGTAGACGTTGATAACAATGGATTATATGAACCGAGTAAAGGAGACTATCCTAATTTTAAGGGAGACAATGCTACTTTTTGGGTTTATAATGATGATGTAACACATAATGAATCAGGGGGTAATTCCCTTGGAGTTGAAATTCAGGCACTTGCTTTTTCTTTTAATTGCTCGACTGACCCGATTCTATCCAACACCATTTTTGTAGATTATACCATCAGTAATAAATCAAGTATGGACTATTCCGATGTATATGTTGGATTATGGACAGATTTTGACATTGGGAATCCTAAAAATGATTTTGTTGGATGTTCAGTAGCCAATCAAGCGGTTTATGGATATAATGCAGTGGATTCTGATAAGGACACTTTTGGTATCCTAAATTCAAATGATACTGTTAGATTTAAGGGATATGGAACACAGATTCCTACACAATCTGTTCAGTTTTTTAATGGATTATTGCTTCCGAATAGCAAATATCAACCAATGTCGTCTATGATTTATATTTTAAATGAACAGACTTTTGGGGTTCAATCTAAACCTAGATACGATGTTCATTATTATAATTATTTAAAAGGTCTTTGGTTGAATGGAGATTCCATTACAGCCAATGGAACGGGATGGAATAAAAATAAGCCTCCATATTCCCACTTTTGCTTTGATGGAATTCCGCTGAATAAAAATAGTTGGTCAGAAAAATCAGCTAATAATTCAATTGCAGATAGAAGTACAATTTCTTCCTTTGGACCATTTAATTTAAAATCAGGGGAGTCAGTACAATTGACTTCTGCATATACTACCCATTTCCCTTCTCTAGGACAGAAAAAAGAAGGCGGAATTTTTAAAATGTTCCAGAATACAGCATCCTTAGACAATTTGTATAAAAAAGGTGTTTTATTTGGTTGTGACGGCCTTAATACTTGTAGTTCCAATGGATGTGTATATCCTGGAGACGCAAATGATGATGGAAAAGTGGATGCGACTGACCTTTTTTATATTGGATATGCTTTTGGTCAGACTGGTACTCCAAGAACTTTCAAAGGAAATGCCTTTAAAGGTCAAAATTCTACAGATTGGACCAAAACTTTCCCGACAAGTGAAAACTTTAAATATGCTGATTGCAATGGAGATGGAACGATAGATTCCTCAGATGTGGAAGCCATTGCACTCAATTATAGGTTGGTACATAAAAAAACAGATGGATTAAATAAAAAATCTAATTACGGACGTGTTTATGCAGTGGTAGTGGAGGATTCCTTATCTCCAGGAAAAACATACACAATGTATATTAAGTATGAACCAGGAACAGACACCTCCTTATCTAAAATATTTGGAATCAGTTTTGATTTAGAAACCTTTGGATATCCGATTGATTCAGATCAGATTTCCATCACTACAGATGGTGGATTGTTTGGATTAGGTAAAAAGATTAGATATATTGGTTATGACCCGATTACCAAAAAGAGAACCATCACTATTTCTATGGCAAACGGAAAATCGGCTAGAGCTGATACTGGAACCATTGCCACCGTCAAATATGTAATCAGTGACAATATATCTGGAGGACTCAAACCTTTGACCGTTTTTTCCACTTCCAATGTAATAGGAGTGGATGAAAAATTGAATGCTTATGGATTGACCAGTGGAACGGATTCCGTTGGAATTAGAAATGGCATCTTTATCCCTTCACAGAACAACATTAACGTATTGATGTATCCAAATCCGTCTAAATCGATATTAAACGTCTATGTTCAGGAAATGAGCGTCAATTATGTGTTGCTCGATTTGACGGGCAAGCAGTTAAGAACCGGACAGTTGATTGGATTTAAAAATCAGCAGATAAATTTGGAAGGTCTTGTGAATGGATTTTATGTGCTCAGAATCAATAATGGCAATAAACAATCCACAATGCCTTTTATTAAAAATGAATAAGGTAATTTTGTTGAACTAAGTAGAACTTAATTTCAAAAGATTGGTTTCCATATTAAATATCTAAACAGATGCTCAGAATATTTTCCTTAGTATTATGCCTAGTATTAGGACTAACAATCAATTCAAAATCTAAAAATTCCAAAATGCCAAACGTTCATTCATACGAGTTCAGAACCCTTGACGGAAAAATGGTCAAGCTTAGTTCCTATAAAGGAAAGAAAATACTTATTGTTAATACAGCATCACAATGCGGATATACGCCTCAATACAAACAATTGGAGGAGTTGTATCAAACCTATAAAGAGAAGTTGGTCATTGTGGGATTCCCTACCAATGATTTTGGAGGTCAAGAGCCTGGTACCAATGCGGACATCAAAACCTTTTGTCAAAAAAACTACGGGGTTACTTTCCCAATGTCCGAAAAAATCACCGTAGAAGGAAAAGACGTTCCGGAATTGTATAAATACTTGACTCAAAAAAGTAAAAACGGTAAAATTGATTCTAAAGTAGAATGGAATTTCCAAAAATACTTAATTGACGAAGACGGCAATTTAATTGAAGTTTTCAAGTCGGCGATTAAGCCAGACGATAAAAAGATTACTGCTTATTTAAAGTAGGGAGTGGTTTGATGGAATTGCTAGTCAATTCCTTTGTATTCGGCTTAATAAAAGGGTATCTTAGGAGGTTACGGTTTAGGTATCAAAATTTATTTTATTTAAATTTAAATTTAAATATTTGTTTAGAAAATAATTTTAGTGAAAATATCTAAATCGCTCATTTAAATACGTGCGGTTTATCTATTTTATTTAATCCCCTCTTTCCTTCTAAAAATCAATCACTTAGAACCGCTCTGAATAAGTATTTTCCGTTTTCTAAGAACAAAAATCTAATTTTGTAGATACTTGTACGTTATAGAAGTATTGAATTTGAAGCTGGGCTATAAAATATTGGTTTTTGTTTGTTTGGTGGTTGTTGTAAGTCCATCCTGTAAGCGGTTGAAAAACAGCAAGGTAGGGAAGGCATATCATAATCTTACTGCTCATTACAATGCCCTTTTCAACGGAAGAGAGAAACTGAAGGAAGTCCAAACTACCCTTTATACTGGTACTGAGAACAATTATGCTTTGATTCTTCCTATTTACGCCGAAGGTACTGAATCGGTCTCTAAATCTGCTTTTGGCGACTTGGATTATGTCAATAAAAAGGCGACCAAGGTAATAAAAAAACACGATGTCAGTCATTGGGTGGACGATGCCTATTTTATGGTCGGTCAATCCTATTTTTATAAAAGGGATTATTTTGCTGCTATTGAGGCATTTCAATATACAAGGGAAAAATATCCTGAGGGAATCCCTGGTTTCCGTTCTATGATTTGGGTGGCAAGAGCCTATTTGGAGCTTAAAAAACCGGCTGAAAGTTTTGCTCAATTTGGAATCATAAAGCAGACAAAGAACTTTCCTAAGGAGTTGCAATCCGAGCTTGATGTGGCTTTAGCCGATTATTATATTAAGAATTACGACCTCAAAATGGCTGCAGAGAAGTTGGAAGCAGGAGTTAAGGGGATTCCGCTTAAAAGAAATCGATTAAGGGCGTATTTTATTTTGGGTCAATTGTATAGCCGATTGGAAAAGTATGACAAATCAGCTTTTTATTATCATCTAGTCATTAAGAAAAATGCCGAGTTTGAGCTTTCGTTTCAGGCAAAAATGGGCTTGGCAGATAGTTATAAGCGTCAAACGCAAAAAGAAAAGGATAGAATCAAACGTTTTTTGGTTAGGCTAACCAAGGACAAGGATTATTCAAAATATTGGGATCAGGTATATTATCAACTGTCCAAGGTCAATTTTATAGAAGGACATCCCAAGGAAGGTATCTTGGCACTTAAACGCAGTAGTGTCAATTCCAAAAGGAATAATGTTCAAAAAGTGATTACTTTAGTGAGATTGGCAGAGGAGCATCATAAAATGCACTTCTATCAGGATTCCAAAGCCTATTATGATAGTGCTTTGAAGTTGATTGACCCTAAAGACTTTTTTGATGCAGACATCAGAAAATCTCAATACAAGACTCAATCAGAATTAAACGGAAATTTAAGAGTCATTCAGGCGGAGGATTCTTTACAGCAGATTGCGAAGTTATCACAGTCAGATATTGACATTAGAATTAATAGAATCCTAGCTAAAAAGGCTAAGTTAGCCGCTTTGGATAAGGAGGTTCAGACGAAAATTGAGAAGGAAGAAAAAAAGAAAGCACGTGATTTAGAATTATTTGCAGAACAACAAAGTAATGCTACTTCCGGAGGAAATGGAACAGGGATTGGTAATCCGTTTGGAGGCGGTAGTCCAACTCCAGGTGGTGGAACCAATGGTTCAACCGACCCGAATGCATCAAACAGTAGTGCAAACGCTCCGACTGCTTTTGATTTAGCCAATGCAGGTGCAAATTGGTACTTTTATAATGAATTTTCCATTAAGCAAGGAAAAACGTCCTTTGCCACGAAATGGGGAGGAAGACCAAATCAGGACGATTGGCGTAAAAAAAGAACTGGATTTGCGACCACTCCAGCGGATAAAGGAAATAAAACACAGAATCCAAATAATCAAAATCAAGACCCCAATAACCCCAATAATCCAAATAACCCTGACCCTTTAACCCAAAATGGAAAAGGGAAAGATTCAGCCCAGAAAGATCCCGGAGCAGGTTTAAAGGGTGCAGATAGTTTAATCGCGGTTAAAAAAGTTTATTTAGACAGTATTCCATTTAAGCCATTTTTCTCTAATCAAAGATTGCAAAAAGGATTATTTGGTGCAGGTTCTATTTATTATCAACCGTTAAAAGATTATGATAAGGCTTCAGGCTTTTTGGAGGACTTATTAAATAGGTATCCTGATTTTAGCCAACTGGCAGAAACGCATTATTTACTTTATAATATTTATACTGATGCAGGAAATATTCCTAAAGCATTGGAGCATAAAAATTATATTTTGAAGAAATTCCCTTCAAGTAATTATGCCGCGATGATTGTTAATCCTTTAAAGGCTAAACAAATGGCAGAAAGTAGAAAGGATACTGCTTTGCAGAATCTATATACCCGTACATATGAGGCTTTTAGAACAGATAATTGTAAAATGGTTTCAGACGGATATATTCAAGCTATGCAAATTCCAAATAATGTTTTAATGGCAAAATTTGAATATTTAAACCTGATTTGCCAAAGCAGAAAAGATACAGGACGGTTCTTGGCAGACTCGTTAACATCCTTGGCAGCCAAATATCCTGGAACAGAAATATCTTTAGAGGCCAGTAAATTGTCTGAACTATTACGTAAAAAAGCCGCGGAAGCCAAAGCAAATAACACTTCAACTACAGAATCGACCAATAAAAAAGTTGGTAATGATGACGAGGAAGGAAATCCTAAAAATATAGAATATATCAAGGATTTTACGGGAATCAACTTTAATATTTTAGCTTTTAAAGATTCCAAAGCTGATTTGGAAAAAATAAAAGCTAAAATATCGGATTATAATCAAAATAACGCCTCTAAATTAGGATTGGAAATTATTAGTACGGGTTTGGATAATGGTTATCAATTGGTAATTGTCAGGAATTTTGCCTCTTTAGAGTCAGCTGTTAATTATTATGTAGAAACTCAAAAAAATAAACCTTTTTTTGAAGCACTAAAACTTGAGAATATGTATCAATTTATTATTACTAATGATAATTTAAGGTTGATGCGTGATGGTCAGGATGTTGGTGGATATTATAAGTTTTTTAAATCAAATTATTAATTCAGATCTGGGTGGCAAAATTAAAATTTGAATTAAATCCGATTAATACTAAAAGAATATTAAAATGGGCTTGGATAGGTTTTGGCTCATTTATTTTATTATTTGGATTACTCATTATATTAATTAATTATAATGTTTTTGGAGAACTTCCATCTACTGATAAGCTGGAAAATCCTGAGGCGGCGATTGCATCTGAGGTATATTCTGCTGATGGGGTATTGTTAGGGAAGTTTTATAATGAAAACAGATCTCCGATTCAATTTAATCAATTAAGTCAAGGATTAATAGATGCCTTGACCTCAACTGAGGATGCAAGGTTTCAATCTCATAGTGGAATCGATTTTAGAGGACTTACTAGAGCATTTTTAAAGCCTTTGACCCTCCAAGGAAGTTCAGGGGGAGGAAGTACCATTACTCAGCAATTGGCAAAGAATTTATTTGGAAGACCTAAGTTCCATAACAAGTTTGAAATCTTGGTTCAAAAATTAAAGGAATGGGTAATTGCCGTAAGATTAGAATCTTTTTATACCAAGGAGGAAATTATGGCCATGTACTTTAATACTGTTGATTTTGGTCATAATGCTTATGGAATTAAATCTGCTGCTAAAACTTATTTTAATAAAGAACCTAAGGAATTAAATACGCCCGAATCCGCTATGCTGGTAGGGATGTTACAGGCTCCGACTAAATACTCTCCGATAAAAAATTTAGAAGCTTCAAAAAAAAGGCGGAATGTGGTTTTGGCTCAAATGGTCAAGTATGGTAAGATTAAAAAAGAGCAATTTGAGCGATTTAAGATAGAGTCCATTGATATGGAGAAATTTGCTGCTGAATCCCATACATCCGGTCAAGCAACCTATTTTAGAGAATATATCCGTCAATTGGTAGATAAAATCACAAGGGAACAAGGGCTTGATTTATATTCTGATGGACTTAAAATATATACTACTTTAGATTCTAGGCTCCAGAAATATGCAGAAGAAGCTACCTACGAGCATTTAAAAGAAATGCAGAAATTGCTCAATAAACAGTATTTACATTTAACTCCATGGAAAAATGCTCCTGAAATTATTGACTTAACAATTAAAAGGTCTGAGCGATATATTGGTTGTAAACGCGCAGGAATGAGTGATGCTAGCATCATCCGTCAATTTAATACCCCTAGGAATATGAAGGTATTTAGTTACGAGGGTCCAGTAAATAAATTTATTACTCCATTGGATTCTATTAAATATTATAAATATTTTCTTCAATCAGGAATGATGGCGATGGAACCTAAAACAGGGCATGTTAAAGTTTGGGTAGGTGGCATTGACTTCCATTTTTTCAAGTATGACCATGTGGATCCTAAAGCTATTAGGCAAGTAGGGTCGACTTTTAAACCATTCGTTTATGCAACAGCTATAAAGGAACGATTTTCTCCTTGTCAAGAGGTATTGAATGAACCAGTCGTATTTGATAAATATAACAATTGGCAGCCGAAAAATAGTGATGGAATCTATGGTGGAAAGCAGTCTTTAAAACAAGGATTGGCCTATTCTACAAATTGTATCACCGCTTGGGTTATGAAACAAGTAGGAGTAGAACCTGTCATTAGCCTTGCCCATAGAATGGGAATAAAAAAGGAATTACCTCCCTATCCTGCACTTTGCTTAGGGGTTGCGGATTTATCTATTTACGAAATGGTCAGTGCTTTCAATACTTTTAATAATATGGGCCAATACGTTGCACCTACGGTGGTTACAAGGATTGAAGATAAAAACGGAAAAGTTATCCAAACCTTTATCCCAGAAACGAATGAGGCATTGGATGAAGTTTCCGCATACATTATGATTCAGATGTTGAAAGGGGTGACTGAACGAGGGGGAACAGCTCATAGGTTAAGATTTAGATATGGCCTCAATCAACCAATGGCAGGTAAAACAGGGACCACCCAGAACCAGTCTGATGCTTGGTATATGGGATTAACCCCTCAATTAAGTTGTGGAGTTTGGGTAGGTTGCGAAGATCGCTCTGTCCATTTCAATGATATGTTTAATGGTCAAGGTGCAAGTCTTGCATTACCTATTTACGCTTTATTTATGCAGAAGGTCTATAAAGATGCATCCCTTAAATTTGGTTCTGATGATTGGAAAAAACCAGTGGATGAACTTCCTGTGACGTTAGATTGCAATGATTATCAAAAAAATGATCAAGAGTCCGAAGAAGGCTCAGGATTAAATGCAGGAGGGGTTAATTAATCTGCTAAATTCTAAACAATACTGCAAAAATAAGTCTATTTTCTACTTTAACTAGGTCAGGAGACCATCCTGCAGGAACTGGTGAAGTTGTATATCCTGTTGGGGATGTAACGCCTCCTCTACCTGCGAAATAAGGAACCGAAGACTGCCTATGTACGTACTCAACTCTGAAAGTAAGGCTTTGATTAGGCATCCAATCTAAATTAGTAGAACAATCCCATCCTTTAAAGAATGTTCCTACATTAGTATCAAAAGGATGGGTTCCTTCCGTTGTTCCAGATTTTGGATCTTTGGGGTTAGGTAGTGGACTTGCATCACCAGTAGGGTATAATACCAAATATCTACCTGGATTGGTCATGGTCCCTCCGCCAAATGTCCAAGCAAAATGGTTTTTATTAAACCATACTCTATTATAAAACATCCCAGAAACAAAATATTGAGGCGGATTTAAAACAGTATCTTGTCCTTGACTCCCTTTAGAATGAGTCCCTTTACTAAAACCATTGACTCCACCGCCTTTTTCAAATCCAATATCACCAGTTAAACTGAATGCCATTTGACTTATTCCTTTACTTTGAGGTCTTTTAAAATACCTAATCAAGACGCTGTTATCACTATGGAATCTGTATCTGTCAGGAATTAAAGCGTCATCTTTACCATAGTAATTGTTGGTTAACATTTTAATATTTTCATTTGGACACCAAGTGATGTTTCCACCAAACCCAGGCATTGCATTTAACCTGCCATAACTTTGCCATCCATTGATTAACCAAGGTTCAATTTTTAATTTTTTAGTTGGGAAGATTTGCACTCTGACTCCGTTGAAAAACCAAGGCGTATTATCAGAGGTAAAGGAGGCTTGATATTCCCAATTTTCCACCTGATAGTAGGAATTGAGTCCAATATAGGACATAAATAATCCAGCATCTACATTAATCCCATACCATTTATTAAAATGATATCCTGCATATGCTTCACTTAAATATCTGTACATGGTGGCTGGTTCATACTGGCCTCTATACACGCTAAGATCATTTCTAGGAACTACAACTGTTCTAGATCCAAATTGAGTTACAATTCTTGCTCTTGCTCCTTCATAGTTAAATTCGCCTCCAATATTTGCACTGGATACTTGAATTTCATTATTTCTTGCTAATGCAGTGGATCCTACAACAGTGTTGTCAATGGGGTTATTGCCACTATAGGTATAATTTGCATCAAGCATGATAACACCTGTAAAATATTTACTTGATAATGCATTGCTGCTACGTCTATCGTTACCATTTTGCCATGTTTGGTCCATCCCGTCCAATGGAATCTTAGTTGAATCAATTGTTTGGGATTTTGATTCCTCTGTATTTAAAATGGATACAAAAAGAATTAAAGCTAATAACCTTAATATGGAAATTAATTTCATTTTATAAGTATTTTGGGAATTTAAGTGTTTAATTTTTATTTGTTAATTAAGTGCGACGATTATACACCACAATTGTCGCAACTTCCATGAGCTTTCTTCTTTTTTGGAATTGCAAACCTAAAGATTAAGTATCCAATTGCTGTGGCTAGTAATAGAATTGCGATAATTAACTGAACAGATTGGTTCATCCTCTTACAAACGAATTGTTATTCTTTTCGTTCAGTATGGTAGTACTATCGCCATGACCACTATATACGATGGTATTATCTGGTAGATTGTACATCACCTCTTTAATGGTTTTTTCTAAAATGTCAAAACTTCCACCAGGCAAATCAGTTCTCCCGATGGAATTAAGAAAAAGTACATCTCCAGAAAAAATAATATTTTGTTCCTCTGACCAAAACGCAAAATGTCCGGCAGAGTGACCAGGAACAAATAATACTTTTATTTGATTATTTCCTATCCAAAGTGGATCAGATTCTGAAAGTAGGAAATCTGGTTCGTTGGAATTAGGAGCAGGTAATCCATACATGCTTGGGCCATAAACGTCAGCAGACCGCATATTTGGGATTTCTAATTCTGAAGCATATAGTGGGGCGTTATATTTTTCAGATAAATATCTGTTTCCATAAATATGATCTATATGTCCATGCGTATTCCAAACGGCTTTTAGATTTAATTTATTGGAGGAAATAAAATCATCAATTAATTTATTCTCTCTGTTGTCAAAGTTACCTGGGTCTACAATTACAGCCTCCTTTGAGAATTCATCCCACAGTAAATAACTATTTACTTGAATCGGATTTAGCGTAAATTTCTCAAATAAAATACCCATTTTAATATTATAATTATTTGAGGTATTTGTCCAACCAATTAAAGAAAACTCTTTGCCATAATACGCCATTTTGAGGTTTTGATACCCAATGATTTTCATCTGGAAAATATAAGAATCTGCTAGGTATTCCTCTTTCTTGAGCAGCAGTGAAGGCTTCTAATCCTTGGGTTAATGGTACTCTAAAGTCTTTTTCGTTATGGATGACCAAAATTGGAGCGTCCCAATTATTTACAAATTTATGTGGGGAGTTTTTTTGATAATTTAGACTATTAGACCAATAAGGTCCGTTTTGGTCGTGATTGGCAAAAAACATTTCCTCTGTACTGCCGTACCAAGAGACCATATTAAACATTCCGCAATGTGCAATTAAAGCTTTAAATCTTTTATTATGATTTCCTGCTAACCAATACACAGAATATCCTCCGTAACTAGCTCCTACAGCTCCCATTTTATCTTTATCCGCATAAGGTTCTTTAGCAACATCATCAATAGCTGATAAATAATCTTGCATTGGCATTCCTCCATAATCTCCAATTATTGCATCATTCCATTCTTTGCCAAAACTTGGTAATCCTCTACGATTCGGGGCAACAACAATGTATCCTTTTGCTGCCATTAAAGCGAAATTCCAACGTGTTGACCAAAATTGACTCACAGGACTTTGAGGTCCGCCTTGACAATATAATAAGACTGGATATTTTTTTGTTGCATCAAAATTTGGAGGATAGCAAACCCAAGTAAGTATATCCTTACCATCTTTAGCTTTTACCATTCTTTTTTCAACCTTTCCAAATTTTACACTTCCTAATATATCTTTATTGATGTTAGTAATTTGGATTTGGGTTTTTAATTTAGGATCAACTTCAAAGAATTCTGTAGGGCTATTAAAATTAACTCTTGCGCCTATTATTAATTCTGATTTATTTTTATTAATTAACGCAAATGTGTTGTAATCATGGTCTCCTTGAGTTAATTGAATGATTTTATCTGACTTTACATCATATTCAAATAATTGCTTTGTCGCATGAATAGTGGTAATAAAATAAATCTTTTTTCCACTAAAAGACCAGCTTGCCATATCAACTCCATGCTCAAATTTTTCTGTTATGTCTTTTATTTGAGCGGTTGTAAAATCATATAATAACAATCGGTTTTTATCTGATTCATAAGCTGGAGTTTGCATGCTGGAGTATATCATTTTACCTCCGTCTGGACTTAATACAGGATCATTGTCATAACCTAAATTGGTGGATGTTAAGTCTTTTGTAGTGTTTGTTGCAATATCAAAAGCGTATAGGTCAGAATTGGTGCTATTAGCATATTCTGTGCCCGTTAATTTTTTAGAATTGTAAATAATTTTAGAATCATCTTTGCTAAAAATGACTTGTTCTTCTCCTCCAAAGGGCTTTACTGGAGCATCAAATTTATCTGTTCCTAATAATATATCTTTTCCATCTGTTACAAGGGTAGAACTATAATTTGTGTAAAACACATGTTGATAGCTACCATCAGACCAAGTATCCCAATGACGGAAATTTAAGCCGTCAAATACCTTACCTGTAGTTTTATCTAGGTCTTTGTATAAATCTTTATCCTTTATGTCTAAATTAACATCCTGAATGTATGCGATGTATTTATTGGTGTTGGAGTAAGTAAAACCGCTAATATCCTCCTTGAAGGTGGAAAGTTGATGTTTATTAGATCCATCTAAATTCATTTCCCAGATTTGATTTTTCCCAGATTTTGAACTTAAATACCCAATCATTTTTCCATCTGGACGGAATCTTGGACTAGAAATTTTATCCTCTGGACTACCGATTTGAGTTTGTTTGCCAGATTCCACATCCACTAAAAACAAGTTGGTCAGTGATTTATTATTTGGCATGTCCGTTACTGATACGGAATAAATATAGGACTTTCCGTCTGGACTACTTTTTAGACTTCCTAATCTATTGATTTTCCACATCAACTCAGGTGTTAAGACTTGGCTATTCAGACGATTGAATGGCATTATGATTAGGGTAACAACTCCTAAAACAAGGATAATAATCCTTTTGAATAATTTTGTTTTCAAAATATAAAGTAAATAAAAGTCAAATTTAATGGAACAATTTGAGTTAATTGACAATTTTCAAACTACAACCATTTGTTGCGTTTAAATACAAAGAATGTCAACAAACTGCTTAAAATCATTAATA
>Ga0114962_10000291_pt1 | contig 43444 bp, 39 predicted proteins | sample C_130820_MF_Meta_FD_87017 | JGI IMG/M metagenome (GOLD analysis project Ga0114962, IMG submission 87017) | Freshwater microbial communities from Lake Croche, Canada to study carbon cycling - C_130820_MF_MetaG | ecosystem: Environmental > Aquatic > Freshwater > Lake | place: Lake Croche, Canada...
CGCTCTCCACCGGGTCCTCCGCGACGCTCGCCGCGGCTGTCACCACCAGGTCCTCCACGACGGTCTCCGCCGGGTCCTCCACGACGCTCGCCGCGGCTGTCACCACCAGGTCCTCCACGACGGTCTCCGCCTGAGCGACCCTTGCGTGCAAGGGTAACGATGACGTCCGCCTCTTCTTTTCGCGAACCGACGATTTCGATGCGATTTGCGACGGGCTTTTCAGCCTTCGGGTCTACAGGAATGGCGAGGGAGAGGATTTCGATCCCATCAATCCCCACTTCGACCTCGGCGCGCAGTAGCGTGCCAACACCCACGCCGGTGGGTACGAGAGAGGCGGAAACGGCACCCTTAGGCATGCGTGCTCCCGCTGCCCTCCAGGTCCAGTTCTCTTCGCCGGACTGACTAGTTAGCTCAACATCAATTTTGCGCGTCATGGGTTCCCTACGATACTCGCACCTGAGAGACCCCTATGAAGCACCCTCGAGAGCCCGCCCTCTACACTGTGTCTAGCCAGTCGTGGTCAGGGGAGCTAGACCAACGAGGAGATGTTCAGTGACAGAGGAAATTGACTCGGAAGCAACGAGTGAGCCCAGTGAACCTATTTCTGCGAGCTTTCCCGTAGAGCCCCCAATGGCTCCTCTGGGGCAAGTTGAAGCAAGGCAGCCTTACGCTGCTAGCGCTGCTGGGCCTTGGCTCGGTGAGCAGCTCCCACCAGCACCGCGACCCGAGCCCAGCGCTAGCTCCGCTGCGCCGGCACCGCGCCGTCGTGGGCCCTTGGCTCTCGTTTTGGTAGCCGCCATCGTAGGAGGTCTCGTAGGAGGGGAGTTGGTCTCCACTATTCGCGATCGAAAGACCGCCGTGGGGACCGTTCAGGTCTCCGAATCCTCGAGCAATCCGGGCGCAGCCGTAGTGGGTAATGGCGTCTCCATCCCAAAACTGGTCTCCAAGGCCCTGCCCAAGGTGGTCAGCATTGATGTGAAGGCTCAGGGCATGGAGGACCAGGGGACTGGCATGATCATTTCCGCCGATGGAATGGTGGTGACGAATAACCACGTGATCTCCCCGGCACTTTCGGGCTCAGCCAAGATCACCGTCACCCAGTCAGGCTCCACCAAGGTGCAAACCGCCACGCTGATCGGAGCCGATCCCAGCAATGACGTTGCCTTATTAAAGATCGACAATGCCAAAGACCTTCCTTTTGTGACCTTTGGGAATTCAGACAAACTTGAGGTTGGCGATGCAGTAGTTGCTATTGGCAATGCCCTTGGCCTCGCCGCTGGTACTCCCACCGTCACCTCTGGCATCGTTTCAGCCCTCGGCAGGACCGTTACCGCTTCTAATGGCTCAACCGGTAGCGAGACGATCACCAACATGATCCAGACCGACGCCGCGATTAATCCTGGCAACTCCGGTGGGCCGCTCATGGATTCGAACGGCAACGTCATTGGGATGAATACCGCAGTCGCGGGAAGTTCGAGTGACGGAAGCAGTGCGCAGAATATCGGTTTCGCTATTCCTGCTTCCAAGATCAAGCTGCTGCTGCCAGACCTTGCTAAGGGTGGGGTAGTGCAGAAGCAAAAGGCCTACCTCGGTGTCCAAATCACCACGCTTACTCAGAGCCTCCGTCAGCAATATGGCTTCAAGGCGACCAGCGGAGCAGTAATTCTCGCCACCGTGCCTGGTGGCCCGGCTGACACAGCGGGTCTCAAGCAAGGTGACATCATCACCAAGATTGGATCGGTCGAGGTCAGCGTCGCTGAAAACGTCACCACCGCATTGGGTCAACATAAGCCAGGCGACACTGTGGATGTGAAGTTCTGGCGCGGGAGCGAGCAGCAGAGCGTCTCGGTGCGCCTTGCAGGTTCCCCAGTGACCTCGAACTAAGAGACGGCTTAGGGCTGCCAGCGGCGGTTTGGCTTACTTGGGGGGAAGTTCATCTTTCCCTTAGGCCGCCAACCGCTGCGGGCAAGGTCTTCGAGCACGTGCTCCATGTTGTAGGTGTCTTCTTCGTAGCTGAACTTCCCGTTGCCGGCATAGATAAGCCGCGAGTAGGCAGACTGAGCGAAGGGGCGCCCCTCTTCATCAAGGCCGGGAATGAGCTGCGTCCACTTCACGATGACATCGTTACCATTGACGGCCGTGAACTCAATCGGAAACTTCCAATCTTCGAGCCCCACCATGGACTCAATAAACCAGTTGCCAATCGCTTCTTTGCCCTCGATGCGCCCCCAAGAGGCATCCACAATGACCGCATCGTCGGTGTAGAGATCAGTCAGTGAACCAAAGGCCTGGTCTTCTTGCCCTGCATCGATGCGTTCACGTAACAGTACAAAGCGATCAACTGCTGCTTGAACCTCTTCTAAGGGAAATGCCATGACGATGTCCTCCTCCATCCGAGACGCCGCGCTTAACCTACCGTTGCAATGCCACCGTCGACAGGAATGATGGTTCCGGTGAGGTAGCTGCCGGCCTGGGATGCGAGAAAAATCGCTGTTCCAGCCATGTCGCTTGGCCTACCAATGCGCTTAAGGGGAGCCCCAGCGGCAATCTGCTCACCAAAGGCATCCAGCGTCGCGGCCATCATCTTGGACTCAAAAGGTCCAGGAGCAATCGCGTTCACGGTGATTGCGGGGGCCAAAGACTTGGCCAGGTGTCTCGTGAGTTGGTGCACGGCAGCCTTTGATGCGGAGTAAGCAAAAGTGTTGAGCACGGGGACATGTATGCCGTCGATAGAGCCGATGTTGATAACCCTGGCTGGAACTTCTGGCGTTCCGGCAGCTTGCAGCATGGGCAACATGAACTTGGTGAGATGGAAGACGCCCTTGACATTGACCGCAAGGACTTTTTCAAAGGCGACTTCGTCGTAGTCCTCGATGGGGGCACCCCAGGTAGCGCCAGCATTGTTCACGAGGACATCAACGCTGTCTTCACGCTTTGCGAGCTCATTAGCGAGTCCTTGGCATCCAGCCTCAGAAGAAAGATCAGCGGGAATCGAGATGCAGGTTCCGGCTTGTGAGAGTTCGGCCGCCATGGCGTCACAAGCTTCAGCCTTACGCGCAGAGATGTAGACCTTTGCTCCCGCCTCGACAAAGCCTCTCGCGATCATGGCACCGATGCCACGAGAACCACCCGTCACCAGGACTGTTTTCCCCGCCACAGCAAATAGATCATCCATGTTCAGCAACCTCTCCCTCATTGTTTATTGCTAGGTCTTCAAGACCCTTACTCGGTCCCGGCAAAAAGAGCGTAGGCACAATGGCCACGACGCAGGTAGCAAAGGCCCACCAGAAGGCGATGGAAAAGCTTGCCGCCAACTGGTTCGCCACATCGGGTGAGATCTTGGAAGGAATGGCCGACAAACTGCCTGTTGTTCCATGGAATCGCGATTGAATCGCGCGCTCGAGCACGACGGCGTAAAGCGCGGTACCTATGGATCCTCCAACCTGGCGCACGATATTGGTTGTTGTGGAGGCTCGGGGAACCTGGGCGGGGAGCAGTCCGCGATACGAGGCGGCAAACACCGGCATCATGCCCAAACCCAGCCCTATGCCTCGGACAAAGAGCGAGATACCCAACCACCAGAGATTTGTTGTTGGGCTAACCATCGTGTAGGCGAAGGTCCCCACAGCTAAGAGCAGCATGCCAAGGGGAACAATAGAAATTGGCCCCCGTTCATCCGCAATGACACCGGCACGCTTCATCACGATCGCAGCACCGATGCCTTGAGGGGCCATCATGAGACCGGCCACCACCGCACTTTGGCCACGAACGATTTGGTAATAGAGCGGAAGCAAGAAGATCACGCCATAGAGGGTGATGCCCGTCACGAAGATCGAAATGGTGGAGACCGTGAAGGTTCTGCTCTTGAAGAGTCGAAGATCCACAATGGGTTCAGGAGCGCGAAGGCTACGCCAGACAAAGGCGAGACCCAGCATGAGCCCAATCACCGTTAGCCAAATCGTCCGAGGGGAGTGGAAGCCGCCCTCACGGCCCACTTCGCTCATCGCATAAACGAGCAGCGCCAGAGCAGGGGAGAGAAAGGCGAATCCCCAAGCGTCGAAGCGGTGCTCTCGGTCACGGTGATCGCGAGGCAAGAGACGAGCGGCCAAAATCACCGCAATGATGCCTATGGGAAGGTTGACAATGAAAATCCACCGCCAGGAAACGTTGGCGATGATCAAACCACCGATGACGGGGCCGAGGATGGGGCCAAGCAGCGTAGGAACGCCGAAGATGCCCATCACCCGTCCCATCTGCTTTGGACCGGCCGCAGTGGCCATCAAACTTTGTCCAACCGGCATGATCATGCCTCCACCCGCACCTTGTAGGAGGCGAAAGCAGATCAGCGAAGTCGCCGACCAAGCAAAACCGCAGGCCATGGAACCAAGGATGAACAGGGTCACCGCGCTAATCCAGACCGTCTTAGGCCCCAGACGATGCACGGCCCAGCCCGAAATGGGGATCACCATGGCGAGCGCCAGCAGGTAGCCGGTAGTAACCCATTGGATGGAGCTGACACCTACCCCGAAGTCTGTTCCCAGGGTTCTGAGGGCAACGGCCACAATGGTGGTGTCCAAAATGGCCATGATGGTTCCGAGCACCACCACCAGCGCGATGCGGATCGTCTGAGGATCTAGTGGCTCATTGCCTGCTTTGGTGGCCGAAGCAACACTCATAACGAGAGGCTACCCGGCTCCCAAGCAGGGCCTACGATGTCCCCCGGGGGTACGAAATGGAAGAGCAAGGACAAACAAGGCCGCAGACGTCGACAAGAGATTATGCCGATGTGCGGGCTTCTCTTGAGCAGTGGCTACAGGACCAGATGCCCGGCGCTCGCGTCTCGGAACTACTCGTTCCTGAGTCCAATGGCATGTCCTCAGAGACGGTGCTCTTCACCGTGGACGAGGGCGACAAGGCTACAAACCTCGTTGCACGCATTGCCCCTGATCCTGACTCCGAACCCGTCTTCGCCGATTACGACATGGAAAAGCAATTCAAGGTCATGCGCCTTGTCGCCGACTCCACCGATGTTCCCGTGCCCAATACGCGCTGGCTTGAGCTGAGTGCCGATGTGCTCGGCGTTCCCTTCTTTGTCATGGACAGAGTTGATGGCGAGGTGCCCCCCGACGTCATGCCCTACACCTTTGGTGACAATTGGTTCTTTGATGCCACTGCCGAGCAGCAGCGCCAACTCCAGGACAGCACGATTGCCGCTATTGCTGGCGTGCACTCCATTCCCCTCGGTGATGAAACCGCCTTCCTCGATTTCGCCAGTCCCTCGCCTGAAGGACGGCTGCGAGACCACCTAGCGGCCCTAGAGGATTACTACCAGTGGACCGCTGATCAGGGCCTGCGCTCGCCCTTGCTCGAGCGAGCCTTGACCTGGCTCGAAGAACATCGGCCAAAAAATCCGACAAAGGATGTTCTGCTCTGGGGTGACGCACGACCGGGCAACATTCTTTATAGAGACTTCACCCCCGCAGCCGTACTCGACTGGGAGATGGCCTGCCTCGGGCCGCCCGAAGTGGACCTCGCCTGGACGATATTTTTGCACCGCTTTTTCCAAGATCTCGCAACAGATCTGATGGGCCTGCCCGGGCTGCCAGATTTCATGCGACTCGATGATGCTGCGGCCAGTTACGAGCGCCTCACGGGCACAAGGCCCCAAGAGCTCGAGTACTACACCGCCTACGCGGCGATTCGCCACGGCGTGATCATGTTCCGTATATCTCAGCGTCAAATTCGCTTCGGTGAAGCGGAGCCGACCGAGGATCCCGATTCAGCCATCTTGCACGCCAACACCATTAGGCGGATGCTCGACGGCAGCTACTGGTCAGAGGTCTACGCCTAATTCACCAAACCCACCGAAGGCTCAGTGAGTGACCTTGCCGAAGGCTCTGTTCCAGGCGCGGTCGCGCTCATAGAGCGAGGGAAGCAGGTCAGCACGTCTCGCGGCGGCCTCTGCACCGATGGGGGAGGGGAGGAAGATCCGTCCCTCTCCTGAAAGTTCTTTGAGTTGTGCGAGAGAACGTTCTCCAAGGGCAATAGAGGCGAGCAAGGCTGCCCCTCGCAACTGAGCGACCATGGGCTCACGAACTTGTTCGACAGGGCGACCAAGCGCATCCGCGCAGATCTGGCACCACAGTGCTGACTGTGCTCCGCCGCCAAGCAGGCGAATGGGGCTGAGCTCACGCTTCGTGAATTGCTCGACGTAAGCGAGTAACCAGCGGCTGTTGGCCGCAACGCCCTCCATCACCGAACGAATGAGGTCGGCGGTGCTCGTAGAAATCGACAGGTTCGAGAAGCTGCCTCGTAATCTCTTGTCTTCAATAGGTGAACGTTCTCCATTGATCCAAGGCGCGAAAAGTACTCCATTGGCGCCCATGGGGGAGTCCTGAGCTAACGCTGTCATGGCGGAAAAACTCAAACGTTCGCCTTTGCCCGCAAGGATGCCCTGAAGCCATTCAAGGGCCTTGGCCCCCGTCTCTTGATTATTAATGACCAGATAGGAGTCATTACTGAGTCCAGGCACCGTGGCAATGGAGTGATTGATATCCGTCTTCTTTTTCGGCACGGGACAACTAATCCACGAGGTTGTCGACAGGGCGAGGTGCGCTTCATAGAGTTCAGTTCCTCCTGAGCCCAGCGCCGCGGCTTGTAGATCAGGAACAGCGGCGACCACCGCTACGTCCTCACTGATGCCCAACTGCGTGGCCACGGAACTAGTCACCGTGCCGACGAGGGAACCAAAGGGGACTAGGGGGGGAAGTTTTTCAGCACCCAAATCGATGAGCTTGAGCAACCCGGTGTCATAGGCGTAAAGCCCAAGGTCGCGGTTATCGGTGAGCCATGAGCCCTGACGTGAGGCATGCGTTGCTGAAGCGATACCGGTGAATCGCATAGTGAGATAATCGATGGGTTCCATGAACCACGCGGTCTTTTCCATGAGCTCTGGTTGCTCATGACTGAGATAGAGCATGTGGCCGATGGGATCTGCGCCCGTTGTTGACGGTGCACCGGCGGTCTTGCGAATAAAAGAAAGCACCTTGCGAGGGTTGTAACCCAGAAACGGTCCACCAATAGCTTCGCGGACATGTGGCCCACCTCGACTATCCAGCCAGGTCAAACAAGGACCGGTGGGGAGGCCATTGGCATCAACAGGAACCGTCGAGGCGTATTGCCCCGTCACGGCCACAGCGCGAAGTTGCGTCCTCGCTCCTTCATGCTTTTCGAACAGGCGCAGCGCTGAAGCGACGATGAGTTCCCACCACTGCGTGGCATCTTGCGTGGCGCTGCCATCGTCACCAAAGTGCGTGACGACGCTATGCATCTCATAATCAAGGAGTTCACCGTCGAGGCTCACGATGCCAATCTTTGGGCCCCCAGTGCCCAGATCAACAGTGAGGCAGAGTTCGCGACTAGACACCGAAGGCCTCGGGGATAGTGGACTGCTGGTCCATCATGTCGGCCATCATCGCGCGGATGAATTCATCGGCCTCATTATTCATGCCACCCGCAACTCCTCCGTAGATTGCGCCGGAGCTCGGGGAGTCACCACGATGTTCGCGGGCGTAGCTAACGGCATCGGCGAGATCGACCTTCCATCGCTCCAGTACTCCTGCCTGCGTCTGTGGACGCGTAACCGCCATGTGCAGCGCATTGGGATACTGCTGTCCATTCAGGCGCCAGGATCTCGTCCTTAAGAAGTCATTGACGTGATAGATGTCAAAGTCATCAGAACTAAAGGAGAACAGGAAACTCGGATTGCCAATGATGCGCAATTCCTCATGAGATTCCACGGCTTCGCGCATCGCTGCAGCGGTGGAGAAAATTGCCTCGGCATACTTGCGGTAACCCGAGCGCCCCAAGCTCACCATGGCGGCCCAGGTTGACGCCAAAAGTCCGCCCGAACGGGATCCATCAATACCGGGGGAGCAGTACTTACCCCCCGACCAATCGGTCAGATAGAAGTAAAGCTTGTTGCGCAAATTGCGATCGGCAAAACTCAAGACGCTGGTGCCCTTGAGTCCATAGCCATATTTATGCGTGTCAGCGGAAATTGAGCTAACGCCAGGCACCGAGAAGTCAAAGGCCGGAATGTCGTAACCGAGTTCACGGCCGAAGGGGAGAATAAAGCCTCCTAGGCAGCCATCGACGTGGAGTCCAATTTCTCGACTGAGCGCTAGTTGGCCGAGCTCGGCAATAGGGTCCACGGTGCCATATCCGTAGTTGCAGGCCGAGCCAATGATCGCCACCGTAGAGGCATCGATATTGGCCTCCACCCAGCCGAGATCCACCTGGGTGCTCAGGGGATCGACAGGGGCCACTTTCAGCTCTACGCCAAAGAGGTGACAGGCCTTATCGAAGGCTGGGTGAGCCGTTTCAGGCTTGATGATGTTGGGGCGCCCCACGGTGCCCGCTGAAGCCTCTCGGTAGGCCAAGACGGCGTGAGCAATGGAGCCCGAGCCACCCGAGGTGATTATGCCCGCCGGCTCCGTGGCGCTCAGCGCAGAGCCTCCGAGCAGGTCAATGGTCATGGAGATGATTTCGGACTCAAATTTGGTGGCACTGGGACACATGTCGCGCTGCAGAGCGTTGACGTGGGAGAACTTGGCGAAGGCCTCATTGAGGAACTCGTAGTGATCATGATCGCCGCAGTACATCGTTCCTGAGCACTGGCCGGTTTCCCAGCTGGGGTCTTCGGCCTTAGCCATGAATTCGAGGCTCGCCAGGATTTCGTCACGCTTACTGGGCTGCTCAGGAAGGCTGCGGTGGACCGCAAACTCCTCGGCATAGGGGAAACTGGCCATGCTGGTCCTCTCAGGTCAAATGGCTTGCGACCTTGAACTTAGAGCCCCAGAAGCCATCTGGCCCTCTTCTCGGCTTCGTTATAACGCCGATAATGTTCATTATGTCCGTTTAGCCTTATCGCTCTAGAGCCCTATTCCTAGCCTCAGTGGATAACCAAGGGGCAAGCCAAACTTGGCGAAGACCCCTGATGTCGGCTGAAGCCCTCTACGCCGCCCTCTAGAGCCTTAACGCTCTGGCGACCTAGCAAGCACGCAGCGGGCGACCTCATACGCAGCGGCTTGGGTCTGGGGGGCCTTCCAGCAGGCAGCAACCGCTGACTCTGGGTTCTTGGCAATTTCACCCAGCCGATGAGAGCCAATGTCCCAAATCAAGGCCCGGTGATCGACGCTCGGCAATTGACTCAGCGCCGCGGTGAAGAAGGCCGAGGCATAGTTCGGCGTGCTGGCCAATCCTGAACTCGGCCAAGAAAGATCCGTGGGTACGACGATGTAGCGAACACCCCAGGCTCGGAGTGCTGATCTCATGACAGCAAGTTTGCGTGGGCTCGCAGTTGGCAGTGGGCTAGTGAAAGAAGCGGACAGTCCGTTGACTATTTTCACCGCTTGGCTTTGGTTTCCAGCACGCCGGGGAAGACCCTGTGGTCCTTCAAAGCCAACCTGACGCCAGCCAAAGTCATCTTGGGCCTGCCAGCTAAGCGCATCACCAAGCGGTGAGAAAGCTGCCGGTATCGGCAGAACCGTCGCTCCTTTGAGGCTGTGGCCATGGGCTGCGAACCACGCGGGCTCCCCCACGGCTGTCATCGTCAAGGGCATATCACGAGCGCTCTGGAATGGCAGGTTCACCATGAGTGCGAGCGAACAGATGATGGCCACAAGCCAGAGCAGTCGCCCCCCTCCCCTAGTGCCTTGAGCACGATCGCAAAGCCCGTCAATGAGCAAGGCGACCAAGACCAGGAGCGCCACTAAGGCGTAAGCCATGATGCGCAGCTGCAATACGCTCGACAGCAGAGGTAAGCGGTAGAGAAAGCGCCAGACTCCGAGGGCTTGATCGCCAGCAAGAGAAAGCAGCATCGACGTCACGGCAACGGCCGCTAAGGCATAGGCCAAAGCGCTGCGTCGAAGGGCGACGGCAAGGGCTGCCAAGGCGATAGTGAACCAACCCACATAGGACATTGGTACCATGGTCGGACTTAAGGCTCCAGTCCAGCGTCGCCAGAATGCATCCTGCGCAACGACTTTCGCCGCTCCCCCTAAGTCCCCCCAGCGCATGCCATTCACTGAAGAGGCCGACCATGCAGCACCCTCAAGATGACCCGGACCAAGCAAGGCAAAGAGGACCAAGGGGGCTGCGAGAAGAGCCGCCGTAGAAGCTGCAGCGATGATGCCGATGAGAAAATGTTGTCGGATCTCGGCTCCAAGCAGGCAGAAGCTAACCATGCTCGCCAGAGCAAGTGCAGTGGCACTAAAGAGAAACTGTTCACTGGAAATGAGCAGCTGTAGCGCGAGTAGTAGGCCAAGGGCAATGCCCACCCGCTTGGCCCGGTGTTGCTGCGTTCGTGCGAGTTCATCAAATCCCAAGATCATCAAGGGCACCAGAAAAATAGCTGCGACATTGAGGTGACCCACGCGGAGACCCGAGATGACGAAGGGACTGAAGGCCAAACATCCCGCAAGCGGAAGGGCCAGCCAGCGATTGCGAAGAAAGTGGGCCAGACAAGCGGTCATGGTCAATGCCGTCAATAAAGGAATCAAGGTGATGGCTAGGTTCATCGCCACGATCGGACCCCAGAGCCAGGTCACGGGGACTAAAGGAATACTGAGTGCTTCGACACTGGTTGCGCTCAGCAGGTTGAGTCCATGGGGAGCCATGACTGCTGAAGAGAAAAAGGGATTTTGGAAATGCGCTAAGGCATGAGCGGGCCAAGCAAAGAACCAACTGAACATTGCCGGGTCACCACAGCCACATAGCCCAGGTCGGCTTGAAGACCTAGTCCATGCATGCTTGGTGAGCAGCATCGAAAACGGTAGATAGATCGCGAAGGCGCTCGCCAGCAGTATCCAAAGTCTCGGGCGCTTGATTTCGCGTCCCCGCTCTTCAGCAAACAGCTCCATAGTCAAGGCTTGTTCGGAGCAGTTCCCCCGCCGGAAATTGGTGTCCAGTCCATGACGCAACGCGTCACTTCATAGGTCGCCGCGAGATTATGTGGCGCCATCCAGCAGCGCTGAAAAGACCCCAAGGCACCATGAAGCGCTTTGCCACTCCCCTGCTTGCCCTGGAGGTGCCACACCAAAGCACGATGTTCAAGAGCCGGCCGTCTCCCGAAGACCACCGTGAAGAAGGCAGCTGTGAAGTTGGGTGTAGTCACGCGGTGTTTTGCTTCTCCGGGGATATCGGTCGGGATCACTACATCGCTGATCTTCCAGTAGTGAAGCGCCGCCCTCACGCTTTGCACATTTTTTGCTGTGGGTAGCGGTGTTGAGCCTTGGAAGTGGTAACTCAGGCGTCCAATAATCCGCACTGCTGAGGCATATTGGCCTGCCCGAAAGGGCAGCGTCTGCGGTCCTTCGAAACCAGGCTGACTCCAAGCAAAATGATCGAGGGTCTGCCACGTCAGCGCGTCCTGCGTCGGAGAATAGGCCGAGGGCATGGGAAGAATATTGTGACCCATGGCCTGTGATCCGTTCGCCTTGAACCATGCAGGCTCCTGCACGGGCACCATGGTGAGTGGGATGTCATGCGCTGCGCTCCACACCGGGCCGGACGTACTAAACAAAAGACCAAGCCCACCAAGGACGCCCAGGACAGCCAACCACCGAGGGCCCTTCGCGGTGAACTCCAACAGATAATCAGCAAGCAGGGCGATTAATACGACGGCGCAGAAGAGGCTGACAATCGCAAAACGCTCCTGAATGACGCTCGAAAACAGCGCTTGCTTGTAGAGCAAATGCCAAAGACCAAGAGGCTCAGTGCCAGCGAGGCCAAGCAGAAAGGAAAGGATTCCGAGCAGTACAAAACTCACGGCCACCCAGCTTCGCGCCAACAAGACTGAGATAAAGGAGGCAATGACCGCTACGGGGCCGAGGTAGACCAAGTTCGCGATGCTGGGACTGAGCACGCCTGTCCATGTGCCTGAGGGCGCGCCCAGCCCTGACCTCGGTCCATTGAGCAACATGGGCCAGTGGTAGCCATAACCCTGGGTCAGTCCCCAAGCTGCACCCACGAGGTGCTCGGGGCCAAGCATGGCGAAATACAGCGGCAGTGCGCAGAGTACTCCCGCGCTCGCGCCGGCCGCTATCAAGCCATGAAGCAAGTGGCGACGGGCCCCTGACTTCACGGCAAGGAGAAACACGAGGCCGGCAATGAGCAATCCAAGACTGTAGAGAAAGAACATCTCAGATGAAATGAAGAGCTCGAGGGATAGAACAGCGCCAAGCGCTATGCCTGCACGGATAGGTCGGTGAGTCTGCGTGCGGACGAGTTCATCAATACCCATAATCAACAGAGGCAGCAGGAAGACCCCTGCGGTCATGAGATGTGCCTGCGCGAGCGAACCAATCACATAGGGCGAGAAGGCAAAGAGGCCAGCGGCAGGGATCGCTAGCCAGCGATTGCGCAAGAAGCGCGATATGCAGGCCGTTGCCGTGATCGCAGCCAGCAGGGGCATTGCCGTGAGCGCAACATTCAAGGAAGCCAGAGGTCCCCAGATCCAGGTCACGGGGGCTAAGGGCAGGCTGAAGGCTTCAACACTGGTGGCATTTAAGAGATTCACCCCCCTAGGCAGCATCACCGCATGACTGAAAAAGGGGTTCTGGAAATGAGCCAGGGCGTGAGCGGGCCAGCCAAAGAACCAAATGAATAGCGCTGGGTCCCCACAGCCACAGAGGGCCACTGCGCCTGCTCCTTGTGTCCATGCGCCCCAAGTCACCAAGATCGACGGCAGGAAATAGAGCGCAGCGGCGATGACCAAGAGCGCCTTCAAGTTCGGTCCAGGGCGCGCTGCTTTTGCCACTAATGGAAGGCCTAGGTCTTCCATCGCCACGCTCGTCAAGGCGCCGCCGCCGCCAGTTGACTTGCTGGCGTAGTCGGTAAACGCCTGGCAGCAAGGAGGCCAAAGAGGCTCATGATGAATACCGAAAGCAGGGCCCAACGCAGCGCCTTAATCCGGGCATCCGAATAGTCCGCGAGGGTGGCTGCTGCCTGCGCCTGAGGAAGATCCGCTTTCTTGAAGGCTGCTTCAATCTGCAGGTTGGAGAGAAAGGGAGCCCCTGATGCCAGCTGTGCTGTGGCTTGCTTTTGGAGTTCAGGACTCAGCGAACTGTTCTTGTTTACCGACGCCAGAGATGCCGACGTGAGCACCACGATCAACACCGATCCGGCAATTGCGGTACCAATCGAATAACCAAGATTGGTTGCCGTATTTTGCAAGCCGCCGATCTCATTCGAGCGACTGTCGTCCGCCGATGAGACCGTCACCGCACCTAACTGCGTCGAGACCAGCCCTATGCCTAAACCCATGAGGAGCATGGGGATGAGCACTACGCCAGCCGAAGCGGTCGGCAAGATGAATGTTGCGAGCAAGCCAGAGGCCACAGACATCGCAAAGATCCCGAGGGTGACCATGCGACGGGGGCTTGCTTCGGGAAGCAAGCGTGGCACCAAAGCTGCAGTGGCCAAGAGTGCAATCGAGAGCGGGAAGAGTCTCAGCCCGGTTGCGAAGGGGCTCAGGCCCATCACGACGGTGAGAAAGAGTGGGACGACGAAGAACACGCCACTCTGGACGGCGAATTGAAAACTGAACACCGTCAAGCAACTGCGCAACTGCCGATTAGCCAGTAAGGATGCCGAAATGAGGACAGGTTTGCCAAGACCCTCTCGGCGAACTTCGTAGGCAAGTAAAAAGCCAAGGGTAAGCAAGCCCAAGGCCATGACCGGCAACGTGGCTGAAAGCGAGCCGAGCTGGGGCGCAGCAGGTCGGGGATGTAGCCAGCCCCACTCGGCCGAGCGCAGGATCGCAAAAACCGTCAGCCCTAAACCCAGCACGGAGAGGATGGCTCCTCCAACATCGAAGGCGGGCTTCTCTGTCACCGGCGCGTCAGCAACGCTGCGGAGTAACACCAAGATGATCAGGACAATGACTGACTCGGAAATGAAGATCCAACGCCAGGAAAACAGTGTCGAAACTAGGCCACCAATAAGTGGACCCACCGCAATACCCACCGCTCCCGCAGCGGCGATAGCTCCGTAAACCGCTGGCCGCTTTGGCGCAGGAAAGTTTGCAGCTACGAGGGCGACAATCGCCGGCAGGATAAGTGCCGATCCCGCACCTTCCAAGAGGGACCAACCGGTGAGCAGGGTGGCAAGATTTGGCGACAGGCCGGTAATGAGCGAGCCCAGGCCGTAGACGATAAGGCCAATGCGAAAGGCCGGCTTGCGTCCCCAGCGAGAACCCAGGGTGCCCCCCGTAATCATGAGGGATGCCATCACGAGAGCGAAAAAGGTGATCGCCGCCTGGATCCCGGTAATGGTCGTGTGAAGATCCTTAGCGACATCGGCGATATTCACGTTCATCACTGAGGTATCAAGCACCATCAGGAATTGGGCGCCCGCAAGCACCATCAGTACAGCGCTCCCTGAGGACTTCTCCCGGTTCAATGCCACCTGTGAATAGTAGGTGAGACGGTGGTGTGATGGGGGCTTACTAGGGTGAGAGAAGTGACCCGCCACCAACACGAGATCGACGGGCAAGCGGCATCCCACCCCCCCATAGATCCAGATCTCAGCCACGATGCATCGCGAAGACCCCTAACGGTCCAGTGCATATCAGCGGTTTTTGCCGGAGGCGTCATCGGCTCCTTTCTCCGCTCGCTTGCGCTTACGCATTTTCCCGTCGCCAACGCGTTGCCTTGGAAACTCTGGGTCGTAAACGTTTCAGGTGCCTTTGGCCTTGGCATCTGCGCCACCTTGCTTGAGGTCTATCGTGCGCAGGATCGCCTGAGGCTCTTCATCACTGCTGGGATCTTGGGGGGATGGACGACCTACTCATCGATTGCTGCCACCGTGGTCCAGGGTGGACATCATGGCTATTGGCTGACATCTATCGCCTATGCCATCGTCGGCCTCGTCATGGCCATCCTGGGTGCACTCATCGGTAGACAAGTCGGCCTGCGCCTGGTGAGCAAGGCAATATGACGCCCCTCCTGATTGGTCTCGCTGGTGGGCTCGGCGCTGCTGCTCGCTACAGCCTCGATAGCCTCATTCAGGCTCGCCAGCGCACGACCTTGCCCATAGGGACGGTCATCATCAATGTTCTGGGCTCAGCCCTGATAGGCATCCTCTTGGGTCTCAGCTGGTCAGGCAGCCTTCGGGGTCAGATCTGGAACCTAGGAGCCGTAGGCCTCCTTGGGGGCTTCACCACGGCATCGACGATTTCCTATGAGGCCGTCCGGCTCGGCGAGGAGGGTCGCATTAAAGCCGCCGTAGCAGTGAGTATCTTCACTCTGGTAAGTGCCGTGGGCGCAGCCACGCTCACTGCAACTATCTTCGGGCCATAGGTCCCAAGCAGAGGAGCTCCACAGATGTCCTTAGTCACCAAGGAAGAGTTTTCAGTTACTGAAGAACGCGCTCATCGCAAGTTGCAACTTGCCGCAGCCTTCCGCCTCTTTTCACGCTTTGGATTCGATGAAGGCGTAGCTGGCCATATCACTGCTCGCGATCCAGCTGATCCTGAGACTTTTTGGGTCAATCCCTTCGGGATGCACTTTGGACTCGTCAAGACCTCGGATCTCATTCGTGTCAGCGCGAGTGGAGAAGTCGTCGAAGGTGATGCTCCAGTCAATAGAGCCGCATTCGCCATCCATTCCCAACTGCACGCCGCTCGACCAGACGTCATGGCCGCAGCTCACGCTCATTCTCTCCACGGAAAGGCCTTTTCGGCCCTAGGCAAGAAGCTCGACCCCATCACCCAAGACGCCTGCGCTTTCTACGAAGACCACGGCCTCTTTGACGACTTCACCGGTGTGGTGCTCGATACTGAAGAAGGTCGGCGCATCGGAGCGGCCCTAGGCCAAAGCAAGGCCGTCATCTTGCGCAATCATGGCCTGCTCACCGTGGGCGGGAGTGTCGCCGAGGCGGCGTATTGGTTTATTGCCATGGATAGAAGTTGTCATGCGCAACTCCTTGCTGATGCGGCTGGCACGACCGTGCACATTGACCATGACTATGCCAGCGCTACCCATGATCAGGTAGGCAGCGCGATTGCGGGCAGATTCGGTTTTCAGGCGATCTTTGACTTCATCATTGATCAAGAGCCTGAACTCGCCAACTAGGCCAAGGGTCTTAGTCCAGGGCGTCGAAGGTTGCGATGAGCTTCCTTGCCGCCATGGCTTCATCCACCCGGGTGACCGGCGTAGTGCGTGGCGCAGCCGCTGACTGACTGGGGTCGATTGCGGCTTCTTTAGCAATCCGCTCCAAAGCATCCGCTAGGGCTTCCAGGGTGGCGAGGCTCTCGGTCTCCGTGGGTTCAATCATGAGCGCTTCTTCCACAATGAGGGGGAAGTACATAGTGGGCGCGTGAAAGCCTTCTTCAAGGACACGCTTGGCGAGGTCTAAAGCCTTGACGCCGTGTTCGCGACGCAGGGCAGCTGCCGAAAAGACCACTTCGTGCATGCAAGGCCTATCCGAAGCGAGCGCAAAGGTCCCCGACAAGCGCTGACGTATCCATGAGGCATTCAGCACCGCACGCTCTGCAACGCGACGCAGACCATCGCCACCATGAACGGCCATGTAGGTGAGCGCACGGAGTAAGACGAGGGCATTCCCATGCCAGCCATGGACGCGGCCAATGGAAGATGGCGACCCTTCCCAAGCCACTCCCCCATCTCGGCGTACCGGACGAGGTCCTGGAAGGAACTCGGTAAGTCTTGAGGAAACCGCTACGGGACCCGCGCCAGGTCCACCGCCACCATGAGGCGTGGCAAAGGTTTTGTGGAGGTTCATGTGCACGACGTCAAAGCCCATATCGCCAGGACGCACCACACCCAAAATGGCATTGAGGTTGGCGCCGTCGTAGTAGAGCAATCCCCCCACCTCATGGACTGCAGCCGCAATGTCAACAATGTCTTCTTCGAAGAGGCCCAAGGTGTTGGGATTGGTGAGCATGATGCCAGCCACATCAGTGTCAAGGACTGCGCGCAAGGCTTCCATGTCCACGCAGCCACGCTCGTCGGAAGGAACAGTAGTTACTTCGTAGCCGCTAAGACTCACCGAGGCAGGATTCGTACCGTGTGCCGAGTCAGGAATGATGATGCGGCGACGCTGGTCTCCCCTGGCCTCGTGGTAGGCGCGCATGAGCAACAAACCGGTGAGCTCACCAGCCGCGCCAGCAGCGGGCTGCAGGGTTGCTGCTGCCATACCGGTGACTTCACAGAGCCATTCTTCGAGGGTCACCATGACTTCTAGCCAACCTTGAGACAGGGATGCCGGAGTGGAGGGATGTATCCCGGCAAAGCGCGGCATCGCAGCGACGCTGTCGCAGAGTTTGGGGTTGTACTTCATGGTGCACGAACCCAAGGGGTAGGCGCCGAGATCAACGGCAAACTGCCGATGACTCAGTCGGGTGAAGTGCGCAACGAGATCCCGTTCAGAAACTTCAGCCAGAGGGACAGCTTCACCTCGGTGCTCAGCGGGAATCAGCTCATCGAGTTCCCACTCGGGAAGGTCTTGGCTACGCAATTGGAAGCAAGATCGTCCTGATTCCGAAATCTCAAAAATCGTCGGCTCGCTCGCACGACCCAAGAGCGGCGCGCTCTGCGCCCTGCCACCCGCAACTCGAGCCATTAGGCAACCGCCTTCGCTATGGACGCCACCAGGCCATCAATCTGGCTTCGCGTGCGTCGTTCCGTCGTGGCAATCAGGAGGCTCTTGAAGGGATCACCGGCGATCACGCCGCTTTCACCATCGGTGAGTGCTCCCAAGCTGATGCCCGCAAGGTAACCATCATCAGCCACACGTTCGATCACGGTAGATGCATCCATGGGCAGATTGATAGCGAACTCACGCAAGCTCGGCGTGCTGCCCGTAGCCGACTCAATACCTGAGATGGCCAGTAACTGTTCGCGGGCGTAGCGCCCGGCGCGGATTGAGTTCCTCGCAATCGCAGCAAGTCCTTGCGTGCCCAGCCAGCCCAACTGCACCGCGGCCGCTACCGCCATGAGGGTCTGATTCGTACAAACGTTCGAGGTCGCCTTTTCGCGCCTGATGTCTTGCTCTCGCGTCCGCAGCGTCGTGACATAGGCAGTACGACCTTCGGTGTCGAGGGTCTGGCCAACGAGACGTCCGGGAAGTCGGCGAATCTCCTCGTGGGTCGTGGCAAATATTCCGAGGTAGGGACCTCCGAAGGAGAGTGCAGTACCAAAGGGCTGGCCTTCAGCGATGACCACATCAGCCCCTAGCGAACCAGCGGTCGCTACGCTTCCCGCCAAAACGGGATCAATGGCCACCACCAACTTGGCGCCAACAGCATTCGCCATAGGCCGCAGAGCAGCAATCTCTTCAAGACAACCAAGCACATTGGGATAGGCGACCACGATGGTCCCCACGCCACTCAGATCCGTCGGCCACTGGCTTTGCCCGTCATGAAGATCAACTTCGATGATCTCGTGGCCTGTTCCCACGGCAAAGGTACGCAAGACCGCACGCCAGTGGGGATGCACGCCACGCGATACCAAAACTTTCGAGGAGCCTGATGAGGCAACCGTGAGGTTCACGGCTTCGACGAGTGAGCTCGCACCGTCGTAGAGCGAAGCGTTGGCCACCGGCATGCCACAAATGCGTGACACGACAGTTTGATATTCAAAGATGGCCTGAAGTACGCCTTGAGCCACTTCAGGCTGATAGGGCGTGTAAGCAGTAACGAATTCACTACGCATCGCTAAAGCGCGAACCACTGCGGGAACTTCGTGGTCGTAGGCACCAGCACCGGCAAAGCAAACCAGATCGCGGTTTGCAGCTGCGAGTTCTTCCAACCATGCCGAGACATCGGGTTCAGCCATGCCCTGAGGAATGGCCAGGCCTCCAGCAACCTGAACGGCTGCAGGAATATGAGCAAAGAGCTCGTCAATGGAGTCAAGACCAACGAAGGAGAGCATCTCGTCGATCTCTTCAGCAGTATGGGGCAGATAGTCAGCCACGGCCTAAGACTCCTTCACTGGCCAAAAGGGAAGTTTTACCACCCTTCCCTCTCGCTCACGATCACGCAGCGAAAGGGAAACACGCTGGCCGGGCTCAGCCGAAGAAGCCTCGACAAAACCCATAGCTATGGCGTGACCCAACATGGGCGAAAGATTGCCCGAGGTCAGTTCGCCAAGTACCCTGCCATCGTGCTCAATCCTTGCCCCTTCGCGAAGCGGCTGACGACCTTCTGCAGTGAATCCGCAGAGTAATTTTGACGATCCGCGCTCGCGCTCAGCCAGCAGAGCTTCACGTCCGCGGAATTGAGCCTTGTTCCAGCCAACCACCCATCCGAGGCGCGCCATGAGGGGCGTGATTGCAGGGCCGAGTTCATGACCATGGAGGGGCAGGCCGGCTTCGAGGCGAAGGGTGTCGCGTGCACCAAGTCCTGCGGGGACGATGCCGGCCCCAGCAAAGGCATTCACGAGCGTCTCGGCCATATCGGCGGCGATGGCGATCTCGACGCCATCCTCGCCGGTGTATCCCGTTCCTGCCACCGTGCAGGGGAAGCCAAGAATCTCCAGCTCGCCCACGCAAAATCTGCCCATCCCAGCAGCTTCAGGCGAGATCGTCGCGAGTCGCTCGCGACTACGAGGGCCCTGCACCGCAACGACCACGCGTTCGGCCGTCACATCGCTACCGCCGATGGCAGCGACTACGCGATCAGTATTCGAGGCGTTGGGCATGACATCAAAGTGATCTTCGGCTCGCCACCACACAATGATGTCGTCTTCTACCCCACCGTCCTCATTGAGCAGATGGGTATATTGCGCTCGGCCTGGAGCGACCTTCGATAAGTCATTGCTCAGCGTCGACTGGAGGAGTTCAAGAGCGTCTGCACCTTGGACGCGCACGGTACCCAAGTGACTGACGTCAAACCACACGGCATCTTGGCGACAGGCGCGATGCTCGGCAAGGGTTCCCTCTCCATAGGAGAGCGGCATTTCCCAGCCACCAAAGGGAACGAGCTTTGCTCCAAGCCTCTGATGAAGCTCATGCAGCGGTGACCGGCGATCGATGTGGGTGGCGTCGCTCACGGCGCCACCCTAGGGGAATTGCCTAGCGGTGGGTTACACCCCTACGGCAAGCGCTACGGACTCAGGCAGGACGCGACCGAAATCGGTGACGGTGGCCTCGAGTTCTTCGACCACACCGGCAAGAGGAACGATGTTAAATACCCCTTGTCCACCCTTGAGGAGATCAACGACCTCTCCATTCGATCGGGCCAGCACGGAGCTTCCGCTCATGAGTACGAGGTTTGCGGCCGAAAGGTCAACGCCGAGATCGCCTCGGAGGCACTCAATAGCGCGACGGGAATTCTTGAGCGAGATACCACCATCGATCAGGCGCTTGATGACCTTGAGCTCGAGGAGATCTTGGTAGGAGTACTGGCGCTTAGATCCACTGCCCGTGGCCGAGACCAGCGAGGGCATGAGGAGATTGGTGCGCGCCCAGTAATCCAACTGCCTATAGGTAATTCCAACAATTTCGCAGGTCTGGGGTCCGCTAAAACCTTGCTCGCTGCCCGTGACTCCGACCGTCATGGGTACCTCCTGTTGTCCGACCGCCAAAGATTATCAGTCCAGATGACAGGCCGGTAATTACAGCCTGGTAGGCCCAGTAACCCTGAGCCTCCTCGGTCTGGTCTGAAATTAGGCCTCCGTGCCAGAGATATCGCTGCCATCGCTCGCGAAAATCGCCAGAGGTCCTCGCAGGCTCAGGCCTACGCGGTCCCCATGGGCAAAGACGCGCATGGTGTCGAGTCGGGCAATGAGGGCAGTTTCGATGCCAGGGACCTCAAGTTCCAGGACGGAGTCGTGGCCGTAATACCAGCGACGCTTCACGGTCGCGCTCACGGCCCCATTGCCTTCTGGCCCGACCAAGAGTTGCTCAGGGCGCACCACAACGAGCACGGGCCCTTCGGTGATCTCGGCAACCGTCGAGAAATTGCCCAAAGGCGTAGTCACCTGCGAGTTGCGCGCACTGGCCTTAATCAAGTTCGCCGATCCCACGAAGGCCGCCAGCGAGGGAGCCGAGGGGCGCGCATAGACCTCTTCTGGGGCGCCAAACTGCGCAATGGATCCGCCAGCCAAGACCGCAACCTTGTCGGCTTCGGAAAGTGCCTCATCTTGATCGTGGGTGACGAGCACCGTCGTGACGCCCTGTGTGCGCAAAAGACCAAGGACGTCACTGCGCACGCTATTTCTCAAGCCCAGGTCAAGGGCGCCGAAAGGCTCATCGAGGAGCACGAGAACGGGATCTATGGCCAAGGCGCGAGCGATAGCCACCCGTTGCGCCTGCCCGCCAGAGAGCTGATGGGCAAAGCGCTGTTCAAGGCCGGGCAGTCCAACCATCTCGAGCAGTTCCCCAACCCGGCCTTTCGCGAGTTTTCCTCGCGCTACGCCGAAGGAAACATTCTTGGCAACGTTGAGGTGAGGAAAGAGCGCCGCGTCCTGAGGAACATAACCAATGCCACGCTGCTCTGGTGGAAGGAAGTGACCGTCACCATCGACAACGGTCCCCCCGATACTGATCGAACCATGATCAACCTGGTCAAAGCCTGCAATGAGGCGCAACAGGGTGGTCTTGCCACTCCCTGACGAGCCCAGAACCGCACAGAGGCTGCCCGCCTCAAGGGAAAGTGACAGTTCTTTTAGGACCTGAACATTGCCCCGGGTTTTTGAGACCTGCTCAATCTTGATCACACTCATATGTCGGCCCCTTGTCTCGAAGGTCGTCTATCGAAGTATCGACTCAGCGCAACGGTCGGCACCGCGCCCAAGAGCACCATGGCCAAGGCGAAGGGTGCCGCCTGCCCGTAGGAGGCATTGGTCTCAAAGGTCCAGAACTCTGAAGAGAGCGTCGAAGATCCCGTGGGGATGAGTACCAAGGTGGCCGTGAGTTCAGTAAGCGCAGCAAGGAACACGAGTGACAGCGCAGACAAGATGCCGGGCACCAGCATTGGCAAGGTCACCCTCCTAAACGCAGCGCTAGGGCTGGCACCCAGTGATCGCGCTAACTCTTCAAAGCGATAGGAGCTTTGCGCAACGGACGCACGCACCGAGACCAGGCCCAGGGGAAAGAAGATGACCGAATAAGCCGCGATCAGCAGCCAAGCGGATTGATAGCCAAAGCCTCGACCGAAGCGCTGCGTAGCCCAGGTGAAACCCAGAGCAACCACCAGACCGGGCACCGCCATAACCAAAAAGGTAAAGCGCTCAACGATCTGTCCAAGCCTTCCACTCCCCCGTCGCGTGAGTAGTGCCACCGGCAAGGCCGCAAGCGTGACGATCAGCGCTGCTCCAGCTGCATAACTCGCAGAATGCCAGAGTGGAGCAAAGACCGAAGCACTCGGCAATGAAGCTGGCGGACCAGCGAGCATGAGGTAGGCAATTGCCCCCAGAGGCACGCCCAGGCCAAGGGCTGCGGTAATCCCAAGACCGAGGAAAGCTCCGACCTGAGATCTCGAGCGATCTCCCTCCTTGAGCGGCCCAGACCCGCGCAGATGGAGCCGCGGTCCTGACAAGGGCAACTCGATGCCCACGGCCAAGATGGACAGCAAGACGACAACAAGTGAGAGCGCGCAGGCTCCTGTGGCATCAAATCCCACTTTGAATTGCGTGAAAATTTCCGTGGTGAAGGTTTGAAAACCGAGAATCTCAAAAGCTCCGTACTCGGCAAGAACCACCAGCGCGACGAGGAGGGAGCCCCCGACCACAGCGGAACGAATCTGCGCGAAAATCAGAACGCCGCGTCGCCATCGTGAAGCTCCCAAGGACTGTGCCACCTCAAGAGCAGACCTATCCATTCCCCTTAGTGCAGCAAAGGCGGGAAGGCCCACTAAGGGGAAGCTAGCGAGCACCATGACCAAGCAGGCAGCACCAAAACCATGGAGCGCCGGGAACAAGGTTCTCCAGCCGTAGCTCACGAGGAAGTCCGGAATGGCAACGGGCAAGACCACGAGCGGCAAGATAAACCTTGCCATCCGCGGACTCAGACGGTCGAGCCAGATCGCCACCATGCTGCCGAGCACCGCGGCGCTCACGGATACAGCCACAACGAGGCCCACGGTATTGATCAGCAACCTTGCGGTCAGGCTGCGCCAGAGTATCGCTGCAAGATCACTGCGACCCACGCTGAAGGCTTGAAGGACCAAGAACAGCAGTGGCGACAGCACGCCGAGGGCTATGGCGATGGCCGCGGGGGCCAACCAGCGACTTTTCAGACTCCGCCGCCAACTGCTGCTTTGCTTGCCTCCAGGCCTTTCCAGGGCAACAAGGCTCACAGCAGCTGAACTGCTTGCAAGAGATTGAGCGCCGAGCGACCGCTGCCCATGACCGCAGGGCTCACCGAACTTGGGCCGTATTGCGAAATCGGCGGCAGCCCCTTGGGCGTCGGCGCGGACGGTGACGTTGGGTATTCAAAAGCCCCCGAGTTAGCAACTATGCGCTGGCCTTCCGCGGAGCTCAGAAAATCAAGAAAGGCTCGAGCAGCCTTAGCGTGTGGCGCCTGGCGCGTGATCCCTGCTGCAGATACCCCAATGACGTTTCCTGTTCCCCCTGGAGCGAAAGCAGCCATCTTGACCCTCGCATGAGCAGTGTCGTGATGAAAGCGATACCAGTAGTACTGGTCCATCGTGGCTAAGCCAAGCTGACCAAGAGCAATCTGGCTCAGCAAGGCTTCATTATCCGGCAGCAGATGTCCAGCGGCATTGGCCTTCATGGCCGTGAGCCACGTCAGCGTCGCTGCCTGTCCGTGCACATGCTCATAGGCAGCCACCACTGGGCTGAAGTCAGACTCACCAGGCGCCAAACCGAGTAGACCCTTAAAACGCGGCTCGGCGAGATCTTCAATGCTGCTTGGCAACTGCGAGGGCTGAAGCCGTCTGGCGTCATAAACCAAAACATTCACGCGGCGACTAACTCCTAGCCATTGGCGACTGGGTCCTCGGGCCTCCTTCACCACGCGCGCCAACTGCTCGGCCGGAAGTGGGGCTAAGAGGTGATGCTCAGCCAAGGCGTTCATGGCCGGGGCATTTTCGGTCACGACCACATCGGCTGGAGAATGATCAGCCTCGGCGAGTACTTGGCTCACCAGGACCTGCTCGCTGGCCGATCGCAGTGCGACCGGTATCGCAGTCTTCGCTTCAAAAGCAGCGACGAGCTTGGCCATGAGCTGGGGATGTTGGCCCGAATACACCGTCAAGCTCGCTGATGGCGACGTCTTGGCGCAGCCAGAGAGCAGGCCTAGCGCAGAACCAGAGATCAGGAGACTGACAAAACACTTGCGCATGACGACCTCCTTCTTAGGGCACCCTAATCTTAGGGTACCCTAATATTAAGAAGGATCCAAGAGTGCAGGTTTTCCGGCCATAACGCTGGAAGCCACTGCTCCCCATCGAGGTGAAATGCGACCAGCCTGAGCCGCCAGTGCCCCAGCTTCTACGCCAAGAGCAATGGATTTAGCCATGGATACGGGATTGAGTGCCTTATTGACGGCGCTCGCTACCAAGACCGCATCACAGCCCAACTCCATAGCCAAAGCGGCATCCGAGGCCGTTCCGATGCCGGCATCGAGAATCACCGGCACCCTGAGGGCCTCGGTGATCATGGCAATGGCATGGGGATTGCGAATGCCAAGTCCTGATCCAATAGGCGCGCCAAGCGGCATAACCGCAGCACAGCCAATGCTTTCGAGCCGTTTGGCGAGACCCAAATCATCAGAGCAATAGGCAAAGACTTTGAAGCCCTTCGCCACGAGCTCCTCGGCAGCCTTCGCGGTTTCGAGAGGATCAGGAAGGAGGCTGTGCTCATCAATCACGACCTCGAGTTTGAGCCAGTCCGTTTCGAAGGCTTCGCGAGCCATCTCCGCAAGCGCTATGGCCTCAGAGGCGAGATAACAACCGGCGGTATTCGGCAAGAGATGGCAGCCTTGGCGTTTGAGGAGTTCGTAGAGCCCCGCCCCTTCGCCCGGTGCGACCCTTCTCAAGGCGACCGTGACGACTTCAGAGCCCGAAGCGGCGAGCACTTCTTCAAAGAGCTGAAGGCTGCCCATGCCTCCCGAACCCAGGAGCACACGGGAATTCAGCACAACGCCAGCTATCTCAAGCGGAGCCATCACCATCCCAACCTAGTCCTCAGCCCTGCCTCACTCCAACAGACTCCTCCGGTATCCTCGGCTTGTGGAACCTCCCATTGCCCTGACGATTGCGGGCTCGGACTCTGGAGGCTGTGCAGGCATACAAGCTGACCTGCGAAGTTTTGCTGCACTGGGCGTTCATGGCTGTACAGCAATCACCGCGGTTACCGCGCAAAACACCCTCGGGGTGGACAAGCTTGAGATCCTCTCTCCCAGCATGGTGATCGCCCAGATTGATGCCGTGGCCAGTGACCTGCAGCCAAAGGCCACGAAAACCGGAATGCTGGCTACCCCCGCCATCGTTGAAGCGCTTGCCGAGCGGCTCTCACGCGGTGACCTCGGCCCCTTGGTCGTGGATCCCGTCATCGTGGCCACCTCAGGTGCTCAATTGCTGGAAAACGATGCCATCGCCCACTACCGCTCGCAACTCATTCCCCTCGCAAGCCTGATCACCCCCAACCTCCACGAGGCCGCCGCCTTGCTCGGAAGAAGTCTTGATGAGGTGAAAGGGGCCAAGTCCCTCGATGCCGCTCAGCGTCTCCTTGATCTTGGTTGTAAGGCTGTCCTCTTAAAGGGCGGTCATGACGATGACCCCGAAATGGCCAGAGACCTCTTTGTCAGCCATGAGGGAGCCCACTGGCTTGAAGCTCCCCGGATAGTGAGCGATAACGACCACGGCACGGGATGCACGCTTGCCGCAGCAATAACCGCATTCTTGGCACGTGGATACGAACTGCAACGAGCGGCCAGTGAGGCCAAGGCATACTTGCATCAGGCGCTCATTGGCGCTCAATCCTGGAACATAGGTTCTGGGCACGGACCGGTCGATCATCTTGGCTGGAACCTTGAGCCCTTGAGAGGAGTGTGAGCATGGCGCGTCTCGGTACACCTGACTGGATCACGATGCCGCTCGATCGCTACTCCGAGGGAGAGGGCCGCGGAGCGAGGCGGCTGCGCATTATTCGCGAATGCACCCAGATGGCCACCAGTGAAACTGGCGTCAGGCAAGCAACGGTGAGTTATCTCGGAGCCATAGGCACGATGTTTGCCATAGTGCTATTTAGTTCCGTGCTCATGCGTGGGGCATCAAGCCACGGCCAGGCTGCGCAAATTACTGTCTGGGTTTGGATTCCCATTGCGGTCTTCATCTTGGCGGTCGCCGTACTGGGTATTTTCACCCAAGCCATGATCATCTTGCGCATCTCCACCGTGATGCGCGGCAGTCCTGCGCCTCAGGCCTTCCTGGCACGGCATGCCTGGGCCAAGCTGTTCAGCTTGACGGCCTTCGCCCTGCTGTCCATCTTTGCGCGTATGGCCCGTTTAGCCCTCTTCTTTGTCGCCTGGATTCCTGCAGCGCGACGCCTGCGGCATCAGGGGCGTCTTTTCGAAATGCGCCAAAGCACCTACCTCGGCTTTGCCTGCAAGACCCTCGACCACGGAACGGCACGGTCAGCCATCAAGCGTGGCATTGCTATCTCGAGCGGTCGATGGGGAGAGGGCGCAAGAGAAGTTCCAACGCTAGGTAAGCCGCTCTTGATCATCAGTCTGCCCCTCATCACCCTCGGCGGGATCTTTGCGCTCCTCAATTTTCGTGCCCTAGGACTACTCACCGCACTCTTGGGGATCAGCATCAGTGGTCTGGTGCTCACGGTCTGTCTCGGCTGCTACGCCATTGCCATCTATGTCTTTGCCGTGGGGGGCCCACCGGCCTTTGGCTTCCGCGCTGAGGATCTAGATGCTGCTTTTCTGCCTGGCCCTGCTGGCCGGCCTGAACTTCAAGTTCCCGAGCAAGAACCGGAAACAAAACCATGACCAAAGGAAAATCACGAGGCATTACCCAGCCACCCCCAGGAGGAAACACCAGCCTTCACCCAGCGATGGCCGTACTCGGTATTGCGATCGGCATGCTGGTCTTTTTTGTGGGATTGAGCGCTATCTTCTCCAGCCCTCCACCCTCAGCAAAGGATTCGGGCAATACGAAATATGCGAGCATTGCCGCCAAGCAGATGTTGGCTGCTGTCATCGAGCCAGGAATTCCCCCTGCAGATATCCTCGACTCGCTGGTGTTGCCCAAGGAGGTTGCCTCGCTCGGAATCATCCACACCGGAGGAGGTGGACCGGGAAACTTTGACGCAGCTATCAAACTCCAGTCCGCGCAGAGCCAGGGCTGGCTCTATGCCTTCGCGCGAGATGAGCTTTCACGCAGAGGCTGGAAAGTCTTTAGCCATGGAGGAATATCAGGAAAGCGCGTTGAAGTCCTTGCGCGCAGAACTGGCGGCGATGGATTTACCTGGCAGGTCGGTATTGATGTGTCCCCCACAAAATTTGTCACCAACGGCGACGCAACGGTGCGCCAGTCAACGCAATTCATGCTGCGGCTCTACCAACTCGGCAGTGGTGCTTGAGTCAGATTCGACCAGCCACGCCCAGGTAAAGAGATTGAGTGGGTAGAGCAGGTAGCCGACGCGAGTTGCGGGAGCTAGACAGATGGCCATCGTCATCACCCAAGCAGAGAGTCTGCAGATCTGCGCCACCGAACTCGGTCGCTTCCGCCAGATGTACGCGACCAGAACAATGGCGCCAATGGCTGCGGCGGCCAGTGGAAGCAGCCTGTGGAGGGCAGGAAACCAGGTCACCAGAATATGACCGGGCAAGGCACTCGCTGCGGGTGAACTCACTCCAGCGAGGCCTAGGGGGAACTCCACCACGTTTTGAATGAAAGCGCTTGGTCCCCTATGGAGAGCCCACAGCACGCCTGGAACAAATGCCACGGCCTCACCAAGCAGCATGGGCCAGATCTTGCGTTGACCCTTAACCCCCCGGCTCGCAAGCAGAGCTAGGAGGCCGAGTGGCCAAGCGGTGAACTTCATGGCCATCGCGATACCCAAGGCTAAACCGGCATAGGCATGACGGCGTCTCGCGGCGAGCACCACGCCGAGCAGCATCATCGCCACGACGGGCATGTCATCGCCACCGGTCGCAAGTGGCAGCGCAGCCGTCGGCAGGACCAAGAGCACTTGAGCAACACGGAGCTTGCGCTCTGGCTTGGACAAAGACAGCGCGAGAGCCACGGCAACCAAAGCCAGCGTGGCGCAAGAAAAGAGGATTCTGGCATCGGTTAACTCCACCGGAGCTTTCGCCGTGGAAGGAAGGCCGAAGACTGACATCAAAGGTAGATAGGGAAAGAAACGCTCATAAACCGGGCGGCCATGTGATTCCCCCACGACGCGGCCATGGCGAACTACTTCTTGATAGGGATCATGCCCCTTTGCGGCGGCCCCGCCGGCGTGTTCAACCACAACGACCTCGGGCTGGACGTGGTTGCCGCCAGCTGCCCCATGACGCCATGCGACTTCCAAAGAAAGCGGCAACAGCATCGCTGAAGTCCCAACCAGAATACTCAAGAGGAGTCTCGTCAGTCTTGCCTTCTCGCGCGGAATGTAGTGAGCAAGAACCAAGGCTGCGATTGCGCCAAAGCCGTAACCCCACAGCGCAATAAGTCCCCATTGGCGATAGAGCGCGATTCCCGAAAGTTCCCAGGTCGTGAAAGCAAAGACCGCAGAAATTGCGAACAGGGCTGCATCACGCTGCAGGCCAGACAGGGCCCCCCAACGCTCAAGAGCCTGAGACCACTGGCCCTTGAGCCTCAGGTTTAGCGAAGACCTCGTCACAGATCTGAGACTACGGCGCTGGGTCAGGCCCTGGGGCGAATGAGTTATAGAAGGCAAGTTCTTCCGTAAAAGCGCGCGCTAAGGACTCGGCCTGACGAAAGCCATGGCGCTCCCCGGCAAATTCCACCAGGGTCACCTTGCCACCCGCCCTTTCGATGGCCTCAGCCATAGCTCGAGATTGCGAGGGAGGAACCACGGGGTCATCGAGTCCCTGCAATAAGAGCACCGATGCCGCAATCTGCTCACCATGGAAGGCCGGTGATCGCTGCTCATAGAGGTCTTGGTCTTCGGGAAGTTTGCCTACCAATCGATCGAGGTAGTGCGCTTCAAAATCATGGGTGAGCTTTGCGAGGGCACTGAGTTCGCTGACCCCATACCAAGAGGTCGCGGCACGGAAACGGTGATCATGGCGCAGGGCGTTCAGTGCAGTGAAGCCTCCGGCGCTTCCCCCGCGAATAAACAGCATCGCGGGATCCACGAGGCCTGCTTGCACACAGGAACTCGCGAGGCTTCGCACATCCTCAACGTCTTGCAGGCCCCACGCGCCGTCAAGGCGTTCACGATAGGCACGGCCATAGCCGGTAGATCCGGCGTAGGCAGCTTGCAGCACCCCATAGCCATGGCTCACGAAAAAGGCTACGGCGGGCTGGTAACCCGGGTCTACGCCTGCGGTGGGGCCTCCGTGGCAAAACACAATCAGTCCACGGGCTGGAACTTGCTGAGGAAGTGAGAGTAGGCCGTGGACTTCTCGGCCTGCGTGATCACGTGCCGAGCATGCTTGCGCAAGAAGGCCGCTGTCACCTTCGCTCAACACCGTGTGCCCGGGGTCTAGTACTTCGGCGCTGGCATGCAAGAACAGCAAAGCCCCTTCTGCGCGCTCAGTGCTACCAAGAGCCGCAAAGCCGTCTCCATGAGCCACCAGTGATTCCACGGATCGCAAGGGGGAAGCAAGCTGCTCTGGCACTGCTTCGTGCAGAACAAACAACTCGCAACGACCCTGCGATCGAGCCACCAAAGCAAGGTCGCCTTTGTCGTTCACGGCGAGAGAACGCTCGCCAAGGACCCAAAGGGGTGGCGCTACTTCGGCGGGATAATCCCAAAGGCAGGTCAGTTCGCCAGTGTGGATATCGCCGACATGGGCCTGCCACCAATCTTGACGCTCCCAGGCAAAGGCGATCCGATCCTGGTCCAGCCAGATTGGCTGGGCTACCGACCCTCCTCGCCCACCACAGAGCAGTCGCGCCTCCCCAAGGCCTTCCTCGCTGAGGGAAGCCACCCACAGTTCCGCTGCGTCCCAGGGCATATCAGGTGTCTGCCAGGCCAGCCAGGCCAAGTGTTTGCCGTCAGGGGAAATGCGGGGTGCAGCGAGGAAGGATTCGCATTCATGCAGGACCTGAACACTTCCGTCACCGCCATAGCGAAGCAAGGCGCGCCTCGACTGTGGTCCACCGCTGACTTCTCTCAGGGCAATCACCGAATCCCCATAGGCCTGGAGGTCTCCCCTCGCCACCGAGGTCGAGTCATCTCGACGGGAGATGATCGATGGCTCTTCGCTCCCAAAGGGCTCGCTGAGCACAATCGCCTGCGTGCTGGCATCCACCACCGCCAGACGAAGCTGGGGACCATCAAGAATGCAGTAGGAGCCTCCTCCGTATTCGTAGACACGTCCGCCGATGGACTCAGTCCCCACCGCGAGGTCAGTGACGAGGCCTGAAGCATCTCGTGACACCAGGACTGTCCGGCCGGCCTCGCTGGGACGGCGTTCAAGCCAGAACAGCCGCTCAGCAGCACTGCGCAGTTCACTGCGCCGCAGGGAGCCTGCCGCAAGGCGCTCTGGCGCGATTGGCGCAATTACTGAACGCAAGAAGTCCACATTCCCACGGTAGCCCCCCATAGAGTGGCGTCATGGAAGCACGTGGCCTCGTGGCAAGGAAGACGGAGACTGCCCTGAGCGCGAGCGTGGAGGACCTCCCGGCCTTTGAAGGCTCTGGCATTGTCGTAGAGATTTCTTGGAGCGCGCTCAATTACAAGGATGCGCTCGCTTTGGAGCCCGGCAATCGCGTGTTGCGCAGCAGCCCCCTCGTGCTCGGCGTGGAGTGCGCCGGCACGGTGATGAAGTCAGACGCTCTTGCCTTCCCCGTAGGGAGTTCTGTACTCATCCAAGGTCATGGACTAGGCACAGAGGCCGACGGCGGCTTCGCCAGCCATGTAGCGGTCCCAGAATCTTGGCTCACCCCGCTCCCCAAAGAACTCAGTCAGCGAGAAGCGATGATTCTGGGCATGGCAGCCAGCACCGCTATGGCTTCCCTTGAAGCCCTCGAACTCCATGGCCTCGAACCCAGTGCGGGTCAGATTGTCATTACGGGAGCTGCTGGTGGCGTGGGCTCACTTTCCACCTTGCTCGCCGCCAAACTTGGCTACGAGGTCGTTGCATCTACGGGGCGAGTTCACGAAGCTGACTATCTCCGCAGCCTCGGCGCCGTCGACATTGTTGGTCGAGATGAGATTGGCGACGCCAATGGCCGAGTCCTCGGTGCGCAACGGTGGGCGGGGGCCATTGACTGCGTGGGCGGTGAGACACTCGCCTCGCTCCTGCGATGCATGCGTTATGGCGCAAGCGTTGCCGCAAGTGGCCTCACGGGTGGATCTAGTCTTGAGACCACCGTCTTCCCCTTCATCACTCGCGGAATCAGCCTGCTAGGCATAGACGTTGTTCATACGGCATCTACGCAGCGGGCCCGCTGGTGGCAAAGCCTTGCAGCCTTGAAGCCCTCAGAGGAAATGCTTGAGTCCTTGGTCCAAAAAACCATCGGACTTTCTGAGATTCCCTCTGCTCTTGCGGAATTTAAGTCTGGGTCTGTGCGTGGTCGAATCTTGGTGGATCCGCGCTTGAATTAGCTCAGCCCGCGTAGAGGTGGCTCACGCGGATAAGTCCGCCGCCACAAACCGTCGCGCTGTAGGGCATAGAAGCCGAAGCGTTAGCGCCTGGCCAGGTGACCAGTAAGCCAGTGCTTGATGGGCAAGTCTGAGCATTCCCCATGGGCACATTGGAATACTGAAACTGGAAACGGAAACTCTTGCCAGGCGCAACGCTGACCTTGCCAGGCTTTCCATTTGCCTGCGCCATAGAAAAACTTCCTCCGTGCACGATGGTGGTTGCAATTGCCGCTCCCCCAGGGCTTACCTGGAGCTGCAGCGACGGGTAGCCAGCCATGGTGCAGGTCAGCGATGAAAGATTCTTGCCTTCAACGGTGCCCTCAACCGATCCGCCAGCCCCTGAGGAGAGGGGAATCGTCGTGGCGATCTGGGCACCGGCGCAGCCTGGCTGTGCCGGCTTGCTTGAGCTTGTTGTTGACTTGAGGACCGACGTAGTGGAAGTGGGGCTATCAAGGGGAATGCTGCTCGTTGTAGCTTCCGCCGACTTGGACCCGGGGGCTACGCGCCCAGCAAAGAATGCACCGACTACTAATGCGCCGAGCGCAAGGGTCACCCAAGCTTTTCTCATGAGGAGAAGTCCTCTGGCTTTACCGTGTCTAAGAACTCCATGAACTCATCAACGAGCACTTCGGGGATCTCCTCTTCGTCGTCTTCAAGGTCAATATCGTCTAGATCAATCTGTGCGCCTTCGGCTGCCATCAATTCATCGGACACGAAGAGGGGGGCTCCCGTTCTCACCGCTAAGGCCACGGCATCTGAGGGTCGCGCGGAGATCACCTGGGGCTCATCATGCAGTTCGATCTGGAGTTCAGCAAAATAGGTACCGTCTCTGAGCTCGGTAATAACTATGGCGCTAATACTGATATCGGCGAGTTCCATGACCTGCGCCAAGAGGTCATGGGTCATGGGTCGAGGCACCTCAACGCCCTGAAGGGCGTAGGCAATGGCCGTAGCTTCAGGCGCACCGATAAATACCATCAGCGAACGTTTGGGTGCGACTACTTCTTGAAGAAAGAGCACGGGTGTGCTCGACTGAAAGTCCACCCGTACTGCCTGCAGTTTCACCCTGACCATGGATCCACGGTAGTGGTTTCGGCCCGAATTCAGGACTACCCGGCTGAAGAGCCCAGAATCTTACGAAGGTCTCTACTAAAGAGCGCTGCACGCATGGCTTGGCCGAGCCGTTCAAGCTCGCTCGCATCCTCGGCCGCACGAACTCGGGATTCGGGATTCCTTTGCCTGATCAGCGGAGCGACCATCTGCTCCACCATGCCTACTTCGCGGTCCACGGCATTGCGATACAAGCGCAAGTGGCGCGGCTCAAGACCAAAATTGGCAAATGCAGCTGCTAAGCGGCAGACCACCAAGGCGGCTTCATCAAAGATGGGCTGTCCGGCGAGCATCATGGACTCGACCAAACGCATGGACTCGAGCGCGCTGAGTTCACTCTGGGCAATGCCGGCAGCAGCGCAAAGCTCTTCGCGAGTCATGGACACCCCGCCGGCGAGGACCGTCGTGGGCTTGACCCGACTATTGCCTTGGCGGGTTTTAGATTTCTTTTTGCTCTCAGCGCTTTCTACTGATTCTCCCGATGTCACCGGTAGCGATGCCGATGCGTCAGAGGAAGTAACTTCGTCCAGTGTCCCCGAAGCATCCGCCTCTTCCAGGCGGTCACGGATCACCTTGAGTGGCAGAAAATGCTCGCGCTGTTGACGCAGCACCCAGCGCAGGCGCTTCACATCATTGGGGAAGAACTTGCGATAGCCAGAAGGTGAGCGCTGAGGGTTTACGAGTCCCTGGCTCTCAAGAAAGCGGATTTTTGAGATGGTGATATCCGGAAACTCCTCGCGAAGCGCCGAGAGCACATCACCTATGGAAAGAAAGCTGCGCGGGCTCAATGGCCGGCCAAGTATTGAAAGCGAAACTTACCGATTTGCACTTGGTCGCCAGATTTCAGGCTGCGCGATTCAATGCGATCAGCATTGACGTAGGTGCCATTCAATGAGCCAACGTCACGAACCTGGGCTTCTCCCCCACGGCCAACAATGAATTGCGCGTGATGGCGAGAAACGGTGACATCGTCGAGAAAGATTTCATTATCCAAGGCCCGACCGGCTGAAGTCGTACCTTCAGCAAGTTCATAGCGTTCACCAAGGGCTGGCCCTCTGGTCACGACCAGAGATTGCCTTGGGCCTGCTTGCACCGCTAGCTCAACTTCTGGGCCAGGTTCACCGAGTGCTACAGGAGGCGTGGCCCAGGTGCCATCAACGCTCAAGGGCCTTCCGCAACTAGAGCAGAAGTGCCCAGCTTCACCATTCTCTTGACCACAGTTGGAGCAACGCACGTCTTGAGGGTAGTCCCTGTGCCGAGGGTGATGCCGAGCCGACTAGTGGTCGGTCAGAGCCTCATAGGCAGCCGCATCCAAAAGGCCCTCAGTGTCTCCAGCGGCGCCGACCTCGATCTCACAGATCCAGCCCTCGCCATAGGGGTCAGCGTTCATCTGCTCCGGCGAATCGGCTAGGGCCTCATTTACCGCAACGATGGTTCCCGCGACGGGCGCGAAGATCTCCGATACTGACTTTGTGGACTCGACTTCACCAATGGCTGAGCCAGCATCCACAGCCATGCCCACCTTGGGAAGGTCAACGAAGACCACGTCGCCTAGGGCGTCCTGGGCATAATCCGTGATGCCTACCCGAATACGGGTTGCATCGACACGAGCCCACTCGTGGTCAGTGGAGTAGCGAAGTTCCTCGGGAATCAACATGCCCCATACCCTAGTCAGTCCTCAGGACTGACTAGCTTTCCTCCCCCGGCGCAAGGCGTCGAGGGCAGGCTGCACATAGGAGCCCAGGGCCACCCAGCTCAGGAGTAATCCAATGAGCCCAAAGATGTAGGCCAGCACGTAAAAGCATGTCCCCACCCCTCCCGAGGCCATGCCAAAAAGAAAGCCGGGGAAGGCGAACATGAGCGCAAAGGTCCCCGCCTTGCCCACCCAGAGCACATCAATGCGAGCTGCCCCAATGGCAGCAAGAAAGACCACCGCCACCGAAACCAAGAGCTCGCGGAGCGCAATGGCTAGCAAGAGCCATCGTGGAGCGCAATGACTGACCCAGAGGGCGAATAAGCCAGCAAAGGCCAGTAGGCGGTCAGCAATGGGGTCGAGAATCTTTCCCAGATTGGAGGTTTGCTTAAATCTGCGAGCTATCCAACCATCGAGGTAATCAGTAATACCGAGGATGGCCAGCAGATAGCCACCAGCTACATAGCGCTGGTCGCGCAGGACCATGATGAGAAAGACCGGCAAGAGAGCCAGACGCAGAGCCGTAATCGCATTGGGTACCGAGAAAGGCCCGACTAGCGGCGCCTCTTCAATCTCGTTCTTGCTCACCCAACCGTCCAGGACCCGCCTGAGCGCAAGAGCTTGGCAAGGTCACCCGTGCCTCGTTCAGCCTGAGCGTGGTCAATCTGCTTGGCAACCTCGGTCCCATAATCAGGCCTTTGAACATCACGAAAGACACCCACCGGCGTTGGCTGGTGGGGGCCCGAAGACAGGCGAGAAAGACTGAAGGCCAAACCTGGATCTTCACGATGCGCGTCGTGCACCAAGATGGCCTCCTGGCCGACATCAGCGACCAAGACCAGTTCTAGGCGGCCATCGGGAAGTTGACGAACGCCACGCTCCTGCTCAGCACCAAAGATGATTGGCTCACCGTGCTTCAGTGAAATCAACATGGAATCACGGTTGGCCTTGGAGGTGATGCCTTCGAAAGCGCCATCATTGAAGACGTTGCAGTTCTGATAGACCTCGACATAAGAAGCCCCTCGGTGCTCATGGGCGGCCCTGAAGGTTTCAGTCATGTGGTTACGGTCCATGTCATGGGTGCGCGCCACGAAGCTGGCTTCGGCTCCAAGAGTCAGGCTGATGGGGTTGAAGGGGTGATCAAGAGAACCAAAGGGGGTCGACTTGGTTACTTTTCCTGCTTCTGAGGTTGGCGAGTACTGACCCTTAGTAAGCCCGTAGATCTGGTTGTTGAACATCAAGATGTTCACGTTGACGTTCCTTCGAAGTGCATGAATGAGGTGATTACCACCGATACTCAGGGCATCTCCGTCTCCCGAAATGACCCAGATGTCGAGGTCAGGGCGAGCAAGGGCAAGACCCGTGGCGATTGCCGGGGCGCGACCGTGGATGGAGTGCAGGCCATAGGTGTTCATGTAATAGGGGAAGCGCGCTGCACAACCAATACCCGACACGAAGACGGTCTTTTCTCTGCGCACACCGAGCTCGGGAAGCAGCATCTGCACCGCGGCCAGAATCGAGTAGTCACCACAGCCTGGACACCACTTCACTTCTTGGTCGCTGGACCAGTCCTTACGCGTTGTTACTGGCACCGCTGTCGTGGTCATGATCCAACCTCCGCATTGAGTTCATTGATGGCGTTTTCAATCTCTTCAGCCTTGAAGGGCACGCCCTGCATCTTCGAGAGTGACTTTGCATCGACGAGATAGCGACCTCGCAGGAGCAAGCAGAGCTGGCCCAAGTTGATCTCGGGGACGAGTACGCGTTCGTAGGAAGCCAGGATTTCGCCGAGGTTGGCGGGCAGCGGATTCAAGGCCGTGAGGTGCACCTGCGCGACCGTGCCGCCAGCCTTTCTCACGCGACGCGTTGCCGCGGTGATGGCACCATAGGTTGAGCCCCAGCCAATGACCAGGGTCTTGGCCTTCCCGTCGGGATCATCCAAGGCAACGGGTCCAAGCATTTTGCCAACGGCTTCAACTTTGCCTGCACGAAGATGCGTCATGGTTTCATGGTTCACCCCGTCGTAGCTGACGTTTCCGGTGAGGTTCTCTTTTTCCAAACCACCAATGCGGTGCTCGAGGCCGGCGAGGCCGGGCGGTGCCCAAGGGCGAGCCAGAGTCTCAGGATCGCGCGCATAGGGATGAAATACCGGCTCTCCATCGGCACCGACCGCGTTGGGGCCAGTGGCGAAATTGGCGTCAATAGCCTCGATGGCGGAAATATCCGGGAGGGCCCAAGGTTCCGTACCGTTCGCGAGCGAGCCATCGGTGAGCAAGATCACCGGCGTGCGAAAGGTAACAGCAATCCTGACTGCCTCAATGGCTGCCTCGAAACAATGCGAAGGAGACTTAGCGGCAATGACGGGCACGGGAGACTCTCCGTGTCGTCCGAAGATTGCCTGCAAGAGGTCAGCCTGCTCGGTCTTGGTCGGCAGGCCAGTCGACGGTCCCCCGCGCTGAACATTCACCACAACCAGAGGAAGTTCTAGGTTCACCGCGAGTCCGAGAGACTCACCCTTCAAGTCAAGGCCTGGACCTGAGGTCGTGGTCACGCCCAGAGATCCACCAAAGGCAGCGCCGATCGCTGCGCCAATGCCGGCGATTTCATCTTCAGCCTGGAAGGTTTGAATACCAAATTCCTTGCGCTTCGAGAGTTCATGGAGAATGTCTGAAGCTGGAGTAATGGGATAGCTCCCGAGGAACATAGACAATGAAGCCGCTTGACTTGCGGCGATCAGGCCCCAGGCAAGGGCCGTAGAGCCATTGATATTCGTGTATTCACCATCACTGAAGACTGCAGGCTGAACCACAAAGCGGGTGTGGAACAACTCGGCGGTCTCACCAAAGTCAAAACCTGCGCGAAACGCACGCTTATTGGCTTCGAGCACCTGAGGCTTGGAGGCAAACTTGTTGGCAATCCAATCATTGATTCCCTCGGTGGGACGCGTAAAGAGCCAGGCGACGAGACCCAGAGCAAAGAAGTTCTTCGAGCGCTCAGCGTCTCGAGGCTTTACGCCTGATTCTTTGCACACTTCTTGCGTGATGGTGGTCATCGGAACTTCGTAGACCTGGTACTCAGCAAGCGAATTATCTTCGAGAGGATTGGTGGCATAACCCGCCTTGGTCAAGCTGCGCTCATCAAATGAGTCACGGTTCACAATGACGGTTCCGCCTCGCACCAAGAGTGAGATATTCGAACGCAAACCAGCGGGGTTCATCGCTACGAGGACGTTGGGGGCATCACCGGGGGTCAAGATGTAATGGTCGGCAATATGCACCTGGAATGCCGACACGCCAGCCATCGTTCCGGCTGGGGCGCGAATCTCGGCGGGAAAGTCCGGGAAGGTAGAAAGGTCATTCCCGAACTGCGCGCTCACATCGGTGAAACGGTCGCCAGTGAGTTGCATCCCATCGCCTGAGTCACCGGCAAAGCGAATGACTAAGTCGTGGACGTCCTCTTGGGGGGTAGTACTCGCCACGCTGTGTACCTCTCAGCTCTACGGAGCCAGACGACGCTGTCGGGCCCCGTCCACTGAGCATAGGCGCAAGGCTCTCGACATCGGTGACTCTATGGAGACCTTCGCTCTAGGCGATGGTGACGGAGGCATCAAGGAAGACGTCTTGAATGGCGTGGATCAATTCCGCGCCTTCTCCCATGGGTCGCTGAAAGGCCTTGCGTCCAACAATGAGACCCTGCCCACCGGCACGCTTGTTAATGACCGCGGTACGCACGGCTTGAGCCATATCGCTCTCACCGGTGGACTCCCCGCCCGAGTTGATGAGACCAATGCGGCCTGCGTAACAGTTGGCCACCTGCCAACGGGTCAGGTCGATGGGGTGGTCTGTGGTCAGCTCGTCATAGACGCGACTGTCCGTCTTGCCAAAGCCAACAGCCTTATATCCACCGTTGTTTTCAGCCTGCTTTTGCTTGATGATATCGGCCTCAATGGTGACGCCAAGGTGATTTGCCTGACCGGTGAGGTCAGCAGATACGTGGTAATCGGCGTCCGCAGTCTTAAAGGCTGGGTTGCGCAGGTAGGTCCACAGAACCGTGAACATGCCCAACTGATGAGCTTCGGCAAAGGCTTCAGAAACTTCACGGAGCTGACGGTCCGACTCAGGTGAACCAAAGTAAATCGTGGCACCGACCCCAACGGCTCCAAGATCTGCAGCCTGGCGAACGGATCCAAAAGGGATCTGATCGTAGGTATTGGGGTAGTGCAAAAAGTCATTGTGGTTCAGTTTTACGATGAATGGCACCTTGGCCACGTACCCCCTTGCCACCATGCCCAAGACGCCCATGGTGGTAGCGATGGCTGAACAGTCAGCGGCAATAGCCAGCTCACAGAGTTGGGCTGGATCGAAGTAACGCGGGTTCTTCGCAAAAGAGGCTGCAGCCGAGTGCTCTATCCCCTGGTCTACCGGCAGAATAGAGACGTAGCCAGAGCCACCGAGGCGTCCATGGTTGTAGAGCGCGCCAAGGCTGCGGATCACCGTCGTTGGCCTATCGCTTTGGCAGAACACCCTGTCGAGAAAGTCTGGGCCAGGTGCGGTGAGCAATTCCTTAGGGAATGCGGTGGCTTGGTGATTGAGCAATGAGTCGGCTTCAGCGCCGAGCAGTGAGTGCAGATCCATGCCGATGACGCTAGCGGAAGGCCAAGGCTGGGTGGTGGCTCAGCGCTTAGTAGAACGCTGGCGAGGCTTGGGTTTGGACTTTCTCGAAGCACCACCAAGCTCCTTGAGGCGCTCCGCAACGTCGTAGGCCTCGGCGTCAAAGCCGAGAATGCGTGCGTAAAGCTCTCTGGCCTTGGGCAGATCTCCCCCGCGCTCGTAGAGCGCAGCCAGCGTGTACCACTGGCGAAGGTGGCGAGCCGAGGGGTTCCGCAAGGCTCGCGACGCGCCACCTTTGTTCAGCACCGTGATGGCTTCATTGACTTCGCCACGATCGGCAAGCGTTCCAGCCCAGACAATGCGAGCTTCGGTCAGCAGGTCAGCTGGCGGCGTTTCACTGCGGAGGTCCTCAAAGAGTTCTTCAACGCGACGATGGTGACGGAGTGCACGTTCTGCATCCATCAGCACGGCGCGATGGCTCAGATCACTGCTACTGGCCTCATAACGAGTCAGATAGGTGACCGTGTCCTTCCACCGGCCGAGGTGGTAGGCCACTAAGCCGGTGATTTCTTGAACGCTGCCGGCATCAGGCACCGATTCGAGTAGCGGGCGAAGTGCCTTGCGTGCCTCTTCGTAGCGCCTTCTTCCGTAGGCCTCAACCGCGAGTTCCATGGAATGTACGAGCTTTTCTCGACGGTGCTGGGTTAGGGCCTGACCCAAGCGACGAATTTCGGTTACTACATCTCCCGGTAGCGCAGCGGTTACGCGGCGTTCGGGGGCGGGAGCAGAACTCTGTCCCCAGGAATCCTTGCCATCAAGATCTTCCCAGTCTTGAAGGGCTTCAGGCTTCCAGTCAGAAGCCTTGCCGGCCTTGCTGTCGCCCTCGGGGCCTTCACCATGCAGCTGACGTACGCCCTTACGAGCGACGCCACCCCAACCCCGCCCAGAGGCTGGAAGTCGTGGTGCTGCCTTTGGTCCATCGAAATGTCCCGTCGCATTACGTGAAGCAGATCCACTACTTGCTGGACTTGGTCCACGCCTTGATTCACCATCTCGGCTTTCGGACCTCGACTTAGCCGTACTGGTGCGTGCTGGAGCCCTGCTGCCATAAGCCGGCGCCGAGCGCGAAGAGGAACTACGACTCGGACCGCTTGTTCGCGAGCTTGGTCCTGCACTCCGAGCGCGTGGGTTATCCGTTGGGGATCCACTGCGTCTCGGCGCTGACGAAGGACCCGATGAGCTCGTGCGCTTAGCCGGAGCTCCAGCTGCTTTGCTCGCCGATGGAGAGCGACGGCCGGGGGCACTTGGCCTTCCTGGGCCTCGCGAAGCTGCTGCTGCGCCAGGCCTCGCAGCACTGCGCTTGGCGCCAGAGGGGCGACCGCTTGAAGAACGCGCGGGACCCGATGAAGGGCGGCTTGAGCCTGATCTCGGGGAACGCGGGGTGGGGGTCACCCGATCATCCTAGTTTGCCCTCCCCGTTTCGGGAAACGAGCGAACCTAAAGTGGCAAAATGGAAGTAAGGGTAACGAGCGAAATGTCGCCTGCTGTGGTCGAGAAAAGCCAAAGGCATCGGGGACGCTCCATTGACGCAATCGCGATACTGGTCTACTTGGCACTTGGCTTCTTAATCCAAGCAAATGTCTGGATTCACGGCGCAGCGAGCTTCTCTACACCGAGACCTGACTCCGAAACCAATGTTGCCCTCACCGGCTGGTTTCCCTATGCCTTACTGCACGGCCTCAATCCCCTCCTTAATCCCACCATGTCCGCTCCTAATGGAGTCAACATGCTCTCCAATCCCGCTTGGCCCCTGCTCAGCGCCTTAGCCACACCCTTCACGATTATCTGGGGACCGATTTTTTCCTGGAATCTGCTCTGCACCCTTGCTTTGCCCCTCGCCGCTACTTCCACCTATTTCCTCTGTAGGCGTTTCGTTAGCTCTAGGGGAGCCGCCTTTGTAGGTGGATTGCTCTTTGGTTTCTCTGCCTACGAAATTGCTGCGCTGTATGGCCACCACTTGCAGAGCGCGACCACCGCACTCCTGCCACTGAGCATTCTTTGCCTTTGCGAACTACTGAGCCCACGACGCCTAAGCCAGCGCAGCAGCGGATTGCTTCTGGGACTGAGTTTGGTTGGCGAGTTCTTTATTTCCTCTGAACTCTTTGCGGTTGAGCTTTTCGTCCTCGCGGTTGGCTTCGTCTTGGCCCTGGCCCTCATTCCCGATCTCCGCCGCCGATGGTTGGACATTGGCAAGGGATTGGCATTGACTGCCGGTCTAGGAGCACTCCTCCTGCTCTACCCCATCTGGTTCTACCGAAGTGGACCACAGTCCATCAATGGACCCGTTCAACTAGTGGCTCAGGCCTATCGCGTTGACCTGCTTGCCTTCTTCCTCCCCACCTCAAATAACGCCCTAGCCCCGGCCTCGATCACGGCAACCAGCGACCAATTCTCTAATGCCTTGGGAGAAAATGGGGCTTATTTGGGCATCGGACTCATCCTCTTCGCCATCGCCGTGGTCATTTGGCAGCGACGGGACCGCAAGATTCTCGTCATTGCTGCCACAACACTGACCGCTGCGATCATGAGCTTGGGTGCCTCCTTGATGGTAACGGGAGCTCCTGGATCTGAAATAAAGGGCGGCCTCTTGCTCCCTGAAGGCTGGTTGGCCAAGTTGCCCGCACTTGCCGACCTCATTCCTTCGAAGTTCGCGGTCTACTGCACACTTGGTGTTGCGCTCATTGCCGCCATAGGCCTTGATCGACTTCTGCGAGCAGCGAATTGGTCAAAGGGGGCTCCTATAATCCTCGTGCTCCTGGTCGCCATCTTCTTAATTCCCATGATTCCCAGCACTGGTCGGCACCGCAAAATCAATGAATATCATCAGCCGGCCTTCTTCCGCACAAAGGATTATGCAGCCCTGCCCTTGGGCTCACCCATACTCACGGTCCCCTACCCAGCGGGTAAGAACCTCACGGCAATGCGATGGCTCGCTCAGGAGCACTACGGCTTTTCTATGCCTTCGGGCCACGTCAAGGTTCCCGACGGAAGCGATGGCCACGTTGCCTTTAACCCCGATCTTGGTTACGGCCCAGTCTCCGTGCCAGCACTGGTGCTCACCAAAATCGGTGAAGGAATCGCAGTCCCCATAGACGAAACGACGAAATCGAACTTTCTCTTGCAGTTGCATCTTTGGCACACGCGCGCCGTGGTCACTGACCTTGCCTCGGTACACAACCCGAATCTCATGCGTGCAAGCTTGATCGGCATTCTTGGTCCACCCACCGGTGGATCTTCGCTGCAGCCATACTGGCTACTCCCCCAGTAACTCCTCTACGCGTCGCAGCCTTTGCGAGCCCAGTGATCCTGAGGCCAGTGATCGTGAGGCCAGCTCGACGGTCTGACATCTTGACGATCACGCAAACCTCCCCTAGTCCTCGCTCAAGGGCATAAGACCAGGCAGCTGAGGCTCGAGAACTCAGCTTTAACAATCCGAACTTGTGCCGGGAAAAGGTAAAGCCCCCCGGCTCAGCCGGGGGGCTTTACTAATGCGAAATCTGGCGGCGTCCTACTCTCCCAGGGGGACTCCCCCCAAGTACCATCGGCGCTGGCAGGCTTAACTTCCGTGTTCGGAATGGGAACGGGTGTGACCCTGCCGCCATGGCCACCAGAAACTTTGCGTTCGGGTCCCCATAGGTGGGGACCCCGTAACTGCTGTAGCAGTCACTGAACGTCCTAGAGCGAGCACGAGCAAGTCTCCAAACCCTCGGCCGATTAGTACCGGTCGGCTGAATGCGTTACCGCACTTACACCTCCGGCCTATCAACGTGGTCGTCTGGCCACGGGCCTTACCAGGTTAACCCTGTGAGTGAATTTATCTTGAAACGGGCTTCGTGCTTAGATGCCTTCAGCGCTTATCCCACCCGCAGGTAGCAAACCAGCCGTGCCCTTGGCAGGACAACTGGCACACCAGAGCTGCGTTCATCCCGGTCCTCTCGTACTAGGGATAACCTTTCTCAATTCACTTACGGCTGCATCGGATAGGGACCGAACTGTCTCACGACGTTCTAAACCCAGCTCGCGTACCGCTTTAATGGGCGAACAGCCCAACCCTTGGGACCGGCTTCAGCCCCAGGATGCGACGAGCCGACATCGAGGTGCCAAACCTTCCCGTCGATATGGACTCTTGGGGAAGATGAGCCTGTTATCCCCGGCGTACCTTTTATCCGTTGAGCAACGGCGCTTCC
>Ga0114962_10000292_pt1 | contig 43424 bp, 23 predicted proteins | sample C_130820_MF_Meta_FD_87017 | JGI IMG/M metagenome (GOLD analysis project Ga0114962, IMG submission 87017) | Freshwater microbial communities from Lake Croche, Canada to study carbon cycling - C_130820_MF_MetaG | ecosystem: Environmental > Aquatic > Freshwater > Lake | place: Lake Croche, Canada...
CAGAAGATGGTGTTCGGCAAGCATTGGAGTATGCCTTCCACACTGGTGTTCCATTCATCGTGCTTACCGATGGCAAAACCTGGTCGTTTTACCTACCTGCGGAACAGGGCAGCTACGAGGATCAGGAACTCGATGAGCGGGCAACTATCAACCAACAGTTGACAGTTCAAAAAAAGGGTTCGAGGGAGGTTTCACGCACCCTCACGCTTCACAATCTGGACGCGATTCTGGCGGTCGGCTACCGCGTGCGCTCCGCCCGGGGGGGGATTCCGGCGTTACGCCTCCACGGTTCTAAAAGAGTATCTCGAAAAGGGCTTTGCCTTGAACGATGATCGTTTGAAAAATCTGGGCGGCGGCAATTATTGGAAAGAGCTGCTCGACCGCATCCGCGACATTCGCTCCAGCGCGAAGGTGATGTATCGGCAAGTGCTCGACCTCTACGCCACCGCCACCGATTACCATCCAATCGGCATAACGACGCGGGGCGCAGGGGTAGATCGGTCACTTGGCAGGAAGGTAAATATTTCCGAGGTAACTTGAACTATTCTGTTAGCATCAAGGACGAAGGAAGTCCTCACATCAGATATTTCTAAAAAGTGGTCTCAGGTCTGAGGCAGCATGAAAGCTAACAATTTGCCGAGTTGTTCGCGCAACTCATGGCGCGGGACGATGGCGTCGATGAGGCCGTGCTCGAGCATAAACTCGGCGGTTTGGAAGCCAGGCGGGAGGTTTTGATGGGTGGTTTCCTTGACGACGCGGGGGCCAGCGAAGCCAATCATGCACTTGGGCTCGGCCAGATTGACGTCGCCGATGGTGGCGAAGGAGGCGGTGACCCCGCCGGTGGTCGGATGGGTGAGCACGGAAATGAAGGGCAATTTGGCTTCGGCGAGGCGGGCCAGCGCGCCACAGGTTTTGGCCATCTGCATCAGGGAGAGCATGCCTTCCTGCATGCGAGCGCCGGACGAGGCGGATACGATGATGGCGCCGCGGCGTTCGGCCACGGCCATCTCCAAAGCCCGGGTGATTTTTTCGCCCACCACCGAGCCCATGGAACCGGCGAAGTACTTGAAATCCATCACGGCAAGCATCGCTGGTTGGCCGCACACGCTGAGCCGACCGGTGACCACCGCGTCGTCCAAGCCGGTTTTTTCACACAGGCTGGCGGTTTTTTCCGCGTAGCCATGAAAGCCGAGGGGATTGGCACTGATGAGGCCCAGTTCGGTTTCCTCGAAACTGCCGGGGTCGGCGAGCAGGGTGATGCGCTCGCGGGCATCCATCAGGAAATGGTTTTGGCAGGTGTGGCAGACGTAGAGGTTCTGCTTGAGTTCGAGCGTGTGGATCATCGCCCCGCAATCGGAACACTTGATCCACAGACCCTCCGGCATGTCTTCGCGGCGGTCGTGGCGTTGCAGGAGCGGTTTGCTGAAAATACCCATGGGCTTGAAAAAGTGGTTGGTGTTGGAAACGGCAATGCCATGCTGACCATGGTGCCGCCCAATCCTAGCTGGACAGACGGCGCTAGACAACCCCCATTTGCACCTCGCGCGGCGTGGGTAAAAAATAGATGGACCGGGGAAATGCTTTGCATTTCCTTACAACCCGGGTCAGCTTCATGTGCAGAAGAGTCCCCCCAGCCAAAAGAGATGAAGATGCACCAATTTGTGAGTTGTTCCGCCGTGCTAATCGCCGGATGGCTGATTGCGACGTTCTTTCACGAAGTTTCCCCGCAGCAATACCCACAACAACGCCGGAGTGTGCCGGGTCACGCCGCCAACCGGGAGCCAGCCAAGTCTGCAACCCTGCATCAGAACGGCAGCAATGATTCCGCTCCAGCGCAGCTAGCGTCGCTGGCGGAGTGAACTGGCGTTGTGCTAAGAGTGCGGCAGCTTGCTGCCGCCATGCCAAGCCAGCTTGCTGGCGAGGCGTCATGAGGGTCTGAAAGTCTAAAGTCGAAGAACTGCGAATTCTGAGCTGACCTTCGACTTTAGACTTTGAGACTCTTCCTTCATCGGTCCGCAACACGACACCCTCGCCCTAACTCTTAGCGATGGGCTTACTTCACTCACAAGCTCGGCAGGCTGGACTGCTCGCAGCTGATATCCGTGAAAATTGTGGTTGCGGCCCGTCGCTGCAGCACCTGAGCTAGAGGCGTCGTGGCCACGGCGGCCAGCGAGTGGTGCAGCGCTGGCTGCTTGCCCGGGCCCGCCGCGAGCACCCACACGGCGCGGGCGGCAGCCAAGGGCCCGTGGCCGATGCTAATCCTGTTAGGTGGCGGCTTGGGCGAATTAAACACCGGCAGAAACACCGAGCTTAGATCCGCTGCGGCCGCGGCGTCGCCGGGGAAAAGCGATGCCACATGACCGTCCTCGCCCATACCTAACAATACAAGATCCAACTCTGGCAGTTCCCCTGCGGCTACACCGCAGACTTTGCGCAGTTGGTGGGTGGCGGCCTCGGCGGCAGCCGCCGGGGCGAGTTCGCCACGCAGACGGTGGATATTTTCAACTGGCACTGCGGCTGGGCGCAACAACGCTTCGTCCGCTAGACGGTAGTTGCTCTCCGGGTCGTCTGGCGGCACACAGCGCTCGTCCGCCCAAAAAAATTGCACCCGTCTGAAGTCACTCGCGCGCGCTGCCGCCAGGGTAATGGCAGCGGCAAAAAATTTATGCATCACCCGGCCACCGGATAAAGCCACGGTGAAATCACGGTCTACTGCCGTACTAGCTGCGATGGCATCTAACCATGCCTCCGCTGCCGCCGCCGCCAGTGCGTCGTCGCTTGGAAATGAAAAAAGTTGAAACTGGCTCATGGGATGCAATGTGGGGATGGATAAAAAAAACGCTAGTTTGATCCTACGGGAGGTAGGATGAACCACGGATTTTTATAGATTAGCCGGGAAGCCGCAAAGGTCGCGAAGAGACACGAAGCAAGACAGGATTTTTCTCAAAATCCCATTCCACTTTGCGCGCCTTTGCGATTCTGCGGTAAATCTTCAAGTTAGTCGGGAGGGTTATGGATTGCGGGGCTCGCGCCAAGCGCGGCCTGATTGCGTTAGAAGTGTGTCGGCCAGATGCGGCCCCCAATTACCAGCTGGATAGAACTCGTGCGGATCCAGCGGGCGCGCATCCCAACCGGCGCGGATCGAGTCGGCAATTTCCCAGGCCTGCTCGACTTCATCGCGCCGGATGAACAAGGTGGCATCGCCGGCGATGGCATCCAACAACAAGCGCTCATAAGCTTCCGGCGTGTAAGCACCAAACTCACTGTCATAACTGAAATTCATCCGCACCGGCCGCAGACCATACCCCACGCCCGGCACCTTGCCAGTGAAGCGTAGCGAGATGCCTTCGTCGGGCTGCAGCCGCAGCGTCAATGCGTTGGCATCTAGCAACGGACCGCATTGCGCGGCAAACAACACATTCGGGGTGGGTTTGAACTGAACCCGCACCTCGCTCGCGCTAAGGGGCATCGCCTTACCGGTTCGCAGATAGATCGGCACCCCGGCCCAGCGCCAGTTGTCGATGAATAACTTGACCGCCACAAACGTCTCCACATCAGACTGCGGGTTGACCTTGAGTTCATCCCGATAGGCCGCTTGCGCCTCACCACTGACAAATCCCTCGCAGTATTGCCCGCGCACCACGTGGTCGGCCACCTGCCCGGGCTGCAGGCGCCGCACCGACGAGAGCAACTTGACTTTTTCATCGCGTATCGGTTCGGCATCCAGCGACACCGGTGGCTCCATGGTAACCAAGGCTAGGACTTGCATCAGGTGGTTTTGAAGCATGTCGCGCAGCGCCCCGGATTCCTCGTAGTAGCCGCCGCGCGAGCCGACGCCAATTTTCTCACTGACGGTGATTTGGATATGGTCCACTGCGTCGCGGTTCCACAGCCGCTCGAAGATGGAGTTGGCGAAGCGGAAGGTCAGGATATTTTGCACCGTTTCCTTGCCCAAATAGTGGTCGATGCGAAACACCTGTTGTTCATGGGCGAAGCGGGTGAGCTCATGGTTGAGTTCGCGGGCTGTCTCCAGATCGTGACCAAAAGGTTTTTCGATGACCAAGCGCTGCCAATATCCATGGCCATCGCGATGCAGCAACTGCGCCACGTGCAACTGCTCAGCCACCACACTGAATTGGCTCGGCGAGGTCGCCAGATAGAACAGCAAATTCCGCCGCAACTCTGGCGTAGGAAACGCCCCGATCACCCCCGCGAGCTTCACGTAAGCCGTCGGATCAGTTAGATCGCCCTCACAGTAATCCACGCGTTGCGCAAACGTCTCCCATACCGCTTCGTCCACCGGCTGGCTGCGCGAGTAGGCCGTCAGCGCCTCGCGCAATTCAGCCCGCCACTCCGCAGCGGATTTGGCCCGCCGGGCGAAACCGACAATGCGGAAATCAGCGGGCATCTGTCCGTCCTTGCTCAAATGATAGAGCGCGGGAATGAGCTTGCGGGCAGTCAAATCCCCGCTGGCCCCGAAAATCACCAGCGTACACGGTCCCACCGCCTTGCGAGCCTGGTCTAAACGGCAGGTCATCAATTCGTCCATAGCTTCATTGGGATGCATCTAACGCGACTTTGCAGTAGTCTGGAAAGAATTCAATCTGAAAACTGCGCTTGAAATCCTGCAATGTGAAGAGGAATAGCCGTGTTTTTCCACATGGGATAATTCATTCTGTGAAATCCGTGTAAACTGTGGTTAGCCTAACCGAATCTTGGTTCGCTTCGGAGTTTGATTTCAACCTGGCATTCAAAGAAAAATCCCCGGCCTGCAGGATGCTGGCCGGGGATTTCGTTTGGATAATTCCTACTTAAGCCGTGGTGGATTCCTCGTCTTCGTCGAAGATTTCCTTGGGGATAACAATCGGTTCGGGCTCCTCGACGGTGAACTCGAAGGTGGCATCGCGGTGGCAATGGAAACCCGAACCCGCCGGAATGAGATGACCCATGATGACGTTTTCCTTGAAGCCTGTTAGGTAATCGACCTTGCCAAGGGTTGCCGCCTCGGTGAGGACGCGGGTGGTGTCTTGGAACGAAGCGGCGGAGATGAACGAATCGGTCTCCAACGACGCCTTGGTGATGCCCAACAGGACCGGCTCGCCCTCGGCGGGCTTACCACCGTTGGCAAGGATCTCAGCATTGACGCGCTTGAAGGTGGAACGATCCACTTGATCGCCCCACAGGTATTGATCGGCATCGCCAGGATCGGTGATTTTCACCTTGCGCAGCATCTGCCTAACGATGACCTCTATGTGCTTGTCATTGATTTCCACGCCTTGGACACGATAGACGGATTGCACTTCGTTGACGAGATGCTCCTGAAGTTCCTGGGCGCCGCAGGCTTCCAGCAAATCTTCCGGTGACACCGGTCCTTCCGTGATCTGGTCGCCGCGTTTCACCTGGTCGCCATCGGTGACGACGATGTGTTTGCCCATGGGCACCAAATGATCGACTTGCTCGCCAGTGGTCGAATCGGTGATAACAACCTTTTTCTTGCCGCGAACATTGGAGCCGAAGGACACCTCGCCATTGATCTTGGCAATGACGCATGAGTCCTTGGGCTTGCGCGCTTCGAAGAGTTCCGCGACGCGCGGCAGACCACCGGTGATGTCCTTGGTGCGCGCCACCTTGCGCGGCGTCTTGGCCAGCTGAATACCACCGTGGACGATGTCGCCTTCCTTGACGGATAGATGGGCGCCGACGGGGATCGAATAGCTCGCCTTGATCTCCTTGGTGATTTCGTCAAAGATAACCACCTGCGGATGAAGGTCCTCCTTATGCTCGGTAACGACCACACCCTTCTTGCCGGTTTCCTTGTCCGTTTCGTTAGCCACGGTGATGCCGGCGATCATATCGCGGAATTCAACGCGACCCGCTTTCTCGGTGAGAATCGGCACGTTGTAGGGGTCCCAAGTGACCACGGTGTCGCCCTTCTTGACATCCTCGCCGTCCTTGACGGAGATGATCGAACCAATGACGATGTTGTGGCTTTCGAGCTCCAGGCCGTCTTTGCCGCGGATCGAGATGGTGCCATTTTTATTGAGCACCACCCAGTGGCCGTCGGCTGACTGAACCGTGCGCATCGCCTTATAGACCAATTGTCCGGTGTGTTTCACCTTGATGATAGGCTGCTTGAAGGTGGCCGCAGCCACCCCGCCGACGTGGAACGTACGCATGGTCAACTGAGTGCCAGGCTCGCCAATGGATTGGGCGGCGATGATGCCGACGGCCTCGCCGATTTTCACCGGTTTGCTGGTGGCCAGATTCAGACCATAACAATTCGCACAGCACCCGCGGTCCGATTCGCAGGTAAGCACCGAACGGATTTTAAGTTTGAGGCAACCGATTTTTTCGATCGCAGCGGCTTGGCGCTCATTAACGATGTCATCGATGTTGATGATAATTTCGCCGGTGACCGGATCCTTGATCTGCTCGCCGGAGACACGGCCATAGATACGCGTGGAGAGCGAGGCGGCTTCCTCATCGCCATCGATGATGGCCGCAACCGTGATTCCGTTGACGGTGCCGCAATCCTGATGGGTGATGATGACGTCCTGTGCTACATCGACGAGCTTGCGCGTCATGTAGCCGGAGTCCGCGGTCTTAAGCGCGGTATCGGACAGACCTTTACGAGCACCGTGAGTGGAGATGAAGTATTCCAGCACCGAGAGGCCCTCACGGAAGTTCGAGATAATCGGCCGTTCGATAATTTCACCGGACGGTTTGGCCATCAACCCGCGCATGCCGCCGAGCTGTTTGATCTGGCTCTTGTTACCACGGGCGCCGGAATCTACCATCATGAACAAAGGACTGGCCTTGGCCTTGCCATCGTTGTGCTCGATCTTGCGATAGAGCGCGTTGGCGATGGTGTCGGTGGCGTGGGTCCAAACATCGACGATTTTCTGATAGCGTTCGCCATCGGTGATGACACCATTGCGGTATTGCTTGGTGACCTTGTCGACGTCTTCGTAAGCCTTGATGATGACGTCTTTTTTCTCCTCAGGGATGACCATGTCAACAATCCCGATAGAAGTGCCGGAGCGGGTGGCTTCCCTGAAGCCGAGGATTTTGAGTTCATCGAGGGTTTCGACGGTCTTCTTCTGACCGGACACCTGATAGCAACGCCAAATGATGTCGCCGATCTGTTTTTTGCCGACGTTGTAGTTCACGAAACCCAAACCGGAGGGCCAGATTTCATTGAAGCGGACGCGGCCGGGTGTGGTCTCGAGAATCTTGCTCTCCTTGTCGCCGAGCAGAGTATCGCGGCCGTAGTCAGCGTTGCGGATGCGGATCCAGCAGTGATATTCGATCTTGCCTGAAGCCAGCGCGAACTCGACTTCAGAGGCGTTTTCAAACAACGGCAGATGTTCCTGTTTTTCGCGGTCCTTCTGGGTGCGTAGCGGTGCCCACGTCAGATAATAGGTGCCTAGAATGATGTCCTGCGAGGGCACCGTGATCGGACGGCCGGATGCTGGCGAGAAGATGTTGTTAGGGGCCAACATCAACTGGCGGCACTCCAACTGAGCTTCCACCGAGAGCGGCACGTGGACGGCCATTTGGTCGCCGTCGAAGTCCGCGTTGTAGGCGGTACAGACGAGCGGATGGACGCGGATGGCCTCACCCTCGATGAGCTTGGGCTCGAACGCCTGAATGGATAGGCGATGGAGCGTAGGAGCGCGGTTGAGGAGAATCGGATGACCCTTGGTAACTTCGGCCAGAATATCCCAGACCTCGGTGGTCTTGCGATCGATCATCTTCTTGGCCGAGCGCACGGTGTGGCAATAGCCGAGTTCCTTGAGGCGGCGGATGATGAACGGCTCAAACAAGGTGAGAGCCATCTTCTTGGGCAGACCGCACTGGCCGAGCTTCAGGTCGGGACCGACCACGATGACCGAACGGCCCGAGTAGTCAACGCGCTTGCCGAGCAGATTCTGACGGAAACGGCCGCCCTTGCCCTTGAGCATATCGCTGAGGGATTTAAGCGGGCGGTTGCCGGCACCGGTGACAGCGCGGCCATGGCGACCATTGTCAAAGAGTGCGTCGACCGCTTCCTGGAGCATGCGCTTTTCATTGCGGATGATTACTTCGGGCGTTTTGAGCAACAGCAGATTCTTAAGGCGGTTGTTGCGGTTGATGACGCGGCGATAGAGATCGTTGAGGTCGGAGGTAGCGAAGCGGCCGCCTTCCAACGGCACCAACGGCCGCAAGTCCGGCGGAATAACCGGCAGCACAGTTTGGATCATCCACTCCGGGCGTGACTTCGATGCAGCAAAGCCCTGGGTAATCTTCAGGCGCTTGGCGTACTTCTTGCGGTTTTGTTTTGAGCGGGTGGTGGCCAACTCCTCTTCGAGAACCTTCGCCAGAGCCAGCAGGTCAACTTGCTTGAGCAAGTCCTGCAAGGCTTCAGCACCCATCCCGGCGCGGAACGAGCCGTCGCCGTAGGTGTCTTCCGCCTCGCGCAGTTCACTTTCAGTTAGAAGCTGGCCGAGTTCCAGCGCGGTATTGCCGGGTTCGGTAACGATGTAATCCTCGTAATAGATGACGCGCTCCAGCTGGCGGGCGCTGATATCTAACATCAGGCCGATGCGCGAAGGCATGCACTTGTAGAACCAGATATGGGAAACCGGCACGGCTAGTTCGATGTGGCCCATGCGTTCACGACGCACGCGGCTGAGGGTTACTTCCACGCCGCAACGATCGCAGATGACGCCCTTGTGTTTGATGCGCTTGTACTTGCCGCAGGCGCACTCCCAGTCACGGGTAGGCCCGAAGATGCGCTCGCAGAATAATCCGCCCTTTTCCGGTTTGAACGTCCGGTAGTTGATGGTTTCGGGGTTTTTCACTTCCCCCTTGGACCAGGACCGGATGATTTCCGGGGAGGCCACGGTGATGGAAACCTGGTCAAAGGCTTCCGGGCGTTCGTCAACGCCGAAGAGTTCGCGAAGATTGGTGTCAACACTCATAATGGGAGCAAATTAGTTAGTTAGGAGGGGTTGGGAATCGCGGGCTCAAATCAAAGGGTGAGGTCATCCAAAGAGTAATCATCGAGGCCACCAGTCATGCCGGAGCCATGAGTGGATCCCTTGCGACCCGGACGTACGTCGAGGCCGAGGGATTGCATTTCCTTGATGAGAACGTTGAAGGACTCGGGTGTGCCAGCCTCAAGGTTGTTATCGCCTTTGACGATAGCCTCGTAGATACGGGTACGACCCAACACATCGTCGGACTTGACGGTGAGCAATTCCTGCAAGGTGTAGGCGGCGCCATAGGCTTCTAGTGCCCAGACTTCCATTTCGCCGAAGCGCTGGCCACCGTACTGGGCCTTACCACCGAGCGGTTGCTGAGTGACAAGTGAATACGGGCCGACGGCGCGGGCATGGATCTTGTCGGCGACCAAGTGGCCGAGTTTCAAGATATAGATCATGCCGACCACCACCGGGTTGTGGAAAGCCTCGCCGGTGCGTCCATCATAAAGAGTGGACTTGCCGCCGGTGGTACCGTCCTTGCCATCGCCGATCCAGGTGAAGCCGCGGGTTGGCGCTTCGCCGGGTTTGCGCGGGCGGGCCTTGCCGGCCTCGCCCACCATCGTGATGCCATCGACCTTCTTGGCCTCGCTCATGAAATCCCAAATGACCTCTTCCTTGATGCCATCGAAAATCGGAGTGGCGACCTTGAAACCGAGGGCCTTGGCGGCGACGCCGAGGTGGGTTTCGAGCACCTGTCCGACGTTCATGCGGGAAGGCACGCCGAGGGGGTTGAGGCAGATATCCACCGGGGTGCCATCCGCCAAGAAAGGCATATCTTCCTCGGGAACGATGGTGGCGACGACGCCCTTATTGCCGTGGCGGCCGGCCATTTTATCGCCGACGGAGAGCTTGCGCTTGGCGGCGATGAAGACCTTGACTTCCTTGATGACGCCCGGATCTACTTCGGTGCCGCTTTCGAGTTGGTCGAGTTTGCGTTCGCGCTCGGTATCGAGTTCTTGGAAGCGGGCTTCGAAGGATGTGATAATCTCGATGATCTTGTTGCGGATGGGCGAAGGATCAATCTCTATGTTATCGTGAACCGAAGCGAGCTTGCGCAGCAGCGTTTTGGTGATCTTTCGGTTGGCCGGGATAATGATCTCACCGGACTGCGCATTGACTACGTCCAAGGGAATCTTCTCGCCTAGCAAAATGTCAGACAACCTCTCAGTTAAGTCATCAGTGAGCTTATCGGCTTTTTTCTTATGCTCGTCGTTGATCTTCTTGAGCTGTTTCTTCAGTTCGCCGGGATCGACCTTTTCGAGGCGTTTTTTGGCGAATCCGTGAGCGGAGACACGCACGTCCTGGACGATACCGACGCAACCGGAAGGCACCCGCAGCGAGGTGTCTTTCACATCGGCGGCCTTTTCGCCGAAGATGGCCCGCAGCAAGCGCTCTTCGGGAGCGAGTTCAGTTTCCGACTTGGGCGTGATCTTACCGACGAGGATATCGCCGGGTTTGACTTCGGCACCGATGCGGATGATGCCATCGTGGTCGAGGTTGCGCAGGGCGTCCTCACCGACGTTGGGAATATCGCGGGTGATTTCCTCGGGGCCGAGTTTGGTATCGCGGGCGGCGACGTCGAATTCGGAGATATGGATGGATGTGTAAACGTCTTCCTTGACGACGCGCTCGGAGATGACGATGGCATCTTCGAAGTTGTAGCCATTCCACGGCATGAAGGCGACCAGCACGTTGCGCCCGATAGCCAGTTCACCGTCTTCGGTGTTAGGTCCATCGGCGAGCACTTGGCCCTTTTTGATTTTTTGGCCCTTCTGGACAATGGGTTTCTGGTTGATGCAGGTGCCAGCGTTAGAGCGCATGAACTTGCGCAACGGATAGGCCATAATCCCCTTCTCCACATGCGTCTTGACTGCTTCCGTATCACTCAGGAACTTCTCGTCAGCGACGGGCATTGAGCCATCCGGCGTGATGATGATGATTTCCGCCGTCGCAGCGGCAACAATGCCGTCAGCCTCAGCGACAACCACCGCTCGCGAATCGCGGGCGGCCTTACCTTCCAGGCCAGTGCCCACCAGCGGAGCTTCCGATACCAGCAGGGGCACACCTTGGCGTTGCATGTTCGAGCCCATCAGCGCGCGGTTGGCGTCGTCGTGCTCGAGGAACGGAATGAGCCCGGCAGCAACCGATACCAACTGCTTGGGAGACACGTCCATGTAATGCACATCAGCGGGTGCCACTTCAATGAACTCGCCGCCCTTTTCACGGGCGGTGATCCGGTCGGTTTGAAAATTGCCGGCCTTGTCAATCGGGTTGTTAGCTTGGGCGATGTGGAAGTTTTCCTCCTGATCGGCCGTGAGGTACTCGATTTCGTTAGTGACGCGCGAGTCAACCACGCGGCGGTACGGTGTTTCGATGAAGCCGAACTCGTTGATGCGGGCATAGGTACACATCGAGTTGATGAGACCGATGTTTGGACCTTCCGGGGTTTCAATCGGGCAGATGCGGCCGTAGTGCGAGGGATGCACGTCGCGCACTTCGAAGCCGGCGCGGTCGCGGTTGAGGCCGCCTGGCCCGAGCGCGGAGAGGCGGCGTTTGTGAGTTAGTTCGGCCAGCGGATTGGTCTGGTCCATGAACTGCGAGAGCTGACTACGACCGAAGAAATCCCTAACCACCGCAGACAGCGCTTTGGGATTGATCAGCTTCTGCGGAGTCATGCCTTCGATGTTCACATCGAAAAGAGTCATGCGCTCTTTCACCAGACGTTCGGTGCGGGCGAGGCCGACGCGGCACTGGTTAGCAAGGAGCTCGCCGACGGCACGCACACGGCGCGAGCCGAGATGGTCGATATCGTCGATGACGCCATCGCCCTTCTTGAGCTTCAAGATATAGCGCACGGCGGCGAGGAAATCCTCGGGCACCATGATGCGTTGGTCGGAATCCACCTGGATGCCCAGTTTCTGATTGATCTTGTAGCGACCGACCCGAGTCAGGTCGTACTTCTTGGGATCGAAAAACAGGCGCTTGAGCAGGGCGCGGGAGTTGGAAGCGGTGGGCGGATCGCCGGGCCGCAATTTCCGATAGATGTCCTTCAGCGCGCTTTCCTCGTCGCGGGCCGGATCCTTGCGCAGCGACTTGAGCAGAATTTCATCCTCACGGCCGTCGATAACCTCGACCTGTGTCTGGCCGAGCGCTAGCAACTGGCGCACGATCCCGATGGTCAGCGGCTCATAGGCCTTGGCGACGACCATCTCGCCATCGATAACGTCTTCGAAGGGAACCTTGTGGCCCAGTTCGCTTTCATCCATCTTGTCGCTCAGCGGGAGTTTCTCCATCGCATAGAAATGACTGACGATGTCGCGATCGGTCGGATAGCCAAGTACGCGCAGGAAGGTGGTGGCGAGGAACTTGCGGCGGCGGCGGCGGCGGTCCAGATAGACGTAGAGCAAATCATTGGTGTCGAACTGCACCTCCAGCCAGGAGCCGCGGTCGGGGATGATGCGGAAGGAATGCAGCAATTTGCCATTGAGATGCTGGGAAATTTCAAAGCAAATACCCGGTGAACGGTGCAACTGGGATACGATCACCCGCTCAGCACCGTTGATGATGAATGTGCCGCGGCGCGTCATCATCGGCAGTTCGCCCATGTACACGCGTTCCTTCTTATTACCCGTTTCATCCTTGAGCTTGAAGGTCACGTATAGCGCTGCACTATAACTCTCGCTGTTGCGCAATGCGTCCAACGAGGTGATCTTGGGGTTTTCGATGTCATAAGTGACGAAATCCAAATCAATGGCTTCATCATAACTTTTGATAGGAAAGACTTCGCGGAACACGGCTTGCAGGCCGGTATCCGAGCGCTCGCTGGGAGCTACGTCTTTTTGGAGGAATTCATCGTAGGAACGGCTTTGTACCTCAATGAGGTTGGGCGGTTCAATGACTTCCTCAAATTTCCCGAAATAGAGACGTTCAGCCATGGCAATTAGTAGTGTTCTTTCTTACAAGTTAAGCCCGAGCCGCGGACGGTCTCAGGCAGGGGTGATTTAGATTCGTTAGAGAGGAGTGACGGGATCGGAGCGAAAGCACAGGAATAAATTGGAATCTCGAGCCGGTCTCGGCAGAACTTCCCCGGGACGGCTTGCAGCAGTCCCGGGGAAATCCCTTGGAGTGAATTACTTGATCTCGATCTTGGCACCAGCCTCTTCGAGCTTTTTCTTGGCCACCTCGGCGGCGTCTTTGCCGACACCTTCGAGGATTTTTGCCGGGGAGCTTTCGACGAGTTTCTTGGCATCGGCCAGGCCCAAACCTGGAACCACTTCGCGCACCACCTTGATGACGGCAATCTTGTTGGTTCCGTGGTCGGTGAGGACGACGTCGAATTCAGTTTTTTCTTCGACGGCTTCGCTAGCAGCAGCCGGGCCCGCCATCATGGCGACCGGTGCGGCGGCGGAGACGCCCCAGGTTTCTTCGAGTTGTTTGACGAGATCGACAGCTTCCAGGACGGTGAGCTTGCCGAGTTGTTCTACGAGTTGTGCAATGTTTGACATGTTGTATTCTCCTTGTTCGGTATCGTCGCTCCCGGAGCCTCCGGGAATTTCAGTGCGGCAGCCGCCGCTCCGACGAGGAACCATTGGGTGTTCAGGCGGTGGCGCGGAGACGCTGCCGCCATCGGTTCAGATTATTCCGTGGCGGCAGCTGCAGTGTCGGCTGGCTCCGCGATTGGCTCCGCAGCAACCTCAGTCGCAGCGGGTGCTTCAGCAGGTGCTTCAGCAGGTGCTTCAGCAGGTGCTTCAGCGGGTGCTTCAGCGGGTGCTTCAGCAGCATCGGACTCAGTAGCGGGGTCCGCTTCAGGGTTGAATTTATTTTTGATAACGCGGGCGATACGAGCGGCGGGCTCGTTGATGGTACCCAGCAACTGGGACAGCACGGCCTCGCGGGACGGGATATCGGCGATGGCGTGCAGCTTGGCAGTGTCGAGCACAGCGTTGCCTAAGATACCGACGCGCATTTCGGGTTTCTTGAACTCCTTTTCGAAGTTCTTGATCACCTTGGCGGCGGCAAATACTTCACTCTCGCCAGTGACAAAAGCGGTTTGACCTACGAGGTCGTTGCCGATGTCGGGCAGACCGGCCTCGGTGAGCGCCTTGCGCATGTAGCTATTTTTGGCGACGATGCAAGAAGCACCGACGGCGAATAGACGGTCGCGCAGTTCAGTGAACTGTTTAACTTTCAGGCCGGTGTAATCTATGACTATCAAATATGGAGAGACATTGACACGCTCCAGCAAGCCGGTAATGATGATTTTCTTATCAGGATTCATGTTAGTTGGCGGGCTGGGGTTTAGGCAGTGGCTTTGGTGTAGGTGGCGGCATCCAGTGGCAAGCCTGGCAGCATCGAGGCGGCCAGGGTCACATTGCGGATGTAGTTACCCTTGGCAGCGGCGGGCTTGGCCCGCACCACGCCATCGATGAAGGCGCGGCCGTTTTCAAACAATTGGACCGGATCGAAGGAAGCCTTGCCGATGGAACCGGAGACGTTACCGTTCTTATCGAGTTTGAAGTCGATACGGCCGGCTTTCACTTCGCGCACCGCCTTGGCGGTATCATCGGTGACGGTACCAGTCTTGGGGTTGGGCATCAGGCCGCGGGGTCCGAGAACACGGGCGATTTTGCGCACTTCCGCCATTGCATCGGGGGTGGCGATAGCCGAATCGAAGTCGGTGAAGCCTTCCTGCACGCGCTTGATGAGGTCTTCGTAGCCGACGTGTTCGGCACCCGCAGCGATGGCCGCCTCGGCGGCCGCACCTTGGGCGAAGACTGCAACGCGAACGTTGCGGCCGGTGCCATGAGGGAGAGAAACGGAACCACGCACCATCTGATCGCTCTTGCGAGGATCCACACCAAGGTGGAACGAAAGGGTGATGGTGGGGGTGAATTTGGGTGCCGGGAATTGCTTCACGATACCGATTGCGTCATTAAGCGAGTAAGTCTTGCCGGCTTCGACAAGGGTAACTGCTTTCTGATAGCGTTTGCTGCGGTGTTTGGCCATTGGTGTTGTTGGTTTGCAGTGCGTTCGGATGTCACCGGTTGTGACACCCTCCTGCGGGGTGCCGAACTCCCTGTTAGAAAGCCCGGCTGAGAGATTTACATGCCTTCGATTTCCAGGCCCATTTGGCGGGCCGTACCGGCGAGGATGCGTGCGGCCGCCTCGGGGTCGCGGGTATTGAGGTCGGGCATCTTGATTTTCACCACTTCCATCAATTGGGCCTTGGTGATTTTGCCGACTTTGACTTTGTTGGACTCCTTGGAGCCGGAAGCCAGTCCGGCGATCTTCTTGAGCAGATTGCCGGCAGGGGGCTTCTTGGTGATGTAAGTGAATGATTTGTCCTTATAGACAGAGATAACAACTGGCAACACATCGCCGGCTTGGCTTTGAGTATTGGCATTGAAATCCTTGCAGAACGCCATGATATTCACGCCGGCTTGACCGAGCGCGGGACCGACTGGCGGTGACGGATTGGCGGCACCCGCGGGAATTTGTAGCTTAATTACTTTGACGACTTCCTTGGCCATAATAGTGAGGGGATGGGGTGCGAATTTGCGATTTGAGATTTAAGATTTGAGCTACCGTTAGGCACGCTCAACTTGCCAGTATTCAAGTTCAACCGGAGTGCTGCGGCCGAAAATACTCACCGATACGCGTAATTTGCCGCGCTCCGGATCAATTTCCTCGACCACTCCGTTCTGACTTTGAAAGGGACCATCGGCGACCTTGACGGTGTCGCCGACTTCGAAAGTGATTGCCGGGCGGGTGTGCTCCTCGCGCTCCTTGATTTGGGCGAGCATGGCTTCCACCTCGCGGGGGCGCATCGGAGTGGGGCGGTCTTTGGTGCCGGCGAAGCCGATGACGCCTTCCATCTCCTTGATGAAAAACCAGGTCTTCTCGACGAGCTGGTTATCGGCACTAATAAGATTCATGTTAACAATGATATAACCCGGGAAGAACTTGCGCTTGGTCTCGGTTTTCTTGCCGCGGCGGATTTCTGACACCATCTCGGTGGGTACCAACACCTCATGAATGTAATCGGTCATCTCTTCGGCCTCGGCCTGGCGCAGAATCCGGTCGCGGACTTTCTGCTCCTGAGAGGAGAGGACCTGGACAACATACCACTGGTTCTGGGCGGGATCGGTTACGGGCATGGCTGGGAACTAACTGAAAGTGAAGAGCGCGGGCAGGTGACGAAATTAACGCCCGAGATTGGTGAGAAATGAAACAATCAACACGTGAAAGAAATCCCAGAATTGGACAAAGCCTGCGAGCAGAATCACGGCGATGAGAACCACCATGGTAGAGTCGGTTAGCTCCTTATATTTCCGGAAACCCTTGATCTTTGGATCCGACTCCCACGGCCAACTCGCCTTGCGCAACTCCCCTTTCACTTCGCCAGTGAAGCCGGCGATGCGTGAGTAATTGCGAATGACAAGCATCCCGAGCACAGCAAGCAGCGCATAGGTAATGCCGGACATGATCCAGCTGCCACCGATTTGAAAAAACTCCAAGAACTGCATGAATTTGTAACGTTGAACGAAAATGTGCTGGCACGGCAGGAGGGACTCGAACCCCCAACACTCGGTTTTGGAGACCGATGCTCTACCAATTGAACTACTGCCGTTTTGAGGCGACTCAGGGGCAACCCGGATGAGTCCGGGTTGCCCCATTATCAAGAGAGGCAGGCGTGAGCATTGGCTGCGTACGCCTGGTTAAGAGTTAGTCAAGGATATCACCGACGCGGCCAGCTCCGACTGTGCGGCCGCCTTCACGGATGGCGAAACGCATGGTGCGCTCCATCGCGATGGGAGTGATGAGTTCGACTTCCAACTCGACGTTGTCGCCGGGCATGACCATCTCAACGCCTTCAGGAAGCTTGATGCTGCCGGTCACGTCGGTGGTGCGGAAATAAAACTGCGGGCGATAGTTCGAGAAGAACGGCGTGTGGCGGCCGCCTTCTTCCTTCGAGAGCACATAGATTTCTGATTTGAATTTCATGTGACCCTTGACGGTGCCCGGCTTGGCGATGACCTGACCGCGTTCGATGTCGGCCTTTTTCAAACCGCGCAGCAGCAGACCGACGTTGTCGCCTGCACGACCTTCGTCGAGGAGCTTGCGGAACATTTCAATGTCGGTGACGGTGGTCTTGACGGTGTCGCGGATGCCGACAATTTCGACTTCTTCCATTTTCTTGACGATACCGCGTTCGACACGACCGGTGCAGACCGTGCCGCGGCCTTCAATCGAGAACACGTCTTCGACGGGCATCAGGAAGGTTTTGTCGGTGACGCGCACCGGCTCGGGGATATAGGAATCTACCGCGTCCATCAGCTTGATGATATTTTCCTTTTGGGTGGCGTCGCCATCCAGGGCCGCCTTGGCGGAACCCATCACGATTGGAATTTCGTCGCCGGGGAATTCATACACGGAGAGCAGGTCGCGCACTTCCATCTCGACGAGTTCGAGCAGTTCCGCGTCGTCCACCAAGTCCACCTTGTTCATAAAGACCACCAGTGCCGGCACGCCCACCTGGCGAGCCAGTAGAATGTGCTCGCGGGTTTGAGGCATTGGGCCGTCGGCGGCGGATACCACCAAAATCCCGCCGTCCATTTGCGCTGCGCCGGTGATCATGTTCTTCACATAGTCGGCGTGTCCGGGGCAATCCACGTGGGCATAATGGCGCTTGAGCGTTTCGTACTCGACGTGGGCGGTGTTGATGGTGATCCCGCGTTCACGCTCTTCGGGTGCAGCGTCGATGTCCGCGTAGTTCTTGTGTTTGGCGAGGCCCTTTTCCGAAAGCACGAGAGTGATGGCGGCGGTGAGGGTGGTTTTGCCGTGGTCAACGTGGCCGATGGTGCCGATATTGACGTGGGGTTTATTGCGCTGGAATGATTCTTTAGCCATGGTGGTTGTTAGTTCGCGTGAGAGTTATGGTGATGTGGACGCAGCCCTGGAGCTCGCAGGGGGAATTGAACCCCCGACCTCATCCTTACCAAGGATGCGCTCTACCCCTGAGCTACGCGAGCTTTGTTGCTGAATTGCTGACTTCCTTCGACCCGACAAAAACACCGCGTCCTGTCCCATTAAATGGACCGGGCGCGGCACCCCTGAAGAGATTTGGGGAAGAGCGGGCGGAGCTTACCAATAAATTTACCGTTGTCAAAAAAAATCTCATCAAATATGGAAAAACTTCAATTCCCCGAAGAATTGACCCGTACCACCCCGAAAAAATCGTCCAATCGGCCGTTTGGACGTGGGTGTGGGTGCCAACCACCAGTGGCACCTGCCCGTCAAGCCAGCGGCTCATATTTACCATTACAGGGTGACAGATAAATAGTAGGGAATCTTGCGGTTTGTGGGGTTTTTTGGTGGGATGGTGGCTAGATGCGCAGGTCACGATGGCTGGCGGGTTGGAAGGAGGAAGCGGTGGGCGGCGGGAAGAAGGGGAACGGGAAGAAAGCGCGTGAGGGGTTGGTGCGGGCGTATTTTTGCGATCAGTGAGTGGGCTTTGAGGCTGAGCAATGGCGGGAGGTCTCGCGCTTGTACCGACGGCTAATGGGATTGGCCCTAGGACGCAAGCCGGGACGGGCCGATCTGGCCGGAGTCGGCATGATAGCAAGGATCCCCACCCCTTTTTCCTGGTCCGGCCACCGGCTTTTTTAACGGCCTTGATTGGGAAAGCAATTTCCTAACAGTTCAAACACTGGGTTAGGCGCTTGGCGCGGCCTCCGGCACCGCTAGCGACAGCCTGCGGATGGCCACGCAACGACCGCTGGCCAGATCCACGTCGCAGATCACGCCGCACAGCCGCACCGGCCCCTTGGCCACCGGAAAGCGCGTGGGCATGCCGGATTTGTGGCGCCAGATGACCGATTCGATACTTCTGCCCAGCACCGACACCTCCGGCCCGCACATGCCAGCATCGGTTAAATAGCCGGTACCGCCCGGAAAAATTGTTTCATCGGCAGTTTGCACATGAGTGTGGGTGCCGACCACCAGGGATACCTGCCCGTCTAGCAAGCGACCCAGCGCAATCTTCTCACTGGTGGTTTCGGCGTGGATTTCCAGCACGATGACTTTCACCCCCGCTGCGGCCAAGCGCGCCACCTCGATTTCGGCCGCCAGAAACGGATTATCCAGCGGTGGTTGGATGAACGAGCGGCCTTGGACCAACACCACCCCGACCTTGCCCTTGGCGGTTTCCAGCACCACGCTGCCGTTGCCAGGGGTGCCGGCGGGATAATTCAGAGGCCGCAGCAAGCGCGGTTCCGTGGGGAAATAATCGACGATTTCCGCCTGATCCCACACGTGGTCGCCGGTGGAAATGACCGCCGCGCCGGCGCGTAATAGGTCGATGGCAATGCGCGGAGTGATGCCCCGCCCGCCTGCGGCATTCTCACCGTTGACGATGATAAAATCCAAGCCTTCACTCTGTTTCAGCAATGGCAGTTGCTCAATGACCGCCTTACGGCCAGGCTCGCCTACGACATCACCCAAAAACAATATGCGGATCGTTGACATAATAAGAAATTTCCACCGCGCTGCGATGGCGGCGGCATTCAGCTAGCCACATCCGCAAGCGGCCGACAACCCAATTCCCGAAAAATGCCCCGCCCCCGCAAGCTTCTGCTCCTGCTGCTCGCCGCCACCCTCCTCGCCACACTAACGCGGTTCGCTTGGCACTCTGGACCCACCAAATCTCCACCTACGGCTGCCGAATTGGCCATCGTCGCGCTCACCGCGGCCCCGGATTGGCCCGCGCTCAGCATCTATGAAAAAACGATGCGCCGCAGCGAGTTCGAGGCGTTGCTGACCACCACCTTCACCACCGGCAAGGCATGGCGCCACTTGATTGACATCGATGATCAGGAAGCTCGAATCCATACCGGTTTGCCTGCCCCGGCGGATATTTTGCATCTCGCATTCGCTACAAGCGCCTGCCCTGCCGCCCCCGCCCCGCGTTACTGGCGGGCCGCTCGCGAACTAGCGCCCGCGCCGCCGGGCAAGCCGCTCGCCGGGTTGCGCCTCGCCATTGATCCGGGGCATATCGGCGGCACCTGGGCGACCATGGAAGAACGCCGCATGGCAGTCGCTTCCCAGGTGCCGGTGTGTGAAGGCGACCTCACGCTGCGGGTCGCCAAACTCCTCAAACCCCGCCTCGAGGCCCTCGGTGCCCGAGTTTCTCTCGTCCGCGACCAAGCCCAACCCCTTACCTCACTGCGCCCGCCAGACCTGCTAGCCCTCGCCTCAAGCCTTGCCCCACCCGGCACCACCGCCTCCCTAAAAAAACTCGCCGAACGCCTGTTCTACCGTAGCGCCGAAATCCACGCCCGCGCCCAATTCGTCAACCAATCAGTCAAACCAGACCTCGTCCTCTGCCTCCACTTCAACGCCGAAAATTGGGGCTCTTCGGCCAAACCCATCTTGGTCGAGAACTCCCATCTCCACCTCCTGCTCAACGGCGCCTACAGCGACGACGAACTGGCCCTTGCCGACCAACGCTTCGCCATGCTCGAGCGCCTCCTCCAGCGCTGCCATGACGAGGAAGTAGCCGTCGGCACCAGCGTCGCCACCGCCATGGCCGCCGCCACCGGCCTGCCGCCTTTCCAATACGCGCCCAACGCCGCCAACGCCCGCCCCATCCCCAACCAGCCCTACCTCTGGGCTCGCAACCTGCTGGCCAACCGCCTCTATCAGTGCCCCGTCATCTTCACCGAACCCTATGTCATGAACTCCAACACCGATTTTGCCCGCATCCAGGCCGGCGATTACCCAGGCTTGCGCCACATCGGCGGCCAAGCCCGCCCCTCCATCTTCCGCGAATACGCCGACGCCATCGCCACCGGCCTCGCCCACCACTACGCCACCCTCCGCAAGCGCTGATACCCTATCTAAGAATCAAGGCGACGGTGTCGTGTTACGGACCGGTGAAGGAAAAGTCTAAGGTCAGCTCAGAATTCTCTACTATTTGTCTGTCCCTTAGTCGCTGATTCATTCGGATACCTTGAGTCGCAGGAACCTGCATGGTGCGCTTGCGGAAGATTTGTCGGTAACGGTAACACTCCCTCCAACAGATCCCGGATTGACGACCAGCACACTCCACGATTTCAGGTCGTTGGAGCCTTCCACCGTATAGGTCAATTCGGTGCATGCGCGCGTAAATGTGAGGGTGAGGCGGCGATCCGCGTCCATTTGAGTATTCAGGGAATCTCCGACATTCCTTGATGTTGCGCTCAGGCCGAGTGCGTATTTCAAGAGGTTTAGCATTCCGTCGCCGCTTGGGCTGGCGTTGTCGGCGGCGTTGCCAGAACCTGTGATAGTGCCGAAGTTGGTGAATCTCCATTCTTCGCGGCTTGTCCACGTGCTGATGGTGGTCGTCACCACGCTTGAGCTGTCGCCGCCGTTGAGCGAGGCGATACGGAAGTCATAAACCGTGCCGGGCAAAAGGTTTAGCACGCTGTAAGTCGAAACATTTGAGGTGACGGTGTTTTCCGTCCATGTGTCGGATGAGCTTGGTTTGTGCGAAATTTTGAATTCGGTGCAGGCCGCGTTGCCCGAGGTGTTGGGGGTCCAACTGAGATCGGCCGTGCGATGGGTCGTTTGCGCCGCGCGGAAATTTGTTGGGGCGATTGGGGCTGGACCGATGACCAGGTTGGCTCCCGCGAAGTTGATGGCATAGTTTGTACCCGCCGCCAATGTTCCCTGTAAAATTGAATAACTGCCGGCATTTTCACCGACGGCACGGAGGAGTGTTCCTGCGATTAGATCATCGCCGATCAATCCGGAACTTTGATAGGTGAGCGCTGAATCCACAGCTCCATAAAGTTTCGTCTTAGCGTCCGCCGTGATCATCAGGCTCTTCGGCGCGATGGTGAAGGGCACGCTGCCTGATCCCTTGAGGATTGAATCTGTCGAGCGGGCCGTGACAACGTAGTTTCCCGCATTCCTCGGGGCCTCGGTGCTGGGGCCGTACGAAGTGGTGCCTGTTCCCATGTAGGTATAGGCGAATGTGCATGGCACGGTCGAAGAGGCGGAGAAGACCTTGCCGCTTCCATCGTAAACCATGCTCTGCGGCGCAGTGAAGTTGATGCCGTCGTCGGGAGTGAAGACGAGCAATCGATCGGCTTGGTAGTCGCCAGCAATGAGCTGGCCCGTGCGATGGTTGCGTGTGAGCCAGGTCGGATTCACGATGATTGTTTCCGAGGCGGCCGTGTGCAGATCCCAGCCCGCTCCGTCGTAGACGACATTGCCCGTTGCCAGATCGTAGGCCTTACATCCATACAGCATCGACATCCGGTAGAAATAGGTGCCGTCGCAGGTCATCCCGTGTTCATCGGTGGACCAGGTGTCGTTGATGACTTGATCCTTCTCCCAAGTCAGCGTGAGGCCGTCACTCGATACCTGATAGAACCTGACGGTGAATTGCCCGTCGACGGTTGGGCCCATTGTGCCAATCTTGCCGTCTGGCGTATCAAAGAGACTGCCGTACATCCACCAGGCACAAGTGAGCATAGGATGGGAGCTGTCGACCGTGACTGGTGTGCTTGACCAATCCGTCGTCGATATCTGGTAGAGCGTGTCGTCGTTCCGAGCAAAGAGATGGCCGCCGGCAAATGCCATCTGGTTATTTCTATCCGGTAGGTTCACAACCGCGTGAATTTCAAATAAGGAGCCATCCAAGTTATAAATCCGTATTTCCGACGAACCGGAGTTCACATAAATCCACTCTCCGTCACAGGCGATTCCCTGGATTCTCGGATCCCCGGACAGCGTGATGACAGACGATGTCGTCTGGCCGAGCGGATCACCACCGATTCCGAACAAGCGGCCTGGCGCGATGGTCAGAAGTTCGCTCTTGGTGCCGGTGTAATTCGCATCGTTAATCGTGGCGACCACTTCATAGGTGCCGGCGTTGGTCGGTGCCGTGGCCTCTCCATTGTAGCTAAGGATCACGGTCAGTCCTTCCGGATTGGTCGCGACTGAGGCGGCCTTCGGAGTTGCGTCATAGGTGGCAGTCAAGTTGCCAAGCGTCACGGTGGCGACTGCCTGGTTGACCGTCACGCTTACCAAGCCAGTGGTGGATTGGTAATTCGTCGTGTCGTCTGGCGTGAAGGTGTAAGCGTAGGATGTCGCGCCGGCGTTCGGCTCGGTGGCGGGATTGACCCAAGCGAAAGTACCTGCCACCGACGCTATGCCGCCGTCCAGTATCGAGGCGGCGAGCGACTGGCCAAAGGTGATGGCGGATGCGCTTGGCGGACTCGTCACGGTGGGTGTGGCCTTGTTGGTGGTAACGCTTACCGTGCCGGTGGTGGAGGTGTAATTTACCGCGTCGTTCGGAGTGAAAACAAAGCTTTGCGAGGTTATGCCGGTGACGGGAGCAGTATTGGGGTTTTCCCAAGTGAAAGCACCCCCGACCGAGGCCTCGCCACCGTTGAGTGTGGACGAGCTGAGGGTTTTGCCTGCTGCGATGGGCGTGGCAGTCGGACTGGTGAGGATGTTTGGCGTGGCTGGTGCGACAGTGACATCCAGCTCAGTCGTGACGGCATTGTAGTTCGTCGCGTCGTTCGGGGTGAAGGTGACCGCTTGTTTGGTGGTGCCTGCGGAAACGCTAGCGACCGAGTTAAAGGTGAAGGTTCCCGACACGCTTGCGAGGCCATTGGCTAGGGTTACTTCGGCGAGTGCTTGGCCGTGGGTGGCTCTCGTCGCCGTGGGCAGCGCGACAAGTGAAGGGGTCGCCTTGCTCACCCGGACTTCCATCGCGACGGTGACCGGTTCGTAGTGAACGGTGTCGGTGGGTGTGAAAACCAAGTTGTGCATGCTATCACCCGCATTCGGTATGGTGCTTGGATTTTCGAATGCAAAAGTCCCGGGCACGCTGGCGATTCCTTCGAGGAGGGGGTAGGAAGCAAGCGTTTCACCGTAGGAGATTCCAGATGGGAAGGGGTTGCTCAAAATGAGCGGCCTGCCTTTCGTGATCGAGAAGTCAATCGTCTTCGTGGCGGCAAAATCGGGATCGGTTCCGGTGACCATGACTGAGTAATTGCCCGGATTCGTCGGAGGCGTTGAGCTGGAAGTGTAGGTCGCGCCCTCGCGACCGGTGTAAGTCGCGGAGAACGCGAAGCCTGCTGATGCGGCAGGAAGAAGTGGCGTGATGGCGGGCACCGAAACACCGCTGCCAGGCGCTACATAATACACCTGCCCATTCACGCGGTAAGCCCCTTGATCACCCGTCCGTCCCCACCACACCACCGAGCCATCCGTCTTGATGGCATAGGTTCTGTCGTCGCCTGCGGCGATCGCTACGACATCCGAGACATTCCAGGGCACGAGGTTGTTCATGTCGCCGTTGGGGTAGGAAAAGGTTGTTGCTCCTCCCCAGGCCACCACCGTGCCGTCGGATTTGAGCGCCACTCGGTGATTCCGGCCCGCTGCCACGGCCACGACATCGCAGAGTCCGGCAGGAGGGGCTTCAAAACCCAAGGCGACCACCGTACCATCAGACTTGAGTGCGACCATACCCCCTTCCGAGCTTGCATTGATCGCGATCACTCCGCTCAAGCCATCGGGAATCGTCGGTTGCGCTCCCCACGCGACCACTGTGCCATCCGACTTCAGGGCATACGATGTGGAATTGCTTCCCGTGATTCCCACCACATTCACGAGACCGGCGAGCACATTGCACTGGCCTGCAGAATTGTCGCCCCAGGCAACGACTGTGCCGTTGGACTTGAGTGCGAGCGCATGGTTGCTGCCCCGGGCGATCGCCACCACGGCGGAGAGGCCAGACGGTGCCGTACCCATCCACGAGGCCCCCCATTCGACGACCGTACCGTCGGACTTAAGCGCCATCGAGCTGCTAATTCCAGTGGCCACAGCCACAACGCCCGTGAGTCCGACGGGCACATTGCACTGGCCTGCAGAATTGTCGCCAGATGCAGAGACCGTGCCATCGGATTTGACGACTAGGACATGGCCCCAGCTACCTGCCGACAGGAATGAGTTTCGTGACACGTGAAATGGTTTCGCCAGTCCGTCATAGGCGAGGCTTGCTGGAGGAACGAGTGCGACGTTCAGCGGACTGACGATACCATCATAAACCCTCACCGGCACAGAGACCGTGACAGCTTTATAGTTGGCGATGTCGGTGGGAATGAAGGTCACGCTCTGGTTGGCCGGGCCGGGGTTTGGGCTGGCGAATTGAGAGGCGAACACGAAGGTGCCAGGCACGCTGGCGCTGCCACCGCCGAGGGTCGAAGAGCCAAGCTGCTGACCGAAGGTGATCGCGGATGCGGATGGCTGCGAGGTGATCGTGGGCGTTGCTGCATTCGCGCCCTGAACAAGAACAGTCATGCTAGTGGTCACCGAGTTGTAGTTGTTCGAATCCGTGGGCGTGAAGGTGAGGCTTTGCGTGCTTGCTCCGGCGGCGGGAATGAAGCTCGGCGTGCTGAACGCAAAGGTTCCGTTCACGCTGGCGCTGCCACGAGTCAAAGTTACAGTGGAGAGAGCCTGACCTTCGTTGGTGATCGCGGCGATAGGCTGCGTCGTGATCGTCGGCGTAGCCTTGGCGATCGTGAAATCGATCGACTTACTGGCGGAGTAATTCGGATCGGTGGATGTCACCGTGAGCATGTAGTTGCCGACATTCGTCGGCGGGGAGGACGTGGCGATATACGTCGTGCCTGCACGTCCGGCATAGCTGTAGGAGAAGTTGAAATTCCCCACGCCGGTCAGCGGGCTTGGCACGACCCCTGGTGCGTTCCACGCCGCGACGGTGCCATCGGTCTTGATCGCGAGAGCGTGTTGATTGCCTTGGGCGAGGGCGGCGATACCCGCGACATTTGTCGGAACAACTTTGTTGGATGCGTTGCCCCAGCCGACGACAGTGCCGCCGGCCTTGATCGCATATGATGTGTCGAAGCCGGCCGAGATTGCGATCACGCCGCTGAGGTCTGTAGGCACCGTGCATTGGCCTTGCGCGTTGTTGCCCCATGCCACGACCGTGCCATCAGACTTCAAAGCGAGGGTGTGGTTACAGCCGGCCGCAATCGCCACGACACCGCTGAGACCGGCCGGCACGGTGGCTTGACCGCAGTCTTGGGCGAGCTGGCTGCCCCAGGCAGAGTTTAAGGATGGCTTGCTGCCCCATGCCACGACCGTGCCATTGGACTTGAGCGCCACGGCATGGTACTGACCGGCGGCCACAGCAGTGACATTTGAAAGACCGGCCGGCACATTCAATGTGTTGGTGTGTGTGCTGTTGCCTAGGACAGTCACCGTGCCGTTGGCTCGTAGAACAACCGTCATGAAGCCGCCGGCGGCAGCGGCTTTAGCGTCGGTGATCAAATCACGCGGAAAGATCAAGCTTACACCGGGTTGCCATGTATCGAGGTTCAATGGGTAGCCCGAATGTTGCTGATAGTAATTGTCTCCCCAGCCGACAATTGTGCCATTCGACTTGACCGCCACCGAGTGGTTGTAGCCCGCCGATACCTGCACGACGCCGCTGAGTCCGGCGGGCACGGTGGACTGTCCATAGTAGTCGTTAAGCCCCCATGCCGCGACCGTGCCATCAGCCTTGAGGACGAGCGCGTGGTTAGAGCCAGCCGAGAGATAAGCGTTTTGGGAGACGATGTATGTTTTCGCGAGTCCGTCGTAGATGAAATAGGAAAGCCCGAGCAGCGGGATCGGCAGCGATGTCGTGGTGACCTGCAATGATACACTGGCGGTTGCCGTATTGTAGTTGGCCGTGTCGGTAGGAGTGAACACCGCTTGCAGTGCGCGGGTGCCTGCGCTCAGTATCGTTCCCGTGGCGGGCGTGTAGGCGAAGTTGCCCGCCACGCTCGTCGAGGCATTGTGTTGGGTCGCCGAAAGTGGCGTGCCGTAGTTGATGCTAGCCGGTGTAGACCATGTGATCGGGGGCGTGGCCTTGGTGATTGTGAAGGTCTGCGTGGCGCTGCCGGTATAGTTCGCATTGGTCACCGTCGCCGTGACCGCGTAGTTGCCAGCGTTGATCGGTGGTGTCGATGTCGGGCCATAGCTTGTGCCGCCGATGCCACTGTAGCTGTAGGTGAAGCCGGTGGAGATACTTGATGCGCTGGCGGTGAATGTTTTTGCAGTACCGCTATAAACAAGGCTAACAGGAACGGTAAAAGCGATGTTGCTCGAGTTGAGCGCCACCGTGTTGGTCGTGATACTTACGGTGCAGGAAACCGGGTTGTAGTTTGCCGTATCGGTGGGCGTGAAGGTGGCCGGGTGATTCGAGGTGCCCGCACTTGGATTGGTGTTCGGTGTATTGAAGGCAAAAACGCCCGGCACGCTCGCCGTGCCGCTGGTCAAGCTGGAGGAAGTCAGCGACTGGCCGTAGGAGATTGCCGAGGCGGTCGGGATGCTGGTGATCGTCGGCGTCGCCTTGGCGATGGCGAAGTCGAGGCTCTTCGTGCCCGTGTAATTCGCATCATTGATGGTGGCGGTGACAGTGTAGCTGCCGGCATAGGTCGGGGCCACAGTGCTCGGGCCGTAGCTCGTCCCCGGGCGGCCCGTGTAGCTGTAGGTGAAACCCGAGACACCCGCAGCCGTGGCGGCATGGGTCTTTGCCAGTCCGTTGAATATGAGATCCGTGAGAGAGGGAAGCGCGATGTTTTCCGAAGAGACCGCAGCTTTGGTGACAGTGATCGTGCCGGTAGCGACCGCCGGGTTGAAGTTGACCGAGTCGGTCGGCAGGAAAGTCACACTGAGCGGGTGGGTGCCGACTGGTAGGATCGCTCCGATGGCCGGGAAATAGACCTTGGAGCCTGGGATAATGGTGTAGGCGCCTTGGTTCCACCAATACGAGCTACTGGAATCGACGTGACTGCTGTTGAGAGCTGTGCCGTAGGTGATGGAATTCACAAGACTGCTGTAAAAGACCGATGAAGTCACCTTCTGGATCGTGAAGTTCTGCGTGATCGTCGCGCCATTGCCGACAGCGGTGACCGTGTAGTCGCCGGCGTTTGTCGGTGCAGTGGTGGAGGCAACGTAGGTCGTCGCTCCGCGGCCTTGATAGCTGTAGGTGTAGGCCGCATTAAAAGTGTAGCTGCGCCCGGCAAGGCCAACGGCGGGAAACTGGGCTGAAGCGGGCGGGCTGTTTTTACCGCGGCTGTTGTCGCCCCATGCAACGATCGTTCCGTCCGATTTCAGGGCGATCGAGTTGCGCCAACCGGCCGTGAGTGCGACGACCCCCACGCCGTTGGCTGATGCAGGAACCGTCGCTTCGCCTCGGTCGTTGCCTCCCCATGCGACCACGCTGCCATCAGACTTGAGTGCGAGCGCGTGGCCATCACCGGCCTCGATGGCGGTCACTCCCGTAAGCCCGCTTGGCGGAGTCCAGAAATAAGTTTCGGTGGGCTTGCTCCAAGCGACTATCGATCCATCCGATTTCAATGCCAGCCCGAAGTTGGTGCCGGCCGAAATCGCCGTCACGCCCGAGATCCCTTGCGGCAGGTAGCTGAGTCCGCTCATCTCGTTGCCCCAGAAAACGACCGTGCCATCGGCCTTGAGGGCAAGCGAACCGTAGAGGCCGGCGGCGATGGCCTTCACATTGGCCAAGCCTGCGGGCACGTTGCATTGGCCATAGGTGTTGTCCCCCCAAGCCACCACCGTGCCGTCGGTCTTGAGGGCGAGCGCATGTCTTGAACTGGCCGCGATTTTCTCGACCCCCGTGAGGCCGGCGGGCATCAAGTCGCTCCAAGCCCCCCAAGACACCACCGTCTTGTCGGATTTCAAAGCGACGGAGAGTGCATCGCCCGCTTGCACGGCGACGACTCCGCTGAGCCCGCTGGGCACGCTTGTTTGGCCATAGGTATTTTGGCCCCATGCGAGCACCGTGCCATCGGGCTTCAGTGCCAGTGTGTGATCGTTACCCGTGGAAATCCCCACAAGCGCGCCGAGGGCCGTGGGGAGAAAATTCTGCCCGTAACGGAACCAACCGAAGCTCACCACCGTGCCATCGGCCTTGAGGGCAATGGTGTGGTCGGAGCCAGCGTCGATGGCAACGACCTCCGCGAGCCCGGCGGGAATACTCGTGAGGCCGTAGTTGTCGCGATCTCCCCAGGCGACGACCGTGCCATCGGACTTCACCGCGACCGAGTGATTGGCGCCCGCTGAAATGGCCACCACGCCCTTGAGGCCTGCCGGCACTTGCGACTGGAACGAACCGTTGTTGCCCCATGCGACCACGGTGCCATCCGACTTGAGGGCGAGGCTGTGCCATTCGCCCGCGGAGATAGCCACCACATTGGTGAGGTCGGTAGGTGGCGTGGCGTAGTTGTAGAAACCTACTCCCCAAGCGACGACCGTGCCATCGGACTTGAGCGCCATGCTGTGGCTGGCGCCTGCTGAGATAGCGACGATGCCAGTGAGACCGGTTGGCACAGTGGTCTGGCCACCCGAATTTGATCCCCAGGCGACGACCGTGCCATTCGACTTGAGCGCGAGATTGTGGACTTTTCCTGCTGAGATCGCCACAACGCCGCTCAAGCCTGCGGGGATGCTCGACTGACCTTGATAGTTACTTCCCCAGGCGACGACGGTGCCATCGGACTTGAGGGCCAGCGTGTGGTAGCCGCCGGCCGACACCGCGACGACATTGTTGAGGCCGGCTGGCACGTTGGTTTGGCCATCGTTGTTGCTGCCAAAAGCCGATACCGTGCCATCCGACTTGAGGACGACGGAATGTTGAACGCCGGCCGAAACGAACGGCTCATTGCGAGGCGCAATGCCGCTTTGGAAATCTTTCGGCGAGCCATCGTAAGTGAGGCTGCTCGGCGGGTAGAGCGTGGCGGAAGGCGCTGCCTCGCGATTGGCCAGGCCGTAGAGATTGAAGCTGCTGGCGGCGGGAGTGATGGTGATTGTGGCCGATCCGCTGGAGTCCGCCAGATACTTATAGTCGATGCGAATCCCGTTGTTGTTTCCATACGCGTTTTGATTCACGGCGACCTGCCCCATCGCGCCTTGCAAGGTGAAGTCGCGGCTCGTGGAATCCGCTCCGACGGAAAATAGCGACAACACATAGCGCGTGCCAGGGATCAGGCCGCGCAGCGTCACCGTCTGAACGGCGCTGCTGCCATAGACAAAATCATTGGCGAGGCTGCGGCTGGCATCGCTGAGATTGTTGTCATCGTTGGCCGTGAAACTGCCGAAGTTTGTCGTGGAGAGGCGACCATCCACCGACGGGTTTCCGCCAGCGATGCCGGTGAAGGTGATTCCGCCGAGGGCAAATGAACCGACCGCCCCAAACGAGTAGGCGTGGGTGTAGCGATACCTGGGATCGAGACCACTCGTCGCCGCAGAGGTCCACGGCACGATCGTCCAACGGGCGGCATCGATCTTCAGTTGGACCGCTGTCTCCGAAGCGAACTGGCCATCCCAGGCTTTGATCGTAAAGGCATTCTGCAGGCCCGTGGTGCCGATCGCCGGTGTCCAGCGCAGCTTTTCACCGGCGGCGACCAAAGTGGTTCCGGCCACGACCGCCCCCCAAGCCGAACCACTCCATTTTTGCAGTGACCCTGAGCTGATCGCCTCGACCCGAAACGAGATCACATCTCCATCGACATCCGCCTCATCGGCCGCAGCGGCGATCGAGGTGTAAGAAATTTCCATGGGCTCGCCCTCAGTTTGACCCGAGATGATGTCGACCGCGGTGAGCGTCGGCGCATCGGCGATTGGTGATACAGCCACCACCATTTGCACCGGAGTGGCGGACTCCAGCGGACCATCATCACGCGCCACCAGTTTCAATGCGGATTGCGGCCCGTTGGCGTTCGGTGCGGGCGTCCAGTAGCCAATCAAACTCGCAGTGACCACCTTGTTGGTGGACGCATTCCACGGCGTGGCGCTGCCCTCACTGGTGCCGATTTTCAAGCTGCCGGTCGTGACTTCCTTCACCACGAAGCCGGTGACGGGGCTGTCGATATCGGCCTCGTCGCCCTTTGCCATCAGGTCTGCAAAGGTGATCGGAATCAATGAGTCCTCTTTGCCTGTGGTGACGGGACCCGAAAAACTCGTCAGCGTAGGCGCATCATTGATCGCTCCGACGGACACCTTCACCGTCTTGGTCGCCGCGGAATAAAGTGCCCCGTCATAGGCTTTCAGCGTGAAAGCATCGCGCACGCCATTGACGGAGGCAGGTGGCGTCCAAACGAGGCTTTCGCCCGCAGCGATCGATGTCGTGCCAACGGTCACCGCCGTGCCATTTTTCGTCAGCGTGCCGCCGAGAAGTGACTCGATGCGGAACGAGATCGGATCGATCGTCCAGCCATTGTAAATAGCGGTACTCGTATTGTTCGGGTCGGTCGCGCCCACGGCAGCGGCGAGCGACGCATAAGAGATCGTCAGTGGGGTGCTCTCGATGCCCCCAGTGATGGTTGCCGCTGACGTGCTGGCAAAATCCGGGGCCTGGTTTGTAATCGTGAAGGTCACCGGCAGATTGCAGGTCCCAAAGCCATTGGTGGCGCGGATGTTCACCTGATAAACACCAGCACTGCCATTGCGTGGATAGCCGACGATGGAGCCTCCCGTGCTCATCGTCAGCCCCGCCGGCAATCCGGTGGCAGTGAATGTCTGGGGAGCCGTGCCGGCCACATAGTAGTAGTAGCTGAAGCTACTGCCGACCGCCACCGTGTGTGCCGTCGCTGCCGCGGAGGCGCCGTAGAAATACGGAGCCTCGATCACCAAGTTATGTGGATTGGGATCGGTCCATGTCGTGGGGAAACCCGGTCGAGGGCTCACCGAAATTTGGTTGTTGCCCAGAGAGAGCGCGAACGTAGCGGTGAACAACAGGTTCTTACTTCCTCGAGTCGTATAGCCGATCGCCAAGTCTCCGGTCGTCGTGCCGTACTCCGTAAAGGTCGTGTCTATCGTCACGGCCTGGCTCGCGACCTGCTTACCGTTGAGGTACATGTAGACGTAGCCATTCGGCGAAGAGCTGCCACCAGCGACGTAGAACAAGCCGCTGATGTCATACTTCATCGTCACGGTGGCGGTGCCGTTGCCGTTGTTCGTCCAGCTCGTGATCGACGAGTTGGAGGTGTTGACATCGAGCGACACCCCGGCCTGCTTATACATCGCGGTGCTCGCAAGTAGCGCCGCCGTGACGTGGCCCTGCTGAAACTCGAGATCGGTGTCGCCACCCATACCGGTGACGTTCGTACTTGCTGCGACCTTGGTATGCGTCAAAGCCGCCAACTCTTTGACAAAAGATCTCCCTTGGTCCGTTTCCGCGACCCGGCATCCATAGAGGAGAATTTCTGCATCGGCGGAAAGGCATCGGCCCCATCCTGCAACCCGCGTCGAGCGAGCATCGAGCGTGCTCACGTCGAGCGCGTGGCCGCCGAACCAAAGTTTCCCGTCGCTGCCGTGCGAGATCACGCGGACGACATCAATTTCGGTCAGCCCATCGAGTGCCGCCGTGATCTCCTCGATCACATCGCGGTTGCCGTCGATAGAAATGACTCGCGAGCCGACGAGCTCCTCCTGAGGAATGCTAGCCAGCAAAGCCGAATCAACCAGCGCCACGCTACGAACGATCGCTGGATTGTGGTCCACACCTGCCGCAATCAGCAGCTGAACCTCGACCATTAGCAGGCCTATCGCCAAAATAAGGAACCGAAATGCGATCGTCTCGATTGACCGCAGTAAATGAGTGATATTCACGTTTTTAATCAGTAATGTTGAGCGAACCCGAAAGTCCGGCAACGGAAGAGCTACCACGCTATGGTGGCGGGCTGCGGGAAAGAGATAGGAGATCATGGGTTGAGGATCAAGTATGGAGTGGCTAAGGACTCGAATTTGGGCGCCTGGAAGGCAGGCCGCGCAAATTCCCCGCGCCCCGGGGGGGGGAGCGACGGCGTCATGCGGCATCCGACTTTGCTGCATCAGGGGCATCCTGTGGGCTTTGCGGGGTGGTGCGAGAGTGGCTCTGATATGCCATGTGTATGAATTCAAGTAATTGAAAATACGTGCGTTATGTTTATCTTTGAATGCCGAAGTGCCTTAGCAGGCTTTGCATGGGCGCGGCCAGCCGCCATTGTTAGCCCCTGCAGGTTCATCGACCCCATCAACAATCCGCATTCGTCAATCGAAAGGGATGGCAGCGGTTGGATGAAGCATTGCCGGTTGAGCCAATCGCCCTGCAAGCAACAAGCCTTTTTTTGGAAAGTCTTGACAGGGGAAAGCCCCCCACGTAGAAGAAGTCCGTCCCCAGAGGGCACAATCTCCATCCACCACGATACCCACCGATCATGAATTCACCGACTATCATTGCCTATTTGAAACCCTCCTGCGGCTGGAGCCAAGGCGTGCGCGCCATCATGCGCAAATACGAACTGAGCTACGAAGACCGGGACGTCATCAATGATCGCAGCCAGTACGCTGAAATGGTCACCAAAAGCGGCCAACCGCTCTCCCCTTGCGTGGAAGTCAATGGCCACCTGCTAGCCGACGTCAGCGGCGACGAAGTGGAAGCCTACCTGCTGCAAGTGGGACTGGTGCAGCCGACTGAGGCGATCGCCGATTCTCCGACCGGCCAAGCCTGCGGAGCTCATCACAAGAAGTAAGTCCTTTACTGCTGCGGACCTTGGCGGGGCGCGGAGGATTGCTGGAACACCGCGAGACGGGTTCACTCGAGCAGCTGGCGCTCCCGCTCGCCTAGTTCGGCGATGCTCGCATACAGCGGGCACGGGTCACGGTGACCACACCACTGCGCTAGCGAGAATATAATTTCGTTTTTTTTTGCACTGCCGCCGAAGCTCGCTAGAATCGGCGTATGCGTCTTTACAAATTCACGTTTGCCCTAGTTTTTTTCGCTGGATCACTGCTCAGAGCCGACGCCGCGCTCGGCGTGCGGCAGGTGGCTAGCGGCTTGGACCGCCCGCTGTGGGCCGGCACTCCCAGGAATATTCAAGGCAAGCTGTGGGTCATGGAGCAGGCCGGCCGCGTCTGGATTTTCGATGCCGCCACGGGCAAAAAATCCGAACAGCCGTTCTTGGACATTTGCAGCAATGTGAGTCGCAAAGGCAATGAAGAAGGCTTGCTGGGCCTCGCCTTTGATCCGGATTTCCAAGTCAACGGCCGCTATTATGTGAACTTCACCGACAAGGAGCATTTCACCTGCATTGAGCGTTTCACCTCGGACAATCATACGAGCACGAATGTGGCGACGGGGGAAATAGTGATGCGCTTCAAGCAACCCTATGAAAATCACAACGGCGGCTGGATCGCGTTTGGTCCGGACGGGATGCTCTACATCGGCAATGGTGACGGCGGTTCGCAAAACGACCCACAAAACCATGGCCAGACCCTCGACACACTGCTGGGCAAAATGTTGCGCATTGATGTGTCACCCAATCAGGGCTACAAGGTACCCACTGACAACCCGTATGTCGGCCGCAAGGATGCCAAGCCGGAAATCTGGGCCTGCGGCCTGCGCAACCCCTGGCGTTGCTCGTTTGACCGCAAAACCGGCGATTTGTGGATCGGCGATGTCGGCCAAAACAACTGGGAGGAAATCAATTTCATGCCCAAGGGCAAAGGCGCAGGGGCCAATTACGGCTGGCGCTTGCGTGAAGGCGTGGTGGCCACTCCCTCGCCGGATGTGGGCGGCGATGCGCCAGCCGGCAGCATTGAGCCGGTGTACGTGTACCCGCATGGCAATGCCACCAACCAAGGGCTCAGTGTGACTGGTGGCTACGTCTATCGCGGGCCGATCGCCGAACTGCAGGGCCGTTACATCTTTGGTGATTACGCAAACCCACGCATCTGGTCATTCGTCATCCAAGACGGCAAGGCCGCGGATTTCAAAGACCACACCGACGCGCTGCAACCCACTGGCGGGAGGATCGCCCAGATCTCGAGCTTCGCCGAGGACAACCAAGGCAATCTGTTCATCATCGATCACTCGGGCTCAATCTATCAGGTGGTAGCGAAATAAGCGCGGCCGCGACTCATCCCACTTTTTAAGATGACAGAGTGACAGACAAATAGTCCAGCGGTCAGATCCTGGCTTCGATTCGGAGAATTCGCTACTATTTGTCTGTCACCCAGTTATGGGCCGTGCGGGATCACTTCGCCCTTGCGCAGGGGGCGTTCCGGGTCATAATCCCCGCTTGCACGACAGGGGAGCGCGGCGAACACCGGGCTGAGATTTTCCAAAGCGCGGAAAAGACCCTCCGTACCTGACGCGGGTCATGCCGCCGGAGGGAGTCGAAACCTGGTTTCCCCTCCCCCGGCCGTGCCTGATCCGCACGGCTTTCTGCTTTTCAATCACCCCCAACCTAACGCACCTCACGTCCATGATTCGCCCCGAAGACCCCGCCACAGCGGTGGCAGCCGCTGCCACCGACAGCCGCACCCCCCTGCCCGCCTCCACCCGCATCTACGTTGGCGGCACCCTGCATCCCACGGTGCAGGTGCCGATGCGCGAGATCGCCTTATCCGACACCACCAGCTTCAATGGCCAGATCCAGCCCAACGCCGCTGTGCGAGTGTATGATTGCTCGGGCCCGTGGGGTGACCCGGCGTTTACCGGCACATCTGACCAAGGCCTGCCCCAGCTGCGCCGCGACTGGATACTCGCCCGCGGCGACGTCGAGGCCTATGCCGGCCGACCGGTCACGGCCCAGGACAACGGGTATCTAACGGACAAGCACGTGGAGTTTGCGTCGCAGTCGGAGCGCTCCGGCCGCTTTGTGGAATTTCCCGGGCTCAGCGGCGAGCGTCGCCAGCCGTTGCGTGCGATCAAAAGAGGCAGCGACGGCAAGCCCGTGACGCAACTTCACTACGCCCGCCAAGGTATCATCACTCCGGAGATGGAGTTTATCGCGATCCGCGAAAACCTTAAAATCGCCAATCTCCAGGCACAAATCGCCGATTTGCGCGGCGATATCGTCCGCAACGATCTAGCCAAACAGCATCGCGGCTCCGCCCAAGAATCCCAAAGCCAGCAGCCACAATCCAAAATCGACAATCCGTACACGCCGAGCGTGTTCAGTCGTTTCCCGCAGCGCATCCCCGAGGAGATCACCCCCGAGTTCGTGAGGAGCGAGGTGGCCGCCGGCCGCGCCATTATCCCCATCAACATCAACCACCCGGAATGCGAACCGATGATCATCGGCCGCAATTTTTTGGTCAAAATCAACGCCAACATCGGCAATTCCGCCGTCGCCTCGTCCATCGAGGAGGAGGTCGAGAAAATGCGCTGGGCCACCAAGTGGGGCGCGGACACCGTGATGGATCTATCCACCGGCAAGAACATCCACGCCACCCGCGAGTGGATCCTGCGCAACTCGCCAGTGCCCATCGGCACGGTGCCGATCTATCAGGCACTGGAAAAAGTCAATGGCAAGGCCGAGGACCTGACCTGGGAATTGTTCCGCGACACGCTCATCGAGCAAGCCGAGCAAGGCGTGGATTACTTCACCATTCATGCCGGCGTGTTGCTGCGCTTCGTGCCGATGACCGCCTCGCGGATGACCGGCATCGTGTCGCGCGGCGGCTCGATCATGGCCAAGTGGTGCCTGTCCCATCACAAGGAAAATTTCCTCTACACGCATTGGGACGACATCTGCGACATCTGCGCCGCCTACGACGTCTCCTTCTCTATCGGCGACGGACTACGCCCCGGCTCCATCGCCGATGCCAACGACGCCGCCCAGTTTGGCGAGCTCGAAGTGCAGGGCGAGCTGACCACCCGCGCTTGGGCTAAAGGCGTGCAAGTGATGAACGAGGGCCCCGGCCACGTGCCCATGCACCTCATCGAGGAGAACATGGCCAAACAACTCGAATGGTGCCACGAGGCACCGTTCTATACCCTCGGGCCTCTAACAACCGATATCGCCCCCGGCTACGACCACATCACCTCCGGCATCGGGGCCGCCATGATCGGCTGGTATGGCTGCGCCATGTTATGTTATGTCACACCCAAGGAACACCTCGGCTTACCTAACAAGGATGACGTCAAAGTCGGGGTCATCACCTACAAGCTCGCCGCCCACGCTGCGGATCTAGCGAAAGGCCACCCGGGAGCCCAGTACCGGGACAACGCCATCAGCAAGGCGCGGTTTGAGTTTCGTTGGCAGGACCAGTTCAACCTCGGCCTCGACCCGGAAACCGCGCGCCTCTATCACGACGAAACCCTGCCCCAGGAGAGCGCCAAGACCGCGCATTTTTGTTCGATGTGTGGGCCGCATTTCTGCTCGATGAAAATCAGCGAGGACGTCCGCCAATACGCCGCCGCACAAGGCCTAGCTGAAGACGCTGCACTCGCACAAGGCATGGCGGAAAAATCCCGCGAGTTTATCAACGCCGGCGCGGAGATCTATTCCAATGGCGGGACAGGAGGCTAATCGCAACTCCAGCAGGGAGCCTGTGATGTATCGTGGCGGCGGGCTGTGACGACTTTTCCCCTGCGGGAAAAGTCGCTAGCCAGTGAGCAAAGGGCATCTCATGCGCATCGACGCTCACAGAGCGCCGCCACGACTCGTCCCCGCGCCTCCGCCTAATGGTCCGTCACAGCTGGGCCAGCGAGCCTTCCGTGACGCCGAGTTTTTCGAGGGCCTGGACCTGCTCGAGGAGGGTGGCGGCGGCGAGGGTGCCGCCGAGGAGGTTTTGATAGGCACGGATCGTGGAGGCGGCCTGGTCGGCGGTTTCATCCAACAATTCGACGCGGAAGCGGGTTAGACCGGCGGCGCGGAGTGCGTCGTAGTAGCGAGCGCCGGTTTGCGCCTTGCCATTGAAGAGGGTGTTGCGGCAACCGACGTCGGCTTGGAGGCGGTGGAGCATGCCAACGCGGTCGCGCAGATGGACGACGTGTTTTTCGCAGGGGCGGCCGCAGTCCTTGTAGGTGGTGCCACTGCTGAGGAAGGCGCAAAAAACACAGTGCTGCATGTGAAACATCGGCATGTGCTGGTGGAGGGTTAGCTCAAACCACGCCGGCGGAGCGGCTTTCAGGAGGTCGAGCACCTGGGAAATGTTCAAGTCGTAGGACAGCGTGAGGTGGTCGAGACCGGCCGTTTCCATGAGCAACTTGGCGGTGATGGGATTGGCGACGTTGAGCGAGAAATCGCCGATCTTAATGAGGTCGCTACGATGCTTGTAGTAATGCAGAGCGGCGAGGTTGCGCAGCAGTAAGCCGTCGGGCGCGGCGTGCTCAATGAGCTTGAGGTAGCCGAGTTCACCGGGCTTGAGGATGCGCGGGGTGGCTAGATAGATTTGAGATTTCAGATTTGAGATTTGAGAGCGACAGAGGGCGACGGCGTCCGGGTAGCGGCGGGGGTCCTCGAAGTCGCAGTAGAGGACGGGGACGTGATTGGTGAGGGCGGCAGAGACGTGTTCGAGGCTGCGGCAGAGGACGGCGAGCTGGGGTTGTGGCGGCAGATTGAGATCGGCACGGTGGCTGGCGGCGAGGGCCGGCGCCTGGGGTTCATAGGCGGTGACACGCCGGCTCAAGCCGGCGCTCCAGGCGTGGCGCTCGGCGTTGGTTAGTTTGGCGACGAGCTCGCGGCGGAGTTGGTTGAGGGCGGAGAGGGCGAGGTGACAGGAGTCGGCGAGCTGATTGTCGAGGGATGCCAGTTCGTAGGACGAATCGCCGAGGCGGCCGAGTTGGGCGCTTAGCGTCTCGGTGGTCAGGGCATGCTTGGCGGCCGGCTCGAGCGCAACCGCTGAGCTCACGCTCGCGAGCTGGCGAACACTACCGTCCTCGTGGCCGACGGCGGCCAAGGTGAGCGGAGTGCCGGGACTGCCGGTGACGGTGAGGTGAAGCGGCAATTTTTTCTCAGCGGGCCGGGCGTTTTGCCAGAACCGGCGGATATCGCTCTCGAGTTTTGGATCGGACGTTTTGTAGAGCGTGTGGCCGGGTTGGATGCGCTCGAAATTGATGCCGCTGTAGGTGCGGTGAAACACCAGGATGTCATCCTCAATTTTCCAGATGCGCGCCCCTTGTTCGAGATCGCGGTTTTCCCCGGCATCAAACACGACGCCATCGCCGGGTGCCATGGGCACCCCGCTGGTGGCCCCGAGTTTGACCCAGCCGGGTCCACAGGCGGTGATCGTGCCTAACAACGGCCCGCGTTTTTTCCCGAAGCGGCCGTGAGTCAGATAGGGGTGGTTTTCCCCGGCGAGCCAGCCGCTGCTCAGGCCGCGGGAAAACGTCATTTCCAAGGCATAGCGGTCGTCTGCAGTGATCGGCGAAGGACCCGCTGGAATGTTAGATTCGGCGCCACAGGCGTCGATGGCTTTTCGATAGACGCGGGTGACCGCTGCGACGTACTCGGGCGTCTTCAGGCGGCCTTCGATTTTGAATGAGCTCACCCCGGCGCGCAACAAGTCGGGGATGAGGTCGACGGCGGCGAGGTCCTGCGGGCTAAGCAGGTAGCGGACTTCGCCGAGGTCGCGGGTTTGGCCATCGACGACGATTTCGTAGGGCATGCGGCAGGCTTGGGCGCATTCGCCGCGATTGGCGCTGCGTTGGCCGAGGGCTTCGCTGGTGAGGCATTGGCCGGAGTAGGCGACGCAGAGAGCACCGTGGACAAAGACTTCCAGCGGAGTGGTGGAGTTGAGGGGCGAGCTGGCGAGGCGTTGGATTTCTTTGATCGAGAGTTCGCGGGCGAGGATGGCGCGGGCTAGCGGCACGATGGCCTCCACCATCGCCAAGCCCTCGGCGGAGCTGATCGTCATCTGGGTGGAGGCGTGGATGGCCACGTTGGGCGCCACCTCTGCAGCGAGTCGGGCGAGACCGAGGTCCTGAATGATGATGGCATCCACCCCGGCCGCGGCGATCGTTCGCAATTGCGCTTCAGCGGCCGCCAGCTCACTGGTGAACACCAGCGTGTTCATCGTTACATACCCGCGCAAGCCGTAGCGGTGCAGGTATTCCATGAGCTCCGGCAGATCCGCTTCAATGAAATTTTCGGCCCGCAGCCGGGCATTGAATTTCGGCAGGCCAAAATAGATGGCGTTAGCACCAGCAGCTACCGCCGCCCGCGCGCAATCCCAATTGCCTGCGGGAGCCAGTAGTTCGGGGCGTGAATCGCGATCGGGTCGGGGCATGCGCGGACTAAAGCAGAGCCAGCTGTGGAAACACAGCAGCATTTCTCACCTCTGCGAAAACGCTCTAGGCGCGCGTCTGAGTTTTACCATGGCGCAAAGCGTCCCATTGGTTTTTGAACCATGCATTCAAGGCCAATGCCTGGTCCCAGCTGGGAGGAAAGGCGGACAGCCCATAGCCACTGCGCAGCGGTCCGAGTTCTGGGCAAATCCAAATATCGGGCTGCTGGCTGGCATCGATCAAGCGGAGGACTTCATCGGCAAACGTCAGCCAGTCGGTCATTTCGGGAGCGAAGGAGCCATCGCTCGCGAGCACAGGGATCTGCGCGTGATGTCCGTTGAAGGGTCGCAGATGATGGAAGCGGGTGCGATGGATCAGCGCGATATCGGTTAGGAAATGCGCGGCGTATGGCGGGTAGAGGTGCTTGACGACGGCGTGGTGGGAAAAATCCAACACCATCGGAAGTTCGCGGCCTTGGGTCGCATGGCGGAATCCGCTCTGAAGCTCCAGCGTTTTTTCAGGAGTTTCGGTGCAGGTGTCGCGATGGGTCTCGATAACGGCATCGAGTCCGATCTCGCGTGCGGCGGCATCCAGCCGCAGTGCCAGTTCGAGCGCCTCATTGGCAGGGGTGTCATGTTCGCCCAGATGGATTTGCGCCACAAGCGCTTCTTCATCCTGACAGCGCTTGAGCAAATCGTGAAAGTTCTGTTGCGCGCCCAGTCGGCTGCAAGCCAAGTACTTCAAGCCACTGGATTTGGCGAGTTCGCCAATGCCCTCGCCGGGTTCGCCCATGACGCCGTCAAAGGTGGCTTGGGCAACCGCGTCGATTTTTTTGGATAGTGTCCACTCCTCCGGTGCGGCGGCGGGGTGGTCCAAAAGTGTCCAGAGATTAAGATAGGTAAGCATGAGAGATATGGGCCCGAATCAATAGTTAGGTATATGGCGGCGGGGCAACGCCTCGTCCACCTCAGGCATCCGCTTGGCAGCGGCGGGGAATAAACAACTAGGGACTATTTCTTGACGCGCGCGGCCAACATCCGGGCCTGGGCCTCAGGAGATCCGTCGTGGTGGGTGCGGAACCACCAGTCAAGGGGCACCTCCTGAACACCGAAATTCACGGTGAAGTGGCGGTGGTGCAGGTAGTGGAAGTAATGGTCAGCTAGCAGTTCCCGGTCTTTGGTCGTGGCAATTTTGTGAAAGCCGGAGTGTCCGATCGCCGGGCTGATGCCGGCATGGAGCAGATGGAAGATAGCATGCACCGGGTGGGATGGAATAATCCAGTGGATGAAGACACCGGAAAAATAGAGAAGGTGCTCAAGGGGATGCATAGACAATCCCGACCACGGGCCAATATTGATATTCTTGTGGTGGAGGTAGTGGCAGGCATTGTAGAGCGGCTTCCAATGGATGAGCCAGTGCACGAAAAAGAAGTGGCTGTCGCGGATATATATAATCGCGAACATCAGGAAGCTGCCGTACACGGGGTGTGCGCGAAAATCCAGGAATGGAATCATTTTGTTGGAGTAGGCCCAGAGAGTCAGCGCCTCATAAGCAGTCCAGATGATACAGCCGCTGGTCAAGTTCCAGAAGATATTGTCCCACGTCTGGCTCTTAAATAGGAAGCGCTTGTCGCCTTTGCCCAGCCCCTTGTCGATATACTTGTAATCAAGACCCTGCGCCTTGGACAGGTACAACCGCAGATGGAGCCCTCCGGCTACCAGAGTTAGAAGCAAGGCGTTGCGCAGATAGATGGCTCCAATCCAACCGGGTTGAAAATGCTTGGTGGTCTCCAAGCTGGGGGTGAAATACAGCCAGCTCACGACGGCCATCGCGATATAGAGATAATTGTAAGCCCACAAGGTGGCCCAGATACTCTTGAGAGCATTCCATGGATTCCATGGCCAGGCAAATAATCCGCCGGGTTCGGGCAAGGGCTGGGGCTGCCATTCCCCACGTGAGTTGCGGTCAAAAAACGGTTGGTCATTCATATATTGCTAGTCAATTGCTTGTGGGTTCAAGGGGGATGGCACGAAAGCCTGTGGTCGGAGCGCAGAGCGGAAAAAACTCCCCGAGATGGCGCGTAAGCCGCCTTGCCAAAACCGATCATGGCCTTGGCCCGGCTCGATCATGCCGCAAGATGAAGGGTTTCGTCGCATGATGGTTGAGAGAGGAAAGCCCGAAATTAGCTTTCCGCCCGGCTATGTCAATTAATTCAAGGGGAATATTTCGTGAAGCGGGTCCTGTGCACAGAGCGTGCTGGCGAAGACGATTGTCTTTGCCTAAGGACTGGCGCGGTAGCAATATCGCGCCCATGAGACGTCTGCTTTATCTATTTTCCTGGGTTGGCACGCTAATGGTGCTGGCGTCCTGCGCGATGCCGCCGGTGGCTGCCACGGCGGGCCGTGATGACCGAGGCCACCGGTCGGGGCCGCGGGGGTTCACAACCGTCATCATCGATGCCGGGCACGGCGGCAAGGATTCCGGCGCACCGAGCAAATCCACTGGCCAACTCGAAAAAAACCTCACTCTCGACACGGCCAAGCGCCTCCGCACCGAGCTCTCCGGCAGTTTTCATACCATTCTCATGCGCAGCGACGACTCCTTCATCGATCTCGACGAGCGCGTTGCCCGCGCCAACCGCTATGGAGAGGCCGTACTCGTGAGTGTCCATTTCAACAGCGGCCCGAGCTCATTGCGTGGCCCAGAAACGTATTTTTGGCGCGTCGATAGCCACGGCCTAGCTGTGCGCCTGCAACGTGCGATGACGCAGGTGAGCCCTAGGCCATATGCCAATCGGGGATTGGTGCGCCGTCGCCTGCGTCTCACCCGCAATCCGCTCATTCCCTGCGTGCTAGTGGAAGGCGGCTACCTCAGCAACCCGGCCGAAGCCCACCTCATCTGCGATCCGAACTACCGTCAGCGCCTAGCCGGGGCTCTCGCTGCGGCTATCCGCAGCCAGGCCGCCATCGGCGATACTGGCACCGGCCCGCTGCCGCCACCTCTAACATCCCCGCCAAGCCGCGCTGGCGACCGCCGGGAATGAAGCAAGACCCAAGACTGCAAGAGGTAAATAGGCAAAGAGCCAGTATGTTACCGCGTAAGCATATCTGTGGCATCGTAGCGGCGCGTCTGTGCCCCCCGCTGCCCTTGAACCGCCAATGAACCTGCCGCACTCCAACACTCGCCAGCAAGCTGGCTTGGCCCGGCGGCGGCAAGCTGCCGCACTCCAACACTCGCCAGCAAGCTGGCTTGGCCCGGCGGCAGCAAGCTGCCGCACTCCAACACTCGCCAGCAAGCTGGCTTGGCCTGGCGGCGGC
>Ga0114962_10000296_pt1 | contig 43272 bp, 46 predicted proteins | sample C_130820_MF_Meta_FD_87017 | JGI IMG/M metagenome (GOLD analysis project Ga0114962, IMG submission 87017) | Freshwater microbial communities from Lake Croche, Canada to study carbon cycling - C_130820_MF_MetaG | ecosystem: Environmental > Aquatic > Freshwater > Lake | place: Lake Croche, Canada...
CCCTGCAATATTTTGTCTAGATATATTCATTGTTGTCATTAATAAATAAAAATATTATTTTATTTATATAGCAATGAAATTAACTAAAGGAAAAATATCAAAAGCAATAAGAAAAAAGAAACAAAGTATGAAAAAATATAAGAGGAAGAATGTCAAGAAGAGTGGAGCTGGTAAGGTTAAAACATTTAGAAAAAGAAAGGGTACCAATCTGCTTAAATCCACATTAAAAAATTATGGGCTTATTGGAGGTACACCTGGAGATTTATTTACAACTCCGGATGGAGATTCTATTGGAAATTATAAAGAACTTAAACTAACTCCAGATAGCATTAAAGGCAATACGCAATATAAATTTATAGAAGCATATGATGGTAAAAAGGCTGATATTACTTCAGATGCAGCGATAGATTATATGCAAAAAAACAAATTTGTTGATCCAAACATTACTTCGGAAATTGAAATGAAAGATATGAGTAAAAAATCCGAATCTGAACCTGAACCTGGAGTAGTGCCTGGACCTGAATCCGAAAATCAAGAGATGAATTTTGTTGATCCTTCAGTAGTACCAGAAAATGATAAAGAATTGAATGATGTATCTCTTGAAGATGATAATTCAGTTTTACAAGAAGAAATTGCTAATCTAAAACAACAAATATCTCAATTACAAAAACAAGTCAAGTCTGGTTCTGGTTCTGGTTCTGATTCTGATTCTAAACTTTCTAAAGTTGCGTCTCTTTTAAAGCAAGAATCGGGTTCTGATACTAGTTCTATTAAATTATCAGATGGTCAACAAAATGCATTAGCAGGTATGCAAGGTTTTGAACCAAGTAATATGGTTGCATTTTTGAAAACCTTTATGATATTGATAGCAACTATTATAAAATTAAATAATAGTAATGCTGGTGGAGATGGTGACCTGAAACAAGCAATGTCTATTTTGGCAAGTGGATTGAAACCCGAAGGTAAAACTCTAGGTGGGGTTGTGGATGCTATGGAAAAAACCGCATTGGATACTAGTAAAGTAGGGTCTGAAAGTGGACCTGAAAGTGGAGCTGAAAATGAATCTGAAGGAATTTTGGCTGAAACAACTACAAATTTACAAAAACAATTAGACCAACTTATGTCTGATCCAAGTGAAGAAGCCAAACAAAAACTATTAGCTGACGCATCTGATGCTGCTGATGTTTTTGCAAGTGAAACTACAAAACTTTTAGATAGTTTGACTCAAAGTCAAGGCAATGAAATTGTTGAAGAACTTAAAGGTGAATTAAATGAAACGTTTAGTATTTTAAAAGACAAACAAACAGATCCATCTATAATTGATTCTGAAATAAATAAACTTAAAGAAATGGAAGAAAATATTGAAGGTGATACAGAATTAAAACAAAAATTAGGCCAAGAAGTAATAGAAAAAATAGAAGATTCATTATTATTAGGACTAGCTGTATTAGAAGCATTGCAAGCATCCAGTAAATCTGAAGAAGATGAATTCTCAAATGATGCACAATCAGAAGTTGTACCATCATCTGGTGAAGGAGACGCGGGAATAGGCGGAAAAAAGAAAAGAAAATCAAAGACTCAAAAAACTCATAAAAAATGCCCAAAATCTAAAAGAAATAACAGTAAAAAGAATAAGTCTAAGTAAATAACAAAGACGCATTTTTAATGTAATTCAATAATTCTAAATAAATGGCAAATACTTAATGGTATCATTCTCATATTTGGTTACCTTAAATGGTTCATTATAACCTTCCACAAATACATTGTCTCCACTGAATAACTCATCAACCCCGTTGTCATTCAACGCATTACGCCCTTTGACAATAAGAGGCAATTTCACATTATTATGCTGGTTAGAAATCGCATAATATTGATACTTACTACGTCTCACATAAAGTGGGCGACCCATTAACTGTAAAATATTGTTTTCCGTTTTGTTATTAAGTGGTGTCAAAATTCCCATTTGTCTATAGTTGGTATCTACTGCATTGACCGCCACATTTATCGGGACCCTTCCAGGAGGTTGTATAAAGGCTAGGTCTGCCATTATATAACGCTCATCCCTCAACGGTGGCGCCAATGGATTATAAATAGTATTTGCAGCCTGTAAATTGTTGTAAGGAAAATTAGGAATTCCAAAAAATCCTGTTCCCCATCCAACATTTGGATTTATATTACTTCTCTCTTCAACCTCTTGATTGATAATGATTTTTTGGTTACTTGGTACATTAGACTTGGAAACGTTTGCATAAATCAAGTATCCTATAATGAAGAATAAAATAAAGATTATGGTTAATGTAACACTTTCAAAGCATATCACTCCTGGGGGACATTTTTTATTAGAATTTGAAAATTTTGCCATATAATATAACATAATATAATTCAGAATAATAGATTATGTTATTGTATTTCGGTTAGAACTCTGATTACTCTTGCGTCTGATTACTCTTGCGTCTGATTACTCTTGCGTCTGATTACTCTTGCGTCTGATTACTCTTGCCCAGCACCCCCTGCAGTAAAACTCTTGGCAAAATTTGCCAAACCTCCCAACTCCTTAAAGTCCAAACCCTTCAACATTCCCTTGGCTTGTTCCAAAAGTGGCCCCATATTCTTCATCGCATCAGCAAGTTGTAGTTGTTGGGTCATTAGTTTTTGAGTGTCTTGAGTCAAATTCTTAATTCCATCACCACCAATGATCTTATTGAGATCACCATATGCATCCTCTACTGTTGCGGCATAATCAATGCGATTATTGCGGCTCTTATTAGTTCCATTGGACTGGAAACCAGCTACGTCTGAAGTACTTGTAGTGGTGGTTTCTGTAGTGCTTGTTTCTTCAGGCGCTTCTGAACCACTAACAACAGGTTGAGCAGGACCAATTCCAGCTGCGCCTAACTTATCTGCTACAGCGGATTTCATTGCAGTTTTCTTATCTTCTACTTTTGTATTTATTGCTGCCTTAGTTCCTTCAGGATCAGCCTTAGCAGCGGCTTTCTGCTCATCTGTAAGTACAGGTGTAGTAGAATCACCATCTGTCATACCCTCAGTTACCTTCTTTCCAACCATTAAAATGCTTGTCAAAACAAGAGGCACCGTCAAAATGATAATCATATTTTTACTAAAGTTACCTACCAAGAAGCCGACTAAGATAAAGAAAATAATCGCATTGATATTTCCCAAGACAAGATAACCTAGAAGGTTTGTAACTGCTAAAAATAGCACAAAATAAAGGACATATTTGTTTTCTAACATCTTGATGAAATTCTTTGGCAGTTTCATATTTATATATAAATACAAATATAATTCTTCTCTCAAACATCTGGAAATCTATGCAAAAAAATTGAAGACAAAATAGTTGTTTTTTGTCTTTTTATATAATGACAGAACAAACGGTGAATCCAAACTTTAATCAAAAAAAAAGTCCTAGATATGTTGGGTTAGTTGAGTTATTCCATCCCATAATTCACGGTAAGGATTGTTCCAATTACAAGAAATTATTAAGTCATTACATTATCCTTTGTTCTAAAAATTTCCTTTTGAATGAAGATGAATATGAAAATGAAAACGAGGATTTATCTAATGGGGATTTATCTAATGGGGACTTATCTAATGGTGAGTTATCTGATAGTGAGTATGATAATTCAGTGTACTCTGACACAGAATCAGAAACCGATTCCGAAACCGATTCTGACCCAAATTCTATTATAAACTCAAATCAAGGTTCTGGTTTTGGTTCTGGTATTAATGTAACAAATTATGCGATTGCCAATGAATTTAAATATTTGAAAGGCATACGAAATATGTGCTTATCTGCTTACAATACAATTGAAAATAATTATGGAAGATTGTTAAAGAGCAAAACTATTAGAAATTATCAAAATATTATTAAATCTCCAAAGTATTTGCATCCTGAAATATTTGAAAAAGTATATATTCACGAGAGATTTTGTGCAATTATCAAGACATTTTGGATTAGAATTGTGCAGCGTTCTTGGAAGCGGGTTTTCAAAGAACGTGCTAGAATAAAAGCTTTACGTAAAAGTATAAAAGCGATTTTGTATTGGCAAATGAGTGGAAGATGGCCTTACAACTGTTCTTATATGCCTGGACTCAGACATATGATTCGTTAAGCTTCCTTTTGCAGTCGTTTTTGCAAGGCTTTTCGGTAACTTACGCTTAAAAATAGGGTCCATTATTTGCACTAGAAGAGGAAGATCTTCTTGAGGACTTCCTAGATGAACTTTTCTTATATTTTTTTTGAAGTGGTTGTTTTGCAAATACTAGACCTTGTTTATTTTCGTGTTTTTTATGATGATGCTTTTTGGATCTATGTTTGTCTTTGTTTTTGTTTTTTTCAGCACTTAAATATCCACTTGGTGAAGCAGGTTTTTGTTCAAAAAGCGCAATGAACCCTCCCATTTGTCTTGCGCCTCCCATTTGTCTTGCGCCTCCCATTTGTCTTGCGCCTCCCATTTGTCTTGCGCCTCCCATTTGTCTTGCGCCTCCCATTTGTCTTGCGCCTCTCATATGCTTCCTAGATCTAGACTTAATCATCCTAGATTTTCTCATCTTTGTTTTTTTACCTCCACGAGGGTTTGAAGAATTCAATAGAGGGTTTGACGAATTCAATACATTATAATTTTTTATTATTTCATCTATTTTATCTATATCTTCTTGAGTTGTTAATGTTTTAATATTTTGATAAATAGAATTTATAATATCATCTGCTATTTTAATTTTTTCGTCATATTCTGCTAACTTGGCTTTTAATGCTTGAATTTCTGCTGGGTTTGCAGAATTACGCAAATCATCTTCTAGTCTAGATTTATCTTGAATTAGTGTCGTTATTCGAGGAATCAAAATAGTGTTTAGAAAGTCCATTGTTTTTTCAAAAAAACTTGAATACAGTCTAGACTTTTCAGCACTACCTTGTTGCAATCTATCTAATTTTTGTAAAACAGTATCTATACTTACAGGAGAAGCTGCCATATCTTATATATAGTATAGATATTCATTCTTCTTCTTTCATAATTTTATCTAAATTTCTTTTGATCTTCTCCATTTCCCCAACTATTTGTTCTTGTTCTTCCTTAGAACGCTGAATATCGCGATTTGTCAATTTTCCGCTAATAATAATATCGCTCACATATTGATTCAACATTGCAAACGCTTTTAATTGACTCTCTTTTTGTTTGACAGTATAATTATAAAATTTCTCGTAATCCTCCTTAACTCCTTGCAAAAACTGATTATTTTTCACATTCTTTTTCAAAACTTTTCTGCGTTCTAGTAACCAGTTACGTTTGGCTTCTATTTCAGCCTCTAGTTGTATTAGTTTTTGATCACGTTCTCCTAAAGGCATTGGATCTTGATTCTCTATTTCTTGTGTAGGCACTCTTTCTATTTGAATTACTTGAATTGGCATTGTTATATTAGTTTCTGATTATTTTTTCTAATACAGTTTTACTATTTGTATTTCATTAGTTGCGTTAAAGCACAATTATTTTTTTTGTAATTTTTTTGTTTTATTTGGTTTGGGTTGGATCTTTGATTTTGGAATATATATTAGATTCAAATATAAAATCTTTGTAATATATTATTTAGGATGTCACAGACTGCGAGAGAACCTCTATTAACACCAAACGATAATAGGTTTGTTATGTTTCCAATTCAAGATCAGAGCATATGGGAAATGTATAAAAAACAAGTGGACTGTTTTTGGCGCGCGGAAGAAATTGATTTATCAAAGGATATGAACCATTGGGAAAGCTTAAATGCAGACGAACGTGTATTCTTATCTATGATTTTAGCATTTTTTGCAGCCAGCGACGGAATCGTATTGGAAAACTTAGCTCAACGTTTTATGGGGGAAGTGCAATTGTCAGAAGCTCGCGCCTTCTATGGTTTCCAAATCGCGATGGAAAATATTCACTCGCAGACATATAGTCTCCTAATTGACTCTTATATTAAAGACCCACAGGAAAAAGATAAACTCTTTAATGCTATTACAAATTATCCTTGCATTAAAAAAAAGTCAGATTGGGCACAAAAATGGATCCATGATAACCGGTCAACATTTGCCACCCGATTAGTCGCCTTCGCCTGTGTAGAGGGCATCTTTTTTTCCGGTGCATTTTGCAGCATATACTGGATGAAAAAGCGCGGTTTAATGCCTGGTCTCACTTTCTCTAATGAACTAATTAGTCGTGATGAAGCCTTGCATACCGAATTTGCTGTGCTCCTCTATTCCAAACTGGTGAAAAAAATGGGGAAGGCAAGGATCCACGAAATCATCAAAGAAGCAGTTGATATTGAGACCGAATTTATTTGTGATGCATTACCGTGTCGCCTCATTGGTATGAACTCACAACTTATGACACAGTATATTAAATTCGTCGCGGATAGACTTGCAGTCCAATTGGGATACGATAAGATCTATAATGTGGTGAATCCATTTGACTGGATGGAGCTAATTAGTTTAGAGGGAAAAACGAATTTCTTTGAAAAGAAAGTGGGAGATTATGCATTGGCAAATAAGACGAAGAGCGAAGATGTATTTGAATTCAACTCGGATTTCTAAGGAAGCCTTCCCCCGCTTCATTATGGAACTACGTTCTAAAGAAGCCTCCCCATCAACTTTAAAAAAAGTTGAGCAAAACATTTTTCTAATATTTGGCTCCACCTTTTCCAAAGGTGGAAAAAGTGGAAAAAGTGGAAAAAGTGGAAAAAGTGGATAAGTGGAAATAATCATATAAAACTATATTCAAATACTTTATATATGATCAGTACATACATTATGGGTGGACTCGGCAATCAATTGTTCCAAATTTTTGCTGCATTAGCATATTCTTTCAATACAGGCGAACCAATTATTTTTCCCTATAGTGATCAAGCATTTGGTAAGTTTACAGAAAGGAAGGTCTATTGGGATTCATTTCTATCTTCAATTCAAATTCTAACCAAAAAAATGATTCCTAAATTTGATATTTTGAGAGAAAAAGGTTTTGAATATTCCACTATACCAAAGATTTTCGGTAAAAATTTTATACTTTTTGGCTATTATCAAAGTTATAAATATTTTGAATCTAATTATAAAGCCATTTGTAATATGATTGGTCTTCAACAAAAAAAAGCATTTGTTTTAGATAAATACAAGCATTTGAATTATGGATTATCAGACAGTATATCTATGCATTTTCGTATTGGAGACTATAATGAGATTCAAGATAAGTATCAAATACTAGAAGAATCTTATTACAAAAATGCATTATCAACTATTTTGAATACACATTTTAATATAAAAAATATTTACTATTTCACCGAAGTTAAAGACTTAATAGAAGTAAATAATATTATTGATGGGCTTAAAAACAGGTTCCCTGGTTTGGATTTCATTTATATGTCAGCTATTGATGAAGACTGGGAAGAAATGCTCTTGATGAGTTTATGTGCACACAATATTATTGCCAATAGTACGTTCAGTTGGTGGGGCGCTTATTTCAATGATAATCCATTCAAGACTGTTTGTTATCCAAGCGTATGGTTCGGTCCTTCCCTTCCTCATAGTACAAAAGATTTATTTCCTCCCTCTTGGAAAAAAATTATTTGTCACTAGATCCAAAGACATTTTCCTTAATCAAGTAAAAACCATTATATCCAATAGCTGTAATTGCTAGCATCAACAGTATTTCAAATGCAAACCTCGGAGTTTTCTCTCTATTATAGCCAATATAAAAGATCAATGGTGCAATAATGCAAATATGTATTATATTTATCCAAGGATTTTTCTTAGTTGTTGCTTTGTACAAGTGAAAACAAAAAATGAAAATTGCTAATCCGATCAAAATATTAAAAATATATGGTTTCAACTCCGTCTTCATTAGTCCCACATAAAAAAGAAAACCTCCCACAAAAATAATATGAAATAACTGTACAAATATTATGTTCATATTATTTAATTATACAAAAATATTATTCTTTTACAAATGAACGTTTTTAAGTCATTTATAGAGGTTTTGATTGAATGTGTGCAGCTTTATTCTCCTCCATTTTAATCATATAATTTTTATCTAAATCAGTCATTACCTTACGATAATTGGTCATTTTTTTTTCAATATCGCTGTAATCTGCGCGCTGAACCACTGTTAGAGGCGTAACAAGAAGCCACTTATCACGTTGTTGTAATAAAAACCAATATTTATCTACTGCATATAAGAAATGTCTATGTGGTTCTTTCATAAGTTTGACTAGACCTTCTTTCATATTATTTATTAAAATATCATAATAGTCTGCCTTCACAATGTAACCAGTAGTTGTTTGACATTGTAAAACTTGAACACAAAAATAGTTGACCTTTTTGTAAGGTGGTAAATTATTTCCAGCGATTAAAATTACATCCCAAGATTCACCTGATCTTAACAAACCAGTAAGTTGGTTTTTGAATAATCCTGGATTTGTAAATTGAATATCATCTTCAACAATCATAATGTAGGGTAGTCCATTTTTTTTAGCATCTTGTAATGCTTTGATATGACTTAATGTACAGCCAATTGCACCGTTTTGATTGCGAATCGCATTGAATCTTTTTGCACATTTTATACCGAGGGTTTCAAACTCTTTAATAACGTGAACTTTACGATCATTGCGATGTTCCAAGTTAATATAATATATATATTTGAAGTCTTCCACATTATCTGGTATTAGTATTGGCATTTGGATTGGCGTTGGCATCTGCGTTGGCATTTTTATTAGTAATTGACTTTGTATTTCATTTGGGGGTTGTTGTTGCGCCATATTGTATATATTTATTTTACTTTATATTGATTTAAATGAAATTCAAATAATTTTATGATAAGCTTTCATTGATGAATTACAAAATCTTATCATTAAAACAGATGCTGTTATTGGCCAGAAAAATCCTATCCAAGCCCCATATATAAAACCGATCGTAGTTCCTTTCATTGTCTCAATAAAATGAATCAAAAAACTTCTTTCTATATTATTCAATAATGCATCCCCTCCGTATACAATAACTCCTCCTGTTGCTCCAATAACACTACATATTTGTGTTGTTAAAATAAATTGTTCAAGATTTTCCCTAGTTTCTTTGTTTAAATCACTTTGACTATTCAAAAATCTATTTATTTTTTTTTTGTTATTTAATATTTGATTTCTTAATGCACTTTGTAAATAAATATTTGTTTTGAATAATGTTTTAAACATATAAAAATATAAAATTTACCTTTATATTTTTATATCTAAAATTAAAAATTATTTATATTGGATTACCTGACACCACCTAGGCCGATTTTGGCACTTGCAGTAGCACGTGGTTTTGCACCAACTAATCTGGCATATTGTTGTGAATAAATATCTGAAGACGATAGTGAACGCGACATATTTTGGTATCTGTATTGTTGCTCTTGCTCTTGTTGATACCTTGTCCTCTCTTCAACAGTAGGAATATATGGTATATTTCTCCATTCGTTTGTTGGAATAACTCTTTTATCCGTAGTTTCTGCATCTTGAGAATAAATAATATTTTCTTTCGGTTCTCTCAAATCGTATTCAAAGAACTCCTCATTTTGAAAACGTACAAGGGTCTGGAATTGTGTAACATTTGCAATTTTGATTCTCGGGTTTAAAACAATGTGATCATTATCATCTGGATTGAGAGACTCATTATCAATACTATACAATAATTTATGTATTGTCTTTATTCCATCGCGACCACTATCCATCATCATTCTTGTATGATCCTTCTTTGAAATTAAACGTGATACACCATCAAATAACTGTAGAATTTCTGGACTTCCAATATGATAAAATTGTGATCTATCTATTATTAGCTTATGCTTATTGCAACGTTTTTGTAAACAAGCATCTTCCATACCCCAACCCCAAAAATTTGGATATCCGTTGATCTTCTCAAAATCGGCACCTTTAATAACAACAATACCTCCGAGCGCCTCTTCAAAACCATAGTAATGTTTGACAATACCTTCTTCTGTCTCATAATTAAAAATTTGAGAGAAAGGGAGCGTATCTACATCATTAAAAATAAAAGTCATATTTTTGTAGTCATCAGGATATTTTTCTTTAATAACAATAAAACCAATATTCTTCATTGCTCCACGATTAAAATTGCGGTCATCACATTGATGCGAAAATAAGATCAAATAATCTTTTTGGTTATGCAAAATAAAATCCATTTGTCTACAAAAAAAAAATTTCTGATGATAACGACCTCTATAAGGCACTATAAATATTTTGGATGGTATATTTTCATTACTATTTAATAGAGGTTTCTCTCCATTTGATTGTTCGCCCATTTTTGCACTTATTATCTAATATACTATATTTTATTTGATTTAACACATAATGAGAATAATATTTCAAAGCTATTCTGAATATTTTTTCAATATTGCTTGAGGTACAAGAATATCCTTAATCTTTTCTATTTTCTTAAAGCACTTATTGATTGTCACTTCGCTTATTTCGCTGACATTCTTAACATCTCGCTTCCCAACACTTAACTTGCATATTTGCGCAATAAAATAGACTACTCCTGCTGCAATTGAATTCGGAGTGTTTTCAGGCATATAATTCATCTTCTCTATTTTCATAGAGATGAAATGACAAACCTTTGTAAGCTCTCCATTGATGTTGAGCTTACTACAGTATCGTTCAATAAAGGCTTCGGGTTTTGTTCTACCAAAATTTGTCTTCTCCTTATTATCCATATCTTTTTCTAAATTATTAATAATAGTTAAAGCATTTTTACATCCACGTGTAGCACTCGCCACATCTAAATGAAAGATTGTTGAAATTTCTTTGGCCGTTCTAGGATAGTTATTGATTCTGCACGAAATATAAATAGATGCTGCTAATATTCCATCGCGGTTATCTCCTCTAAAAGTCAGCTCGTATTCCGATATCTTCTTGTGATATCTTATTGCGTCATCAATAATGCATTTCGGTATTCCTGAATTTTGAGCCATTACTGTAATTCGCTGAAATTCATCATATTGTGACTTCTCTTTGTATGGCATTGATTGCCATTCAGTATAACGTTTGATTTTGCGCATTTCATAACTGGTTCCACCATTACATAAAACCTTGCAACCAAAAGACGATTCTTGTAAAAGGGGATTTATTGGCATTCCACATCTTGTTGGATCACTTCCTTGATTATCATCCGCTCCATAATACCTCCATTCGGCACTATGATCCACAATATCTTTATAAATAATCCCGCATTTTGAATTTGTGCACGTAAGAAACCCTTCTTCTGAAAATGCTAAAGAGGCTTCGCAAGATTCGCAAAACTCGCGATTGCCGCTGTTACGATATATACATTCTAATGGCCCAATTTTTGGTGCATTTGGGTCATTTTTACAAACCTCAATATCAAATGTATTCCATAACTCTTTCTTATTTATATTTTTATGTTTGTTTTTTTTACTTACTTGTTGTTGGTGATGACTCATTATATTGTGCTTTTCATAATAATAATATGTTTTTAATTCAATTTTATTTTATATATTTATCATATATGGGAAACAAAACATCCACATTAATGAGTCATAATGAATCCGGAGTTGATGAAATACCGGAAAACTTATCACTTGAAGACAAATTAGATTTTCTTGCGACTCACTACATATTGACAATGGATTTCAATAGTTTAAGAAAATTATACGAAAAAGAATATTGTGAAAAACTGGTTTTGCTCACATCTAATATTATTGACAAAAATTTTGGGCATTTAGAGGTTGATAAACTTGGTGAACGTGTAACACAAGGGGCAGAAACTGAAGAAATTGCAAGAAAAGGAGGGGCGGGACCTTATGAAAATGATGAATCTTATTATCGTTATGGTGATTTGGATATTGGAAATAATCCTAGCTTATATAGACGTGGAATTCCTGACTACAATATTCGCGGATTATATGCTGATCCTAGATATCCCGATCCTAGGTATCAAGATCCTAGGTATCCAGATCCTAGATATCCCGATCCTAGATATGATGAAATGTACCCTCTTCTTTATTCTGATGAAGGAATCCGCGATCCGTTGTATCAAGAAGAACCTAGTTATAAAAGAGATCTTGAAAGACAAAATTTTATACCAGAAAAAATAGTAGATCCTGCATCAATTCAGAGACAACTCAATCCAAATAAACCACTAGGCCAACCATTAAATCAACAATTAGAACAACCATTAGAAAAACCTAATATGCAAAATTTAGAACAAAACAGACCAACTCAATTTGTTCCTTATATTGAAAAAGAAAAAGAACAAAATGGAAAAGAACAAAAAGAAAAAGAACAAAAGGAAAGAGAAGAAAAGGAAAGAGAACAAAAGGAAAGAGAACAAAAAGAAAGAGAACAAAAAGAAAGAGAACAAAAGGAAAGAGCGTTTTTAGAAAATCCTCAAAATTTAAGACCTGAAATTGGAGAACAAATAAGAGAACCAAGTATGACTTCTTCCAGTTACAGGTCTGATAGCTCTTCTGAACCAATAACTTCAGAAGAAAAAGAAGAGTTGAATAATTATTATCAACCACAAACAACTTCAAGTAAGGAAAAAATTTATTATACAAGCAAAGAAGACTTAGATCGCCTAAATATGCCACCTAGTGAGCAACGTACAATGATTTGTAATGAAATCGCAAAGTTTTATATCAAAATAGCTCACTTATTTGCAGCAATTGTTACTACAATTAGCCCTGAATATGAATACACTGACTATTTAGGTAATAAAGTTAAAAAATCCTTTTTTGAAAAAAGTAGCATTCCTAGAAGTGCTGTAGTTAAAGTAACTAGGCTTAATTTATGCAATAAACATATTGATGCATTAAAAGGTGATGGTGAAATTGACTCAAAGAGAGAAAGATATTCTACAATTTCAAGCGAAAATCATAGTGCAACTACTGAATCTGGTATGTCAAGTTCAAGCACTGAAGATGAAATTGTGGTAAATCCAAAGTTATGCAAATTTTCTAATAGTGAAGATGAAGACAAAGATAATTCTGATTCAGATTCTGAGACTGGAGAAACTCTTGGTAACCAACCTGGAATTGCACAATTAGAGGAATTATATAATAATGATGATTATGATTTCAAAACTGGAAAATTCAAAGGTAGAAGTTCAGAAATGCAAGAACAATATCATTCTGACTTGGAAAGATTTTATAGAAGTTTTTCAGATGAAGGAACTATGCCTCCTGGTCTCCATAGGTTTAGTGATATTAAAATGAAAGATCATAAAAAGGGTGAAATATGTAAGAAAATAAAAGAGTCTAAAAAACAAAAAGAAGAGGTCCAACTTCAAAAAATGATAGAACAAAAAAAACAGATTGAAGAAATGGAAATTCAATTAAAAAAATTAAAAAGCGATGGACATATTCCAGAATATGAACAACTCAAGATTGTTTTAGAGAAAGAAAAGGAGAAACAGAAAGAGAAAGAACAAGAAAATAAAAAAGAGAAAGAAATTATGGCATCTCAGGATAGAAAGGCACCTATTACTCAGTTAGGAGAATACAGAGGTTCGTATCGGGACGAGTTATTTGTAAAATATGCAGAAAATCTGAGAAAAATGGTATCTTTTGTAAATGACCAACAAGGAGATCTTCTCGGAATTATTGATTCACTTTTTGTTGTCTATAAAGATCCTATTACAAACAAAAAACACTTTCGTGTAAATCCTGAACTCAATATGGAAGGTTTAAACAGAATGATTGCTAAAGCAAGAGAAATTATTGTTAACTTGTATTTAACTTGTCAAAATGATTATGATGAAGGCATAGATATTTATAAGGCGATTGTTGAGTCATTATCCGTTCAACTAGTTGAGAAACAAATTAGTGTTCTTGAAAACAAGAAAGAGGATCTCACTTATTTACAAGGACAAAAAGAATTGGGAAGACAACCAGATTTCGGAAGACAACCAGATTTCGGAAGACAACAAGAAATGACACGTGAACAAGATTTGCGAAGACAAAAAGAAATGCCAGGTGAACAAGATTTGGGAATACAACAAAATTTAAAAGGTCAACGCTTTGAATATGCACTTCCAAATGATAATAAATACCAAGAGGCTAGTTTGAACCAAAGAGAACAGAATAGAACGTTCTAATTAAATTATAATTTGTAATTTGTAATTTATAATTTATTATGATAATCAATTATAAATTAAGTTACATTTCTAGATTAAAAAGACAACACGCTTTTTAATAGAAACTTTACTGGCGTTGAGCTTGTTGGGCGCGCTGGGCAGCACGTTGAGCTTGACGACCAGCCTTGGCAGTCTTCTGAAGAGCCTTCTTGATGCTGCGGGTGGCCTGTCTAGCTTGACCAACGGAGTGGGAACGGGCAGCCTTGACAGCGCGTTGAGCAGCCCTAGAGACGCCCTTAGCAGCAGTTCTGGCAGTTCTAGCAGCTTGTCTAGCAAGAGACACAGCCTTCATGGCAGATCTGGTCTTGTGTTGGGAGTGAGAACGCTTGTGGTGATGACTACGAGTACGACGAGACATTTATATATAAAATCTAGAAAAAAATATTTTCTAATTCCAAACTGTATTCGTAGATTTCCACCACATATTATCTCCCTTTTTCACATTATAAATACTCCTAAATAATTTGAGTCTGGCCAATGGACAATTTGTCCTATACTTATCCAATGGATGGGGATTCGTTTTTAATTGCGCCTTTATTGCGTTTTCACTTATCTGTTGTCTTTGTTGAATTGCAAAATAAACGAAAAATGCCTGAAACGAGAGAGAACGTATCGGAACAATATCCTCATTCTTATCTTGGAAATCCCTTAAGTATTCCTCACAAATGGCTAAACCAGATATATCTGCCATATTTTCGCCAGTGGCAATAGTTGCGTCAAAATGTATACCGTCCTTAGATGCTGCGTCTTCATACTGCTCTACAATGTCAGCAATAATTTGTTGGTATCTCTTTTTATCCGCAGGTGACCACCAATCATACAAATTGCCTAAATGATCGTACTTACTTCCTAAATCATCCAAACCGTGAGACATTTCATGAGCCAACGTATATCCAACACGCGCCAAATTATATTCAATTCCACGCTCTTCTAAATCTATAAAAGGCTTTTGCAAATATGCTAAAGGAATGTATATTTCATTCTTATCCATTTGATATAATGCATTTACAATATATGCTTGTGTACCCACTAACTTAAACTCATTCCAATCTACTTGAGGAATATCAATCACGTCGTGACCAGATAAGGTCACGTATTTTTCAACCTTCCAATAAACGAGCTTCTCCATATTTCCCCAAGGGTCATCTGCTGTGTAATTTAGCAGAGGATCGTAACGCAATTTACCAGGTTTACCAATAACCAAGTTCATATAACTTAGTTTCTTGAGAGCAAATTTTTTAGACTTAGGAGTCAACCAAGTATTTCTACTAATAATCCGTTTAAAAACTGTAAGCAAATCATCTGCCATATTTTCAACATAATCAATATGTTGTTGATTCCAGTTATGTCTTACGTATTCTGTTGTTAAAAATGTGTTGAATGTGGCAGAAAGAGCGAAGATTGGATACAATTCATCCGGAAATTTTTTTGTGAATCCCTTCAAGAAAACTCCTTGAAATTCAAAATAAATATCTCTTAGATTCTTGTCAAAACGAATAATTTGACGTAAGAAAATATAGAGCCAATAAGTACGCCACTTATTGCTGTTCCACTCTTTTTCCATCAATTCAGATATACATTTCAGATAATTCACGCTGTTTGTTATAATATAACTTGGCGTCTTCTTGAATCCTAATTTACTTGAAAATGTAGTCCAATCAAATCCGTATTTTTCTAGAGCATCCTTTGCGGATATTTTATTGTAATTATCATCTGCTTCTTTGATACCATTATTTGTGCAGTTCATTGCATCTAGAATTTGGTTTTCAACATCAAAAACATCTTGAGGATCGTAGTCTTCTCCTGGGAGACAGGCATCAAAAATATCTTTTATGTATTTGAAAAATCTAGACTTTACCATTTTCTTGTATTCAATATAATCTGCTGTTTGATTATCATCTGGATCATAAAGCTGCCAGTCATACAAAGATAAATCCGCTGCATAAATATAATTACTATACATTTTGGAATTCTTCTCATCTGGAAGAACGCTCCAGAAAATGGGTGAACCCCACGAAATAATTTCGTTTTTATTCAAATAACCCAAGAAATCCCACAGCTTACCTGTTTTTAGATTTTGGTCCAAGAATCTGACATAATTTGCAACGTGTAGTTTGCGTTTATTTGGATCTAATGATATGAATGACTTATATACATTTCCGATGAGTGTGGATCTTTTGGACTTCACTTTTTTAGTATAATTCTTTACAATATCAATTAACTCATAATAAACCTTTTCTTGAGTGATTCTGAAATCGTCCACTTGAACATAAAATTTTCCTTTTTGAGGGTTCAACTCTTGGGCTGTTTTTTTAATCCATTCATCATTAATATATGTGTAATAGTCATTTGTTGGCTGGACTGTTTTGGGTGCAAAAGGGGTATTAAGTAATTTAATAAGACCATCTTCAATGGGCAAATCATATTTGGGATTATGTGTTGAACCTTCAAATTTAGTGAAAGCTAACTTACATGTTTCATCTTTTTTACTTTTATCTTTTGACTTTTTATTTTTCTTGAGGCGCTTATTTCCTTTACTGTATTTTTTGAGGGAAATGTTTTGTTTTTTATAATGTCCTCTTTTCAATGACTTATTTTGAGGCATTCTTCTTAATATATGTTTATAGAATCATTTATCGTTTTTATCAATATAAACTTCTTTTGATACGTTCTTTATAATTTTTCCAAAAAATTTCTCGTTTTCCTCATCGTCTATTCCACCAGTACATTTAGTAAGTATTTTCATATAGTCATCGTGTTTTTTTGTTTTGATGTCTTTTGATTCAGGATTTTCTTTCACCCAATCATTCAACTGTTTTAAGTTTTTTTGTGTTATATATTGAATCGTTTTTTTGACTTTTCCTTTGTCTTCATCTTTTTCCCAAACGTTGTTGTCCTTGATATAAATTGTTTCTCTCTTCAAATCGCTGCAGTGAATTGGTCTTTCACAAATATCTAACTCATTGAGACCCCTAAGAAAAATATTTGATATTCCATTGACATATCCTAGTTTTGCTGTATTATCTAAATCATCCAGTTGAAGTGGGAGAGAATGCACGAAATCCATAATATTCATTGCATTTCCACACTTTTCATTCAAAAACATATTAATATTGAAATTATTGGTGTTATTGTTAGAATTATTGTTATTCGTAATATTGAATTGCGATGAATCCTTAACCATCTCCATCATTTTACTTGTTTGTTCCATTATTAGTTTTTGGAATTCACAGTTCTGTTTGAGTAACTCTAGTACCAATTCTGATGCATTATTGTTTTCTTCTTTGTTCTTCATAAGCTCTGTGAAAATTTGAAGCATATTACTATCATCTTTTTTGAAACCAGAAGACCCATTACAGATTTTTTGATGCTTCCATAATCCAGATCTGTATTTGTATACTTTTCCACATAAACAAGAATTCGGGATTTCTATCACTGATTCATTTTCTTTAATTGGATTTTTGAATAGATTACAATCAATATAATGATTATTCAACTTGTCGTTGCTTGAATAAGTTTTTCCACAGATACAGCTAAAAATATCCTTAGACAAATCTAGGGTGCATTTTTTCTTATGTTTCCATAGCCCTGTACGATCCTTGTAGGCCTTGCCGCACTTACATTCAAATGCAAATGTTGCCGTTTCCTGTGTACTCTGTTGACTGGCAACAGGAAACAAATTGGCAACAGGTAACAAAACACATTTCGTATTGCCTTTTTTTGTTACCATTTTTGGTGCGACAATTTCTGTATGGGTTGTAGGGTCAGCTTGATCCACAGATTTGTTTTCTAAAGTATCCATCCGTTTCCTGTAGAGTAAGGCCATATTATTTTTAAGCCCCTTTCCTTGAAATTTTTGGTTTTTTTTGAAAAAATATGCTCACGACTTTTTTAATGAAAAAATGGAATTTAAACCATTATGGTCTAAAGTGATTTTTAGTACCTTTTTTTCACTTTTGGAAGGACCTATTCGAAAATGGACAAAAATAAATGTCCAAAAACGAAAAGCCAAAAATACTTTTGAAAAAAATATTGAATATTTCTATTTTCTTTTCAGTTTGCTGGGGTATGAAAAAGTGAGATCATACTGCTTTGGGTAAATCTTATGAGATAGAAAAATATGACAGCGATTATGTAGCAGAATTGTGCGGCGATATTGTGGGCAAAGTTGGGTGATTTTATTGAGACCAATTATGGTTTCAATAAAATGGTATGTGTTGTAGGGTCATTATGATAATATGGTGTGGGATTTAGTGTCTGCGTCTATGGCGACTACGATGAGCCCTTGTCTTTTTGTGGTGCTTCTTGGATTTAGATCCACCCTTCTTGTGGTTCTTCTTTGTACCCTTCTTCTTATGAAGCTTTCCTCCTCTTCCAAGTTCATTTTCAAATTTAGGCAACAAACCATTTCCTTGAAGTCTTGCTTGTTCACGTAATCTATTACTTGAAAAAACAACTTCAGGAGGACTTCTAGCAACATCACTTATTCCAGGGTCCATCAGCTCTTGAGTTCTACTAGCTCTATAATTAATAAGAGGTGGAATGGTTGCTGAGCTCCAATTATTGGCTGGAAATGGCATTCTTAATCCTGACATCTTATATATATTATATCAACAAAAAATTATGTAAACTTGTCTTCTAAAGAATTCAAAAGATCTTCATTATAAATCAACGCGCCTTGAGGCTTATAAGAATTAATAGGAGTGAACTTCTTCTGTGGCTTTTGACCTTGGCCTTGACCATTTGGATCTTTCTTCTTAAACATCATATCTTCAAAGGATGCATTTGGTCCAGCACTGATTTTTAGTCGGGGTTCGTTTTCATATTCACCATCTTCAACAACCTTCTTGCCATATTGATCCACAACGATGCCTGTTTTCTTCTTAAGTTCGGTTCTGACATACGATGGCACCCATTGATTCCAACATATGAACAATGCATTTGGATGTGTGTAACGAACGGCGAAACCATTTTCGGTGAGTTTATCCATCAAATAAGCAATACACGCACCTTGGTCAAATTTCGGAACACCTATCATAATTTCAGGAACAACAAACCAACAGAATTGCTCATCTATTTTTTGCCTAGACACTGTCTTAATCCTTACGTGTACACGGTTCAGAATTTTATTGAAAAGAGCTAACTGGTTGAGATCGTGTTGCCGCTTCTTTTCATAAAGGTCATCAATATTCAATTTTTCGGAGAAGTCAGCAACATTTTCTAATGTAAAGATATTGGCCATTGTTAATATATTAGAGAAAAACAAAATAAAAATAATGCAAATACTTAAAGTAAATGGACGAAGAAACAAAAACAAAAACAAAAACAGGAAGAGAACATTGCGAATCCAAACCCCAACTCCAAAAAAAGATCAAACACTTGGTCATTCCAGGAGGAGGTCCAACAGGTATAACTGCATTAGGTTTATTGAAACACTTAGAAGAACAAAATTTTTGGAAGTCTGAAAATATAGAAAGCATTTATGCTACTTCAGTAGGAGGTTTTTTGGCAACATTTATTGCACTTGGGTTAGAATGGTCAATGATAACTGATTACATTATTAAACGTCCTTGGCATGAAGCAATAAAAATCACACCTAATATGTTTTTTGATGCTTACTCTAAAAAGGGCATATTTGATAGAAGTGCAATTGAAATTGTTTTCAAACCCTTTTTTATTATAAAAGATTGGTCTTTTGAATTGACAATGTCACAATTTTATGAACTGACAAAAAAGGATATACATTTATTTACATTAGAGTCTAATGCATTTGAAATAGTTGATATCAATTATAAAACATTTCCAGACTTGCCAATTTTGACTGCGATTCAAATGTCCTCCGCATTACCAGGAGTTGTATGTCCTGTTTTCATAGAAGACAAATGCTACATTGATGGAGGAGTTTTATGTAACTATCCATTAAAAAAATGTATAGAAGATGTAGAAGATCCAGAAACAATTTTTGCCATCAATAATTTTTATGTAAAAGGACGAGACAATATGATAAAGTCAGAGTCAACGATTTTAGATTATATGGTGAACTTTATTACAAGTATGATATTTTCAATAGGCACGTCTTTTTTGCCAGAACCAGGTTGCATTGAAAACGAATTAGTCATTGAGACATATCCAATGTGTCTAGAAGATTTGAAACAAGTGCTGTATGATCAAAAAACACGTGAAGAGTTATTTAAGAAAGGAATTGAATATGCAACAGAATATTTAGTAAAGAAAGGTTGTAACAATGAAACTCAGTCAGAAGACTGCAAAGAAGAGTGTGAATCAGAATCATAAGTTTGAAGTTGTTTATAAAAATTGATTTCATTTATAAACAACTTGCCTGTGTTATAATATTACAAGAAAATGGAAGTAATCTGCAAAGTGGAAAAACGTAAACCGAAGTTGGTGATTGTGGAAGAATTTTCCGCCGAAGAAATTTCCGCCAAAGAAATTTCCACCGAAGAAATTTCCTCCAAAGAAACGACTTTTGCAACTGTTAAAAAAGTTCAAACCGAAGACCTAGGAAAAATCTTTGAAATGGCAATATGTTTGCTTTACAGTATTCCATATGATGGTTCCTATAAGTATAGCATGGAAGAAGCCCATAAAACCAAGGACCGCATTTCAAAACTATTAGAAGTATACCCTCATCTCTTGATACACACTGCAAAAAATGGCGCAAGGTATGATTTTACCGGGATAGAAGACCAATCCATTAGACTCAGTGCAAAAACAACAAAAAAAGATGGTAAAATCGCCCCTCAGGTTGTAGGACAGCCTTCTAAGAAAAAATTCTGCGAACATTTCGGGGTGGAAGAGACAAGCACTCTAGATGAAATTAAGTGCCATATTGTAGAGAATGTAAAAAATATGCTGTGCACTTATGAAGAGTGCACTTTTGACTGTCCAACTGTGTATTATAATAAAAATTCAGATAAGTTGATGTTCATTAAAAAAGTTGCACAAATTCAGTGGTCTTCACTAGTAGTAGAGTTCAGTCACAATAAAAAAAATAAGGTATGGGGTGAAAGTTCGTGTATAAGTATTGATGGCGTTACTATTGGCGAGTTCCAAATTCATAATCACAGGAACTGTATAAAGTTTCGTTGGGCATTTGAAAAATTATTGGCGAAGTTTCCAGAATGTTTTGAAATCATAAATTTATAAGATCTAGGCTGAAAGTATATCCATCATTTTCTCAAAATATTCTTTGTTTACTTCACACCCCTTGCAGCTGCGCTGCATTTTTTTACACGCGATTGCAGTAGTCCCTCCTCCTAAGAATGTGTCCAACACAGTATTTCCGGGATTGGAATGCTTGGCAATCAGTTCTTCAAATAGGGCCAGACTTTTCTGGGTTGGATGAAAACGATTTTTACCGCCTTGAAGTGGATGCATATAAATACCATTATCGTACTTGCTATTGAAGGTTGGACTTCCTCCTTTCACAGCAGTTAGCGCAATTTCACGACAATTTGTTAAATAATTCACAGCCGAATTAAGTGGTTGAGGATTCGTTTTAATCCATTCAATAAAACGAAGCTGCTTAAACTTGTGTTTTTCTAACAACTCTTTGAGACAAGTGATTTTCCATAGGTCAAAGAAGATAATGAGTGTCCCACCTTTCTTAAGTTTCTTGTAATAGGATTCAATGAATTTTTCTAGGGTCTCCATATTGAAGTTTGAATCCCAACTCCCATAGTCAGTTTTAACGCAATACTTCTTACCATAAATGGTTCCGTATTTCAAATAGTTATATTTCTTTGATTCGTCAAGAATATTGTTGGATGATTTGTATTTCTCCCATTCTTCCTCTGTTTTTACAAATTCAATTTGATTTTCTTCGTTGAACTTTACGGTGTTGTAATGATCATTCATACCGCTATCTTTGGAAATAATGTAGGGTGGATCCGTCAAAATTAGATCAATACTGTTGTCTTGGATAGTCTGCAAATATTGTAAACCTTCCATATTTTGCAGGTCCATTTCTAGAGAAGATTCTTGTTTTTCTTCAACAATCAGCAATTTCTTCTTCTCTTTTTTGGGTTTCTTTTCTTTTATTGGTTTTGATTGTTCAAATTCTTGCATAGTTTTATACTGTCATATAAAATTATATATTTAAGTTCAATTTTATCAAAGCCTTCCCCCGCTTTATTCGGGAACTATTTTCAAATTTTAATTAATTTTTGAAACTATTTGACTCCTTATTAATCCTTTGGGTAGTAAGAAGGCTTACAACACAGTATTCAGAAATTGAACAAGTGTATCCTTCGTAGGTTTTGCATCATATTCAATGACTGTACCATCCTTCAATAGTTTAATGGTAGGATAACCTTCAATCTTGTAGGTATTCATCATTTTCTCTGTTTCAGGACTATCATTTGTGCAATTAACATCAGTGAAATAAACAGTGTAACCATTGATGGTCTTGCCATCATACTCAGCCTTTACTTGATCCCACTCAGGCTTAGCCGTCTTGCAGTGAGGGCACCAGTCAGTGTGGAAAAACATAATCTCAGCTTCTTTTCCAGATTCAAGTCCTTCACTTTTTGAGTTGAACTCGTTGTTAGTACTAGGTTCATCCATCCTCAATATTTTCTTTAAGTAAGGTTTTGCCAAAGGATAAACATAAAATCTTATGATGAGTAGAGCGATGGCAAGTCCTACAACGCATAATGAAATAAATAATGGATCGCTTAACAATGGCTTAGCTGCAACATATACATTTTGTGCGGACCTTTTAACCGCACCACCAATGTCTCCAGCGGTTCTAGAATATGATTGTACAGTATTATTCATTTATATATATGTATTAAGAATAAATTAGATTATTTGATTTAACGAAATAAAAATTAAAGATTTAATAATCTATTATAGAATGTTGTTTAGAAAAGAAGATGGAACTTTAATAGAAATCAATAAAAACGAATGTAAAAATGATTTTATTTATTACAAAAAAATTATGAATGCTAAATGTTCAAATAATAATTTATTAAAAGAATCAAATTCTTATACACAAAAAATCTTGACTTGTTTATTGGAAGAGACTCTTAATAACAGTGATTATCAAGATAAAAATGAAGAGTGAGTAGACATAACTACAAATCATATTATTTTTGAGACTATTCCAAGTTCCATCTAAATAATTAATATTATTTGTTTTGGATAGTTTATAACTACTGTTGAGATTGTAGTATAATGCAAATGCTAAAATAAGGAAAGCAAAGATTTTGCATATTATACAAAGAGGTTTGAATGAATTTAATGGTGTGATTATAAAAATGAAGATAATAATTAATGAAATTGTTGTGCAGTTAGATATCAGTTTAGTGTCTTTGGAGTATTTGGAGAATGTGTAAGATTCGTCAGAATTTGCGTTCATATATTTAGTTGGTTTTTTATTTTTGGATTTTATTTTTTATGATGTTAATATATGACCAAGTCTAGTAAAAATTTAAATAATAATTCTAATACAAAAAAGGTGTATATTAGTAATAAAAATGAAGGCAAACGAAATAAAAGTAGAAAAGCATTTAAGAGTGTTTATACAAAAGAAGAATACAATAGTGGAGATGGGATGTTAACAGCTGTTTGGGGACCAAGTATGTGGCATTTCTTACACACAATGAGTTTCAATTATCCTGCGCATCCTACAACTGCTCAGAAGCACCAATACAGGGATTTTGTAATAAGTTTGCAACATATATTACCTTGTAAGTACTGCCGTATGAATTTGACACGTAACTTGAAACAAATGCCTCTTAGAATGAGCAATATGGCAAGTAGGGAAACCTTCTCCAGATACATATATGATTTACACGAGTTAGTAAACAAGATGTTGAACAAGAAATCCAATTTAAAATATTGCGATGTGAGAGAAAGATATGAGCATTTCAGATCACGTTGCACAGATGAAAAACCAAAGTTATTTGAATTGCGCGAACTAAAGGCTCTGAAAAATAAGACGATGAAAAATGGAAAGAAAGAGAAAGAGAAAGAGAAAGGATGTACTGAACCACTTTATGGTAAGAAGTCAAAATGTGTAATTAAGATTGTACCTCAAGACGAGAAGGTGGAGACTTTTCAAATGGACGAGAAGTGTATTAAGCGACGATAATTTGATAATCTAATTATTTATATTTTATATAATTATATTATATGGCAAAGAAAACTCGTGTTCGTAAAATAAATACAAGAAAAAGAAAGACAACAAGAAAAGGTGGAGCATGGCCATTTACATCTACAAAAACAAACCCAGAAAGATTTCAATCTTTAAAAATGAAATTACAAGAGAAATTTCCTTATGAAACTTATCAACAATTCGCAGCCCAGTATGTTGATCCAAATCAACAAGAGAGAATTTTAAGAGAATTTGAAATGCAAAGAGGAAATACTAGAACCGGTTTAATGAGTTCAGTTTCTCGTGGTATTCGCGACACAGTTGGTAGTGTGAGAAGAGGGTTATCCAAAGGGGTTAATACCAATCTTTTTGGAAATCGTGGAACAGGTCCACAAAATGAAGGATTTTGGACGGGTTCTACACGAGGTGCTAGAAGAATTTTTACAGATTTAATGGGTAACCGTAATAAAAAAACCAGAAAATCATCATTTTCAAATCTTTCAAGAATAAATACAAATACAGTTGCTTCTATTTCTGCCAAAATTGATGCGCTCTTAATACATTTAGGAGTTCCTTATTTATTTACGGATAATACATATGCAACAAATTACATCATATCTAGGTTTAACCCTGCAACTCAAAGTAATGATGGTAGAGGGTTTTTGAGATTAACTGAGGAACAGATTCGTCAAATTGCAACATACGTGGATAAGAGTTTTGGTTCAAATTCACCAGAAAACGTAGGCACACCATTCAACGAAACATTTTTAAAACAAAAAATGCAAGAATATCAACAAAAACTTGAAGGTTTAAAACAACAAATTACAACTAATATGAAAACAAATTCATTAACGTCAGGATTAGGATTAGGATCATTCTTTGGATCTACTGGAGAACAACCTGCAAATCAACAACAATTTAACTCATTGAGTAATGATGATGTATCATTATTGGTTCAATATATGGTAGTTTCAACAATATTAAGTTTTATGGTAGATAAACTTGAAAAAGAAAATAAACAAGGAACATTTGAGATAGATCCAATTCAACTATCTACAATGATTGAACAACAAATTAGTACACAAATTGGTCAAATTGACCCCAGTGTACAAGTTGCTCCTATTCCGCCTGTTATTAATAAAGGAGTTGGTCTGGGTACTGAAGAGAATTACTTAGCGCAACAACCATTAATAGCGCAACAACCAGGTTTGGTGGAACAACCATTTGTTGAACCTCCATTAATAGCGCAACAACAAGGTTTTGTGGAAACAACAACCAACTTTTGATCCATTACTACAACCAGGTAATATTTCTACTTATCCTTAGCAACAATACAATTAGGCTTCTTTTGTAGAAGACATTTAAATAATATTCAAATCAAAATGATTATAATATTATTTTATTAATAATGTCATATTTACATACCAAAAGTGCTAAAATCACTTAACACTGGCATAGGCAAGTAGTTATCATTGATGTTGTTGTAATTTGGCACCTTCTTGCACTCAAAAGCGGGTTCAGGGCATCTAGCACAAGCAGGACAAGGAGGACAAGGTTCTTGTCTAGGACAAGAGGCCGCACTAGGACAAGCAGGGCACACAGGAGGAACTATTTGAGACTTCAAGATATACAAATCTTCATCTCCTGGTGGAATAGAAGACCCAGAAACTCCAGCAACACTGTTACCATTCGGACCAGTTGCATAAAAAGCTGTGTTACCGTATTGTCCGCTCACCGTGTCTACACTAGCACTGCCACTATTGGTATTTGTAGAGGTATAATTATTGCCGTTGTAATAATAAGGATCTGATGAGCCATTTGTGTTTGTATATGCAGTTTTATTTTTAGAATCGTATATAATAACATTACCGTAATTATCGGAAATCTTGACTACATACTGGCCATTATCTCCCTTGACAATAGTAGCAGTTCCATTGGGGCCGACATATGTAGTTCCTTCTAAAGAATTAGAACCATTTGTGTAAATAGTATTGGTGTTGGAACTATAAACAACCTTCTCGCCATTTGGACCAGTCACTTCAACTGCATATTGGCCAGTGGAAGAGTTCTTAATAACGCGAGCATAACCATTTGGACCATAATATGTGGTAGCACTAATGTTATCATTGGTTGTGCTGTATGTTGTAGAAGTACTACTTGAACCATTTGTGGTACCAGATCCATTCGCAGAACTATAAATAGATGTTGAACCAGTATTAGCATTATATACCTTAACGAGGTAGTTACCGTTATCGCCGGTGTAGACACGGGCAGATCCACCATTAGGTCCAGTAAAAATGATTTCTTCAATGTCACCTTTATCTTCAACTGATGATGAAGTGGAATTGTTCATATTTGGATTGTTCACTGTATAGACGGTTGTTGCACCGGAATTATCTGTTACGTTGATAGTATATGTACCATTTTCATAACTGACAGTTGCACTGCCATTGATTCCAGTATATGTGGTTGGAACAGATGAACCAGTAAAGTGTTCATAGTTGTCATAGCTACCTCCAAGTAGACTGAATTTTTCTTTCTTCTTATTAAACACACCAGTCAAGTTTCTAAGAGAGAAAGATTCCTTTACCTTTTTAGCATTTGTAACCATTCCATTTCCCATATATCCTTCACTGCAATTTTTCCCTCCTAAAACAGAACAAAGGACAAGGCTTAGTAATAGAATGATTAAAAGAAATAATGCTCCATTTTTCATTGACAATAACATTGTATAATTTATATTGTGAAAATATAAAAATTGAATTAAAAATAATAAACAAATGCTACAATATAATTTATTCTAGTACAAATGTCAAAACACAGCGACTATGAACCCTGTATAATTATTGAAGATGATGAGAATCAGGGGGGTTCTCTTGCACAGCTTGTTTCTCTTGCACCGCTTGTTTCTCTTGAAGAGCCTTTGAAAATGAAACCCTCAAATAAATCAAAAAAACCAAGAGTGAAACAATCCGTTCTCTCTTCTTATTATCTGGAAGACCCTGATTCTGCCGAGATAGGGGTGGACGAAGTTGGACGAGGTCCTCTTTTCGGTCGCGTTTACAGTGCAGCGGTTATTTTACCTAAAGATGGCAGCTTTGATCATTCTAAAATGAAAGATTCCAAAAAATTCAGCTCTAAAAAAAAGATTGCCGAAGTGGCTCAATATATTAAAGAAAATGCATTGGCCTGGAATATTACTTATGAAGACGAGAAGACCATTGATGAGATCAACATCTTACAGGCGACACAACAATCAATGCATAAGAGTATTCAAGGTGTCCTTTCCAAATATAAGGGATCGGAAGGTCAAGAAATTCAAAATAAATTTCTATTGTTAATAGATGGCAATTATTTCAAGCCTTATACTCGTCTCAATAAGATCAAAAAATTTGTAGAGCAAGTGCCGCATGTATGCGTAGAAGGTGGTGATAATAAGTACAGCGCCATTGCAGCTGCATCTATTTTGGCTAAAGTGGAACGCGATACTTATATTGAAGAATTGTGCAAAGAGCATCCTGAATTGATTACAAAATATGCTATAGATAGTAATAAGGGTTATGGATCGGCTAAACATTTGGCTGGAATTAAGGAACACGGCATTACCATTTGGCATCGCCGAACCTTTGGTATTTGTAAGAGCTATGATTAAGACCTATGATTAAGAATTATGATTTAACAAATAAAATTGCCTTTTCTCCTTTGCCGATATGTACATTTATCCAATTATGAACATATTCAGAACAACCTCCTTGTCCGTGATTTGTTTCATATCTTTTACACGCGATTTGATCAATTGCTTCATCAACTGGATAATAGCTTACTGTGCCATATGTTTCTTCTAAACATTTTATGAAAGCAATATAATTATGCCATTTTTTTTTATCTTTTGCACTTCTTTTTGGTTGTCTATTTTTTTCTCCACCCCAATCACTTATCATTGCACCAACATAAGGGATAAATTCTACAAATATAGAATGTGATTCGTCTGGTGGCATAGGAAAACATACTATTTGATAACCAGGTTTTATTTTGGTTTCTACAAATTTTTTGATTTGAGAATCACTAAGCGTCTGGTCATTGTACGAAGGAGATTCTGGACTACCTCTTCCAAGACTTACAACGCTTATTGCTTCTATTTCTAAACCTCTTGGACTTCTTCTAGAAGATTCTTTGACTGATTTGCTTCCTCCTATCATTTCAATTCTTTTGTTACTTTTGTTACTTTTGTTATTTTTGTTATGATGTGTTTTACTCTTCTTTGTAACAATTTTTTTCAATTTTTTTGTTTTCATATAAATTATGTTTTTATTTTATTAAAAAATTATACAATTTTCTCTCACTTAAAATTATAAAAAAATTGATTATAAAGAAGCTGCTTAAAAGCATTGCACAAAATAATAGACACACAAGACAATAATGAAAGTTCTAATCTTTGATACTGAGACTACTGGGCTTCCTAAAAATAATAAGATTATACCAAGCGTTGAAAATATACAGGAATGGCCTTATATTGTTCAGATAAGTTGGCTTTACTATGACACAGACACTTGTCAGTTGATTGGCGAATCGGACAATATTATTAAATTGCCTGAAAATACTATAATTAGTCAAGAAAGCACAAACATACATAAGATCACCAATCAGATGTGCAAAACCAAGGGACAGAAGATGTGCAAAGTCTTGGAGGAGTTTATGGAGAGACTTACCAGCGCAGATCTTATTGTGGCACATAATATGGAGTTTGATCATAAGATGTTGCAAGTAGAAGCTCTAAGAGTTCTTATAAATTATGGGGAGGATCAACCAGGATGGGAATCCAAATTAATGCAATGGCATAACATTGTGAGTTGCAAGAAACTCTTTTGTACAATGCAACAAACAGTGGACATTTGTAAGATCCAGGCAGTCTCTCCAAAAACAGGAAGAAAATATGTAAAATTTCCGACACTGGCTGAACTACACGACTTTTATTTTGGTTGTAAACCGACCAACTTGCATAATGCACTTGTAGATGTTATTGTATGTCTGCGCTGCTTTCATATGCTGAAATTTGGGAAGGATATTTGCGAAAACAATATTAAGGTCCGTCGTTTTATAAATAACTCCACATTTTGAAGATACATTTTGTAATTTACAAAAATAAAAAAATGAAAAATGATTTAAATAATAAATAATTAAAATATATAAATTAATGATTAACACAATATCGTGGACATTAATCTGCATTCCAACTGGATATTTTTTAAGTGATTTATTGAATCATTATCATTATAGATTTTACAATACTTCTTTTTCTTGTAAAAATAGTGTAGTAATATGTACAACATTACTGGGATTCCTAAGAGGTTATACCGGTAATGACTTAGCAACAAATATACAAAAATGGGTTTAATATTTGTCAAATCTTCTCAAAAGTTGAAGTTGAACTTGATAGAAGACCAACATTAGATAAATAATCAGCGCGTTTATTTTCATTTCTATAAATGTGAATAAATTCTATTTTTTCAAATTGTTTTTCCAGAGTCTTAGCTTGTTGATATAACTTAAGTAAATTTTCAGATTTGACTTGATATTCACCCCTCATTTGTTTAATAACTAACAAGCTATCACCTTTCACTGTTATGCATTGAATGCCTTTTTTGACAGCTTCTTCAAGACCATAAATAAGACCATAATATTCGGCATAGTTATTTGTTTGCTTAGTTCCGACAAAAATTCCCAAACTCCAAACTTCAACATTGTCTTCATAAATAACTGCTCCAGCACCAGCTTTTCCAGGATTTCCTTTACTACAACCATCAAAGCATAATAGATATGTGCAATTTTGTTTATTCATTATATTGAATAGCCATAATAATTTAAAATCAAAACATAATATATGTTCAAAACATATTTAAAACAAGTACCATATTTAGATTCTTTATACAAATCCGATAAGGCTTCTGGATTAGATAAACATTATAAGTGTAGTGAAGCAGATACAAATAGATCGGAAAGGTATGGGGACGTTCATTTTATTTCCTTTTATTGTGCGATTTTAGCGCGTTTGGTCTATTGTAATGATCACGATTTTGTAGAAAACTATGATAGTATTTTTGGGCACGTGATTCCAACAGATATTATGAGTTGTATTGATAATGTTGAAAAACCATATCAACTATTGGACGATGAAAAGGTGTTTGGTTCTCTCTTGAAAAAGAAAAAATATCCAACATATGAGAGACAAGGAAAGACCTATATTGCATTTGAAGAAATGGCGAAGAATGTTAACATATTGATAGGTGAAGACGAGTTTTCTAAAGTGAAATCTATGAAAGACCACAAACACAAATTTGGTTCCATAAAGCATTCTAGTTTAAGATATGTGTCTATTGCCACATCCAACTATGGTGAAATTTATGTTTGCGTTGATTTGAATATGCCACATAGTATTTTCATTTTATTTCGCGGGACATATAGTGTAAAATCGGCATCGTCTTATAGCCGACCTTCTTCCATATTTTCAGTGAAGATTGGCAATAAAGGAGAAGCGTATTTGGATGGAGTTTTCAAAATCACTGTGGAAGTGATACATAGTATATTAGAATCAATGAGATTTTTGGTGGAGACCTATTTTCCTAAACAGTCTTTGAAGAAGAATAGCATAAAAGTTTTCACAACAGCGCACTCACTTGGTTCTGCGATGTGTACAATTTTTTCATATTTATGGGCCAAAATAAAATCATCAAATGTTGCTCCTTATAACAGTGCACCTTATAATTATTTCACTCAAGAAATATGTTGTATTTCATTTGGTGCACCACGATGCTTCAATGAGACTACCAGTAAAAAATTTTGCGAATTTGTGCAGTCAAAAAAGATTCTCTTTTTAAGAGTGACAAATCGCGATGATCCTATAACAAGCTTACCTAATAAAATGTATGGATTTGTACATCCTTGTTCTGATGAAACATCTATCAAAAAAGGATTGCGTAACTTGGTGACAGAAGACTGTGAGTCAACATTGATACAAGAACGAATTGGAAATATTAAACCTATAATAGATTATAAAAAAGATTTGAATTGTAGAAGTTGTAAGAGTAATCCGGAACCTGGAAATGGTCATTTTGACTATTTGTATATAATGTTTACAAGTTTTGATTTCAGAGTTGTTGTAGATGTTTGGGAAAAAATAAGACAATCTTTCTCTCTTACAAGTAAAAAAATAAACACAAATCTTGGTGCAAAAACTCAAAAAAATAAATCCAAATCAATAAAACCAATAAAAGGAAACAAAACCAAAACCAAAACAAGATCCAAAAATAAATCCAACAAGGCAAGAGGACTTATTAAATTTGTAGATGGGGAAGTAGTAAGAGAGAGAAACTTAGAAAAAAGCACTAGAGCACGATTGGTATTTTATGAGGGAGAAAATTATTTCAAAGTGGTGTTTTTTGATATGGATAAGGCTCGTGGGACAAATTTCATAAAGACAAATAGTATCATAAGTGGCATTCAAAGTTTTATTAATTCCATTAATGGAAGTTCTAAGGATCCAAGTAAAGTGGTGGAAGATGTTGGAATTACAAAGGTCACATTTGATGAATTGAGAAGACATCTTACAAAAGTAAGTGGTAATGTGCCACTAAATGGTCCTACAACACAATTTCCTGAATATAAGAAAGATGCACCAAAGTTATGCTGCATCCACATTTGAGAAAAGTGGATCCAAAAATTTAAGTAATTTTTGTTCAACTTTGGCTTTACCTTTTCTGAAGTTAGAAAAAATTGAAATAGATTATAACACTTTGATAAGTATTACAATCTTACAGAACAGAATGGAAAACCAAAACCAAAATCAAAGTCAAGAGATGCAAATGATCCAGATCAATGGTATCGATGCTTATTATGTTTATGATGGAGAGAAATATGCCCCGACCTTTCCTCTAGAACTGGCGAAAAATTTTAAGAGTGATTGCGGTCCTAAGGAGTGTGAAAATTGTCACTGCTTCGCAAGATGGAACGGCGTTATGATTGGTCTTTGTTCAAACTGTGCTTGTCACTATTACAACTATGAATATGGACCTGGATTCATTGCAGTTGGTTGCGAATTGAATGAAACCCCAAAGAATCAAAATGGAATAACTGCATTTGGCACTTATTTGAAGGATGTAGACTTGGATACTGTCGGCGACAAAAACATTTGTGACTCAAAAAATGAAATAATAATAGAAAATGAAATATATTGGAAGAGATATGAAGATGATTGTCCAGATGAGTATGGTGTGCAAGGTAGTTCATATCCATCTGGCGGGGTTGACAGCAGCGCAGGATATGATTCTTATTAAATTTGATTCTTAAAAATTTTAAAATGTTAGTTTATATTTTATAAAAATAATTTGCAAATATAAATTTATTTTTTATTATGTCTTCTAGTTTTCCTAGACTTTTTGGATTTCTTAGATTTCTTAGATTTCTTTGATTTATTTGATTTTTTATGTAAACCTCTTGCTTCAGAAATAGCAAGACTTTGAAGAAGAGTATCTAATTCATTGTCATCATTATGAGTTGCAATTATTTTATCGTTAGCGATTTTATACATTTTTGCATTTGGTAATTCTCCATTTGGTCCTAAATCGGCCAAACCTAGGTTATATACATAAACAGTTTTTTCTGGTTTATTTCTTGTGGCTCTCAACTGTTTTAGAGTAACATCGCCGGTAGTTCCCATTTTAACTTGAGAAGTAGCGCTTAGCGGTTTTTCAGTTATCAATGTTTTGGGCATTTATATAATAATATTTTATTAAAATTATTTTATAAATTATTGCGAGTCTAAAGAAATGACTTAACCTTCAAGTGCCTTTTAACTGGGGAAGGTTTGCATAAACCAGAGAAATGCTAAACGAATGAAGCGAGTTGAGGCTTTTATTAGGCAGAGCACATATCACAAATCTCGTCTTTTTCATAGTTTTCAGAGTTTTCTGGTTTTGGATTTAAATTCTCTGGTTCAATAGTGAATTGTTGTGCCTGATGTTTTGCCTTGCGCCTTAAATAATAAATTCCAGTTTTCAGTCCCTTGGACCACGAATAAAAATGCATTGAAGTCAAGTTATTGTAGTTCGGATCTTCCAACCATAAATTCAAACTCTGACTTTGACAAATGAACGCGCCGCGATCCGCTGACATATCAATCAAGTGTTTCATCGGCATTTCCCAAACAATTTTGTATTTATTTCGGATATGTTCAGGCACAATAGTAAGTTGTTGTACTGATCCTTGATTTGCAATAATATTGTTCTTGATTTTTTCGTTCCATAATCCGAGTTTTATTAGATCACGCATCAAATATTTATTGGCGACGACAAATTCTCCTGCTAAAGTACGTCGGCTATACAAGTTGCTCGTTAGCGGTTCAAAGCACTCATTGAACCCGAGGATTTGTGACGTACTTGCAGTTGGCATTGTAGCAACTAGTAGGGAATTTCGGAGACCACCTGATTTAATGCTGGTTTTCAAGGTATCCCAGTCATAACGGTCAGAAGGTTTCGCGCCCCATAAATCAAACTGTAATATGCCTTCAGATGCAGGTGATCCTTCAAAAGATGAATATGCACCAAGAAGATCAAGATCTTTTTTCAATCGTACATAGTCATATTCATTAATATTTCCCAATAATGTTCCTCTAGGACCTTGTAACAAGGGTTTCAAAAATCTGGTGCGATCTATGGCAATTTCATTGGACTTGCTTAAGGCTGCGTGATAAATGGTTTCAAAGATGAGTTTATTTATTTCCTTTGCTTCATCGCTGTGAAATGGGATATCCATTAAGATAAACGTGTCTGCCAAACCTTGCACACCAATTCCAATAGGACGATGTCTCAAATTGCTGGTCTTCGTCTTGGTTGTAGGATAAAAATTCACATCAATCACTTTGTTCAAATTATTAGTGACCACTTTTGCAACTTCGTGCAACTTATCATAATCAAAGGTTTTTGTCTCTTCATTCACGAAAGTTGGAAGGGCAATAGACGCTAGGTTGCAAACGGCGGTCTCTTTATCGTCTGAGTACTCTAGAATTTCCGCACATAAATTTGAACTCATAATGGTACCGAGATTTTTTTGGTTACTCTTCTTGTTGGAAGAGTCCTTATATAATAAATAAGGAGTTCCGGTCTCCATTTGGGCATCCAAAATACGGAACCATAAGTCACGAGCATTTACAGTCTTGCGGGCCTTACCTTCAGATTCGTATTTATTATAGAGGTCAACAAACTCTTGTCCATATAATTTGGCTAATCCAGGACATTCATCTGGACAAAATAGAGACCATTTTGCGTTGGCCTTGACGCGTTCCATAAAAAGATCGCATATCCAAAGGGCATAAAAGAGATCGCGAGCTCTCATCTCTTCATCGCCGTGGTTTTTGCGCATTTCCAAGAAGTCCTCAATATCTGGATGCCAAGGCTCTAAATAAACTGCGAATGAACCATTGCGTTTACCACCTTGATTGATAAATCTAGCAGTATTATTAAAAACACGCAACATAGGGACAATTCCAGTAGATAGGCCATTGGTTCCACGAATAAGTGAATTGTTTGCGCGGATATTATGGATATGCATTCCGACACCGCCTGACCACTTGGAAATATGTGCACAATCTGTCAATGTGCTGAAAATTCCTTCCAAACTGTCGGATTCCATTGCAATTAAATAGCAAGAACTGAGTTGAGCTTTTGGAGTACCTGCATTGAAAAGAGTCGGGGTAGCGTGAGTGAAATATTTTTGTGACATCAAGTTATACGTTTCTTTCGCTGCATCCAGGTCTGAACCGTGAATTCCGATTGCCACTCTAAGCCACATATGTTGAGGTCTCTCTACAGTTTTTCCATTGATCTTAAAAAGATAGGAACGCTCTAAGGTCTTGAATCCGAAATAGTCAATCAAATAATCACGGTTATTGTCTACCCAAGAATCTATAGTTTCAGCATTGTTACTAACAATAAGCCATAATTTTTCGGATACAATCGGACAATGTTTTCCATTTAAATCAGTATATTGATATAATTCATTCATTACTTGATAAAATGATCCACACGTATTTTTCTGATGATTGCTTACTATTACTCGTCCAGCAAGGATACCATAATCAGGGTGATTGGTTGATAACGCAGCACATTGTTCAGCGGTTAGTTCGTCAATGTGTGTGGTAGGGATCTTATCATAAAGTTGGTCAATTACCTTCATAACAAGTGATGAATAATTTATTTGAATATTGGCTTCTTGACACAGTTTTTTGACACGAGCAAGGATCTTATCAAACGCAATTTCCTCAAGATTACCGTCTCTTTTGGTAACACGCATATCAATACTTTGATTATCTTTACTATCTTCTGAAGCGATCATATTTATTGTATAATGTGTCATTTTAATTCTAAATTTGTTTTGATATTATATTAATAATTTGTATAGTAACAAAACCAAAATGTTTTACACCTTTTCTCATTTAAAACGCCCATTTATTCACAAATTTATAGTTTATAAAAAGTACTACAAATTATATAGAATAAAAATATACCAATTATTTCAATTAAAATGTGGTAAGGAAAATGTGGATAAATAGACATCATTTTTTCACAGTTGTATTTTTCATTTAAGAATAAAATTATTATCAATGTTACAAGGAAAAATATAATATTTATTTTATCTTTAATGCTTTGGGTAAACAATGGATAATAATAAAATAATACAGACAAAAATAATAATGCTTGAGTAAAAATATAATAAACTACATTCATATTACAAAATATGTATATATCAAAAAAAATAAAAAATATATAAAATAGAATGAACCATATACTAGGTATTTTTTTCATATAATTATAAAAAAAGAATAGAAAAGCAAAATTTATACAATAAGAAAGTATATGTGTTATATTTATTTGTATCGTTCCAGTAATATGAATACTATGTGAAAATACGTGAAATAATTCAAAACATAATATAAAAAACAATAATATAAATGTATAATTTTGTTTAACTTTTAATAAAAAATAAAATATAATTAGGCAGTTAATAAGGTTTAGTAATGATGAATATGGTTGTGCTATTCCAGTTGTATTTGGTTTTTCACAAGTGCTAAATGGAAATATATATTCACTCATATAAAATATATTTATTTTTTATATAATTGGGCGTTTTAAATGAAAAAAGGTGTAAATAAAATTGATTAAAGAACTGCTTAAATATAAGGTGACATATTTATCAGTCAGCTAATATTAATGAGCATTCAACTATCATCAGAACAAGAACTTGCATATAACAAATACATTCAAGGTAAGAATGTATTTATTACTGGACCTGGTGGATCTGGCAAATCCGAGTTAATCAAACGAATCTTTCAATATTCAAATTTACACAAAAAAAAGATAAGGGTATGTGCACTAACAGGTCGGGCTGCGTTGCTTTTAAATTGTGAAGCTAGGACACTTCATTCTTGGGCAGGAATTGGTCTAGGTAAAGGACCAGTTGAACAAATTATAAAAAAAGTAAATGGAAACAGAAGCAGCTCTAAGAATTGGAAAACTACATCGGTTCTTGTAGTAGATGAAGTGAGTATGTTGTCTTATAAATTATTTGAACTATTGGATAAGATTGGACGCGTTATTAGAAATGCACCACATTTACCATTTGGTGGAATTCAACTCATATTCAGCGGAGACTTCTTTCAACTACCTCCAGTTGGAAATAGAGATGATCCAGAAAGTAGTCAATTTTGTTTTGAACATCCATTGTGGGATAATACATTTGATTTTAGTTGTCAGATCCAATTGAAGAAAATTTTCAGACAAAAAGATGATGAATATGCTGGAATTTTGAACCAAATTCGCGAAGGGAGAATAACTCGTAAATCTTGCAATAGATTAGCTGGGCTGGTTGGTCGCACAGTAGATAATAATTTAGTTATAAAACCGACGAAGTTGTTGCCGACAAGGGCTCAAGCGGATGCGATCAATACATTTGAGATGAGCCTTGTTGATGGAGATGAATTGATGAACTATGAGCTCAAGTATTGTAAGGAGTTGCCTATGACCGAAGAAGAGAAGTCATTGCGTCATCATTATTCAGAAAGTGATATAGAGTACGAGTTGAAATATATGCACGGTAATATGGTTTGTGATGATGTTATAAATATGAAGGTGGGTGCAATTGTAATGTGTTTAATAAATATTGCTGGGACAGACGATGCACCTATGCTGTGTAATGGAAGTCAAGGTGTTGTTATAAGAATAAGCACGCTTGGATTTCCTGTTGTTAAATTCGGAAATGGTTATGAGAGAGAAATGGTTCCACATACCTGGTTAAGTGAAAAAATACCTGGAATTGGGTTAATGCAAGTGCCATTGATTTTGGCGTGGGCAATAACAATACATAAATCCCAGGGCGCTACGTTGGATGCTGCTGAAATAGATGCAGGGAAGGGAATATTTGAATGTGGACAAACATATGTAGCTCTTTCACGTGTTAAATCTTTGGAAGGATTGTATTTGACATCGTTTGATCCTTATCGCATATTAGTTAATAAAAAAGTAAAAGAATTTTATAGGAGGCTTTCTGAAGTTCAACAAGCTCAAGTTCCAGTTCCAGTTACAGCCTTGAGAGAACCTCAAACTCAAAATTCAAATGTGTTTGAAAGTTTTGCATATGTTGCACCCGAAACAGTTGTTAGTGTTGAATCAAAATTACTTTCAGATAATATTGCACAATAAATAAAAAATATAATATATATATATGAAGTTTATAAACAAATCAGTATTTTTTTTATCCATTGTATTGACATTAGTGGTTATTTCCTCATTCTTTGTGAAAGAGGGATATTCCAATAATAATTTAGAACTAATTCCAGGTACTTATCCTGAAACTGTAAATATCCCTCTTTTAACAGATAGTTTTCCATTTACTGGATCAAACACCGTAAGTAATAATAATGTATCTGATATTTGGTGGCATTATCCGACATTTAGAGTCGGTTCCTTTACACAAATAACAAATAATCTTAAGTATCCGAATAATCCTGATGTTGGACAATGTCGTCGTGCTGAATTTTGCGGCGCTCTTTACAAGGAAAAACAAGTTGAGTCCAATATTTTCAAACCTCTTCCTCCTGCTCCCGAAGTAACTCCAGATTCTGTTCGTGTGGGTTATTTTGCAACAAATAAAAATCTATTTTTAGGGACACAACTTGGTCCTGAACTTCCCACATTTTAGGTATTAGGTATTCATATTTGATTTTGTTTCATCAAAAGATTCTGTTCTTATTTTGATGACATTTATTATGCTCTTTCCATTCTTGATATTTAAGAGGCAACCACCACCGTTATTTATGTCAAACTCATCATTTGATTCTTTTTTTGTTCGTTTATTTGGAGCACGATGTGAGTGACCGGTTTTACGTTCTTCCTCTATTATTCTCCAAACATTTTGTAGTTGTTCAATATTATCTTGAAACCATTTTTTATTTCTAAATACAAGCACACAGCTTATCTCTTCCAGTTTCCAGTAAATGAATTTTACCAAAATATAATTGTATTCTTCTGACTGATACAACTCAAGGGTCTCTTCTTCCCATTGTTCTATTTCCTCTTGGGTTGTCAAATCTAGTGGTTTGTATGCATAGAAAGGCTTTCCATCTGATATCTGAAATTGTATAATAATACCCTTTTTATAACAAGATTTAACATCATTATTATCTGAATCTATATCCTCATTATAAGATTGCATATCTGGATACTCTATGAATTTAGTTTCTAAGAAGTCACACTCATCCAAATTACACGTCTCCATTTGCAGTTGCATTTGGATCCAATATTCTTTTTTTGGATTCCCATTGATCTCGCGATTAACAATATTCTTTATCTCAAGCATCCGCCCATAACGAGGACTTGACTTATCAATATTAATTCCGTCTGGTGATGCACCTAAAAAAAGGTACTGGCTGTGTTGAATGCAACCAAAGTCACCCACTTTGGTATTATACTCTGCTTCGTAAATCATCACAGAAAGCGGTTCATATTTTTGTCCCCAATGGAGTGTCGTATTTGTATTTACTATGGAAAAAGCCGATTCGGACTCAGGTTGTGGTATAAAAAGAGGTTGACATTTTTCGTAGATAAGTTGGTTTTGTACAGTCTGGTTTTCAAATGCTTTGTATGCATTACTTGCTGTAATCAGTTTGTGTCTGAACTGATACCAATCAGGTGTACGTTGTTCAGGTTGTTCTAGGTTGCTTAATGCCTTGATTTGTTTTTCTAGAGCTTTGATTTGTTTGGATGATCTGGGAATTTCATATGTACCATTTTGAGCTCTCTTTGGCATAAATTGTTGGTAAAACATATCAAGAGAAATGTAGATCATCTCGTCAATATCTTCTTCTGCTTCATTGTTAAAAAATGGATCGCCTTCAAAATGAACTACAACTAATTCTTTAATGTCACATATTAGATCTTCTTCAAAATCTGGATCTGAAATTGCGCTCGGGTTTTCTGCAACATATTCATACATCAACTGAAGACATGTTTCAACAAGGTCTGATTCATATTTGATGCTATTGATGTAATTTAGATCTTCTTCTGGAACAAGTGTGTTCAATATACATTTTAATGGTTTCAAATCGGAACATAACATTATTATCTTATATAGATAATAATCTTATTAATTAGTTTCTATATTTGAATCCAAATATATTTTACCTTAAAAATGGCATTATTCCTTTTCTGAATCAGAAGAAGATCCTGAAGATGCAGTTTCTTTCACATTTTTTGCAGTCCCTCTTACCTTTTTTGGTGGGAGACTTTTAACAGTGGAAATTCGTTTATCTAAATTTTTGAGTGTAAAATGTTTTGTCGTCTTATTGAAATGTAGAGCAGGAATATCTTTGATTTCGCCTGTAGTCTTATCATAGTCAACATCTTTAATTCTTTGAAGACGTTTGCGATCTAGTGAGTCTTTTAGAAAGGTAATCAATAAATTTGATTCTTCAAAAGTATAACTCTTCTCTTTGCAATAATTATCTGCAAAAGAAATCAGTTTTTTGGTTTTAATGGTTTTGTCTAGTTTTGACCAAGGTTCACTTTGGTTTTTTGTTTTGTTATCCTCTAAGAACTTTTCCAAATTTGTCAAATCATTGGATGATTTTATTTCTTGAATAATATTACCACTTAGTAACATTGTTTTGTATTTTATATTTTTGAGTTCAATACATTCTTCAATTTGTTTGGGTTTACTTGTGATTTCAGGTTTTGGTTCATCTGATGAAGTGTCATTATTTGTGGACATCTTTTTATATTATTATAATAAATTAACTTTAACTGTGAATCATACATATATTATTTAAAAATAAAATCAATTACTATTTAATGGATGGCATTAAAGAAGAAAACAAAAATATAATGATCACTGGAACAAGTAATAGATATCAAATGAAAAAATTGGTTACAAAAAATGAACCTATTATAGTTAAGAAAAAGAAAGATGTGGAAAGATGGGGAATACCAATTGAATATTTTGAAGAAGATAATCAATTAGACATAGTATATGATTTGATTTCATACTTCAAGAGAGAAAGTGATGTCAACTTTATATTAAGTCTATCTGAAGAAAAATACAAGATCATTCAAGGGCTTGTTGTAACAAAAATAACAGGATACAGACATCAAGATTTAATCAAAAAACGACTGAATGAAGACAAGTTGGTAAATTTGGAAGAAGTCTTAGATATTATGAAAGAAAGTAATATGAATTGTTATTATTGCAAACAAAAAGTGTTTTTGTTATACGAAGTGGTGAGAGAAAGTAACCAATGGACATTAGATAGAATTAATAATGATATTGGTCATAATAGTGGCAACTGTGTATTAGCGTGTTTGAAGTGTAATTTGAAAAGAAAAAGAACAGGCGCCGATGCATTTTTATTTACCAAGCAGTTAAACATCGTTAAGAAAGAATCCGAAATAGAATCTGGAAGAGAATCTGATCCATATTCAGATGTGTTAAAATAAAGAAAATAGAAAATCCAAAGATAATAATATGCAATCTAATGGATTATTAGAGAGAAAAAAAAATGGGGCAAGAGAATGGAAATGGAGTCTTGGTGAACCCTACCAGAGGAGCGCCCGTTTTAGAAAAAGTCAAGAACAAGTTTCAGAAGAGAAAGAAGATTTTAACAGAGAAATGGATCAGTTTAATACTCAAATGAAAGAGAGCGCATATGAACAATCATTTTTAACAGAAAATGATACTTGGGGTATAGGTATTGGATCGGAAATGGGTTTCTCTCAACAAACTTCTAATAAGAGAGAAGATAGTTATAATAAAATGGCTGAACGCGAAATGATGGGACAAATTGGGTTCAACCCATTTATGACAAATAATTCTTATGTAAATGATGTTGCCGTTCAGGAAAATTTCTTAAGACCAAAGCCAACAACTAGTGAAAGAGAGAAATTAAATGAGTTTGGATAAATAAATCAAACAAATAAGTAAAACAAATAAGTATTTAAAAAAATACACATTAATCAATTAAAATGTCTGTGACAAGTTATGCAACAAAAAATGATCTACTATTGAATAATTTAATGGAATTTTATAAGAATGAAGAGAATATGACCAAAATGTTAAAAATTATTACTGGCGAGTCCAAGATTTCTCTCCGCATTGTAGACTGGTTTGCTACTAATTATGCCAAAAAGTATTATACATTGTATTCTATTACCGATACAAATGGTATAGAACGAAGATTCAAGGTTTATGTGGACTATAAGCTGAAACTGAAGGCATATAGTAAGGAGAATTTTGATCCTTTTTGTAGATGGGAACGAATCACAATCCCTTATAAAGATGGATCATTTATTGAGACCACCCTTGGCCAATTGAATTTTTTTAAATGGTCATTGGAGAATAAAATAATTGAATATATTGAGAGCAATTATGCTGATATTGAGAAGGATATGAATAGTCGTAATAGCACGTCAAAAAGAAAAGGTGTACCAGCAGAGACAACCAAGACACGAAAGAAGCGTGAAGAGCTTTCTGTTTCTGCTACTAAAAGCATTAAGAAAGAGAAGGTAGAAATTGTAGTGAGTTTTAATTAGAAAAATAAATCAATTAAAATAATAGAATAATAGAATAATAGAATAAAAACCGTTAGTTAAACTATTATTTAAATAAAACGTAATTATTTAAATAATGGGAAATTCATTGTCTTCACAGAAAATTAATTTTGAAGATATGCAAAAGGTTTGTAAAAATCACGAATCATATATAGTGATTAGTACATTACCTGAAAATGAACAAGGATGTCTCATTTTACATACGATCAATCCTCAACAAGAAGAGGCAATAATGAATAAATTATTGAAAAATGGAAATAAAAGTGTAAAGATAATTATTTATGGACGAAATAGCAATGACGAAAGTTCTCAAAAAAAATACACTCAGTTATTGAAACTTGGGTTTGCAAATGTCTACATATATATAGGAGGTATTTTTGAATGGCTTTTATTACAGGACATATATGGGGAGGATGAATTTAAGACAACTAGTAAGCAATTAGATATTTTGAAATACAAGCCAAATAAGAGACTTGATATTGCGCTTCTTGAAAATGGATAAAATTCAAGAGAAGTAGATATTTCTTTTCCAAACTTCATAAAAGAAGTTGAAACAAGGTCCCCAACCTCCAGGTTCAGAATAATGAATAGAAAAATTATTTTTTTTTAATATGGAATCAATATATTCTTTTTTATCTATTTCATAATAGTCGTTTTCCATAATAATCATTTCAACATTATTGAGAACTTCTGGCATATCTATTAAAATATAATAAAATGCACCTTCACAATCTAATATCAATGTATCAAATGCAATATTATATTTATTAATTAATTCTTCCCAAGAAATATTGTTTACATATTGAGCGCCATCTATTATTTCA